>Ga0224528_1000930_pt1 | contig 21104 bp, 20 predicted proteins | sample CBST25metaG_2_FD_179888 | JGI IMG/M metagenome (GOLD analysis project Ga0224528, IMG submission 179888) | Peat soil microbial communities from Stordalen Mire, Sweden - C.B.S.T25 | ecosystem: Environmental > Terrestrial > Soil > Wetlands > Peat | place: Sweden: Norrbotten County, Stordalen Mire...
TCGCAACCAAACAGCAGCGGACCTTTACGGTTCTGTCGCTGGCCACCAAGTCCGGCTACAAGGACAAGCAGACCGGCCAGTGGGTGAACCACACCGAGTGGCACCGCATCGTCGCCTTCGGCAAGCCTGCCGACTACGCGAAGAGCCTGAAGAAGGGCGACTACGTGGAGATCGAAGGTGAATTGCGCTCGACCGAGTACGACGCCCAGGTCGGCGATGGCAAGAAAAAGACCACGGTTAAGCGCCGCGGTTGGGAAGTCCGCGCCAGCATCGTTCGCAAGCTGGCGCAGCCCGAGAGCTCACGCGAAGAGGACCTCGACGCAGAGCCGATTACGGAGGACGACGCCGCGTAAGCGGCGTTGTCCTCCCTCGGGAGGTGCAACCATGAATCTCTTTCTCAATACCGTTACGCTTAGGGGATTCCTCGGCAAAAATGCCGAGGTGCCTTCGTCCGAAGGCATCACCGATGACGCCTTCGCTGTGCTCACCCTGTGCGTGGAGTCCGGCGTGTGGTGGCGGCCTTCCAACGAGTGGATCTCGCGTACTGCATGGTATCGCGTGGTCTGCCCTGGTCCGTTCTTCTGCGGTTTCACGCGCGGCATGAAGCAGGGCGATTACATCGAGATCGATGGACAACTCGTGATCCACCATTATGGTTCGCTGCATTTCACGGAGCCTGTCTACGAAGTTCACGCCACGCACATCCAGAGATTAGAGATTCCTCTGGTTGGCGTGATTGAGAAGTATGACGGATAGGATTGTCATGCTTTCGCGGGGAGGCTTGCGCCTCTCCGCTTTTTTATGACCATGCCGCTCATACGCCGCGGCAGAAAGGACACCAATGATCGCCAATGCCGCATTCGTCGCCACGCTGATCTTTCTTGCGCTGGGTTTCTGGCTAAGCCATGAGCTGCACTTTCTCGTGCCATGGCGCAATCTCATTCTCCATACCTGTCTTCAGAGCATCGCGCTTTACTGCGCTCTGCTTTTCGCCAATCTTCTCGGCCTGACTATCTGGATCGAGCGCAAGTTCTTCCTGCGCGATACGGGCCGCAAGCTCAGACATCTCGATCAGGAAATACACACCGGCCAGAGCGAGCTGTCCGGCGAAATCCTCGCGCAGTTCGGCGATGAGGAGGAGCGATAGCCATGCAGAACGAAGACCAATATCTGGAGCGCACGCCTGATCTTGTGGCCAAGGTCCGCGCTATGCGTGAGGCCGCCGAGAAAGAGATGAACCGCTTCACCCGCGTGTCCGACTACGACGTGCGCCATGTCGTCGGCCAGAAGCCGAAGGCGGTGCCGGTTCCTGTCGAGACTGTTCCGCCTTCGCCTGCCAGTGAGCGCCCGAAAAAGTCTGCCGCCAAATCCGCGCCCGCTCAACCCACGCTGGAATTTCCGCCTGCTCCTGCGGAGCACGGCGATAACGGGGAGGGTGCATGAGGCTGGACATTCCCCAGGAGCAGCCCCGCCGCCGCGAGGGAGAGAGTACGGCTCCGGGCTCCACGGACGCACGCACGCCTGCGCGCCGTGTGCCCGAGAATCCCATTCATCATCATCTGAAGCAACTGGAACAACGCACTGCCGATCCTCGCCGGGACCGCGAACCAACTGAGCGCAAACGCCGTGCTCCCGAGCTGGATGTGCCGCATGAGCGCCGCCGTCCCGTTGCCTCGGCGGACCCGCGCCGTCCGGCGCGTTCCGCTGGCAACGTCGTCGGTCTTGAACTGCGCCCGGAAGAGAAACAGCTCTTGCGCGAAACCGGGCGCTTCCGCGTCGTCCGCACGGCGGATCTCCGCGAGACGCTTTACAACGGCAAAGCCGGTCCTCTTGAGTACGACCTGAAGTATCTGCGCGACAAAGGGCTGGTCGAAACCGCGCATATCAACCTGCGCCGCGACGGGCAGCGGCGCACGATGGAGCGCGTCGAAGTTGTCACGTTGACCAAAGATGGCCGCAGCCTGCTTGTGAAGCAGGGCGACCTGCCCCGTGACCAGAGGGTTTATGCCGGACTGGTGAAGCCGCGCGAGGCCGAGCACGACTCGCAGATTTACCGGGCGTACCGGAAAGAAGCCGAACGCATCGAGGCCAAGGGCGGCAGCAACTTGCGCGTGCGTCTTGATTTCGAGATCAAGGCCGATGTGCAGAAAGCCATCTATGCCGAACGCAAAGCAGATCCCAAGCGCGACATGGCTGAGATTAAGCAGCGGGTCGCCGAAAAATTTGAGTTGCCGTTTGTTGATGGCAAAATCCAGATTCCCGATGCGCGCATCGACTACGACTTGCCGCGGGGCGTGGATCGGGACCCGGATCAGGACCAGGGCTCACGCACCGGCCATGAAGATATCGAAGTTCTGACCGCCGCCTATCATGCCGGGCATCTGCGCTCGAAAGCGCAGGCCGGCTTCCGTAATTACGCTTCAGCCGCCGACCGGGCGACCCTCACCGCCAAGATCGAGGGCGACCACCACCTGATGGAAAACATTCTGGAGCTATAACCATGAACTATGACCCCATCTCCTCACTCGAATCGATCGGTTATGTCGAGCGGGAAGCTTCGTTCCTGTATCTGGTCGCCGTGCATTCCGGTTATTTTCTGCGGCGGCAATACCATCGCTTCGCGCAGCGGGAAGGCGGGAGGCTGGTCGCACGGCTTCTCAACAAGGCGCTTCGCCACCAGCACATCCAGGTCATCGAGTGCAGCCAGGGTAGGCACATCTATCATCTTGCCGCGAAGGCGGTGTACGACGCCTTTGGATGTCCGGATTCGCAGAACCGCCGCATCAAGGGCGACTCCTACATCAAGTCCCGGCTCATGGTGCTGGACTTCGTCCTCGCGCACCTGGGCGCGAACCTGCTCTCGAATGAAGTCGGCAAAGTCGATTTCTTCACCACGCAGTGCGGTGTCCGCTCCGAATTGCTGCCTCGCAGTTACGTGGGAAGGCTGATGTATTTTCCCGATGGCTTCCCCATTCTCGTGTCGAACGCCGGTGTCCCGCGCTTTACTTTCTTCGACGAAGGCCAGGCTACTGCTACACGTTTCGAACGATTTCTCAAACAGTACCAGCCCTTGTTCGCCGCCCTTGGCGAGTTCGAGCTGATCTTTGTTGCCGACAGCGGCAGCAACTCCGCGCGGGCGAAAGACACCTTCCAGCGCTTTCTTCCCACCGACCGCCTGCGCGCTGTCACGCCCATGACGCCGCTGGGCGTCGATCACTTCCTCGATTACCTAGCAATCAAGGAGCGCTCGGAGGCGAAAGGCAGCGGGGTTCTTCTCGGCGATCTGTCCATTCTGCGCGAGGGAGAGTCCATCTACACTTCGCTCGAACATCATGCGCTCTACTCGGCGTGGAAGATGCAAACCACCACTGCCGAGAAGATCCGGCAACGGTTTCTTCAGAGTTCTCTGCGTGTCACGTTCACGACCGTTGTGCTTCCTTATCGCTACCCAATCTACACGCTGCGGCAGGAGGCTCCTCTCGAAGAAGACAGCGGGACCCCGGAGCAGACCCCGGACGAGACCCTCAAGGAGGAGGCTTAATAGTGAAGAAACAACGAGTTACGCGAGACGGTGGGGTCAGGGACAAGTATGTGCCGAGGTGGGAGCGACGCATGATAAAAGGTCGCCCTTCGCAGCAGGCTGCGGTGCGATCAGCGTCGCTCCCACCCCCGGCACAAAGTTCTGCTGGGTCAGCATGGAGAACGCGCTGGCGCGCGTACCCTCCGCTGCGGTGTCCGTCAAGGATCTTCGACCGCTGCGCGGCGCGCAAAGAACGCGCGTCCTTGACTGCCATCCTCGCTACGGGTATTTGCTAACCAGGAGAAGCATATCTGCTTCTCCGTTCTCAAAGAGAACCGGAGAGCAGAGGAAGGAGCATTCAGATGGATAGCATCCGATACATCGGACTCGATCTCCACCGGGACACAGTCTCGGCCGCTGTACTGGACAGCGACGGTACAGTGATGATGCAGTCGGTCCTTGCCACGCGCGCTGGTGCGATCATCGATTTTCTCAACGGGATCAGAGGCACACTGCACGTCACCTTCGAGGAGTGCAATCACTCATCCTGGCTCTATGACCTGCTGGCTCGAAGAGTGGCCGAAGTCGTGGTCTGTGATCCGCGCAAGAACAAGCTGCTGAAGTCTGGCAACAAGAGTGACCGGGTCGATGCACGCAAGCTAGCTGAACTGCTACGCCTTCGCTCCTTGTCTCCGGTGTATCACGGAGAGACCAGTGCGCTCGATGTTCAGCACAGGGTGCGTAACTATACGGGACTAACCGAGGACACGACCCGGGTTATGTGCCGACTCAAGGCTGTATTCCGTAGCCAGGCGATCGCGTGCCCAGGGAAGAAAGCGTTCCGCAAAGAAAACCGCGAGTCGTATCTGGTCCAGCTCGGCAGCGCGGCCTTGCGGGAACGCGCCGAAAGTCTGTACCGGGAACTGGATGCCCTGCATCCACTGCGTCTGCGCGCCAAGCGCGAGATGCTCGCCGAATGCCGCAAGCATCCTGCGACGAAGTGGCTGCAGTCGATTCCGTATCTGGGCAAGGTACGCAGCGCCGTCCTGATCGGACGGGTGCAGACGCCGCACCGCTTCCGGACCAAGCGTCAGTTCTGGGCTTACTGCGGACTCGCACTGGAGACACGCAGCAGCGCTGAATACACCGTCGTGAATGGACAGATCCAGCGCAAGCTCAAGCCGCTACCCATCCGCGGTCTGAACTGGAATCACAACCATGACCTGAAGGGTCTGTTCAAGAGCACAGCCACCATGGCCAGTGTGCGCGACGGCGTGTTCCACGAATTTTATCTTGGCCTGTTGGCCAAGGGTATGCGACCGGAGATGGCGCGGTTGACGCTAGCCCGCAAGATCTCCGCCATCACGCTCAAGATATGGAAGGAAGGAGGAACGTTCGACGCCAAATATCTGAAGCTGCAAGCAGCTTGAGCGCCCTGTGCCCGCGGATCGCACTCATCATGATGCGTCGTCCACTGGTACAGGAGTGCTCGGGTTCGAGGGTGAGTATCTAGGCGCTGGTGTAGGCCCTGAGTCTCATGAGCGACCGTATGCCCCCTCGGACAACCCGATCAAGCAATAGGCCTCGAGTCTCAGATAGAACCATGGTTGGCCAATAGCCAACGCGCTGCTTACAGGCACCAAGATATCGGGCGGGGAGCGACCAGCAACGATGAGAGCAAACATCCCACAGGACAACCGTGCTTGCGCGTACACCATCGGCTCTGCCGGCAGAGGGCTGGATGTCAGAAAAATGCGTCCACTCCTGCGGAGGGGGAAGTGTTTTTTCTTGACATCCCCTTTTATAGAACCCCGGTCCTGCGGACCTGCCGCGTCGGCTCACGCCGCGCTGGTCGCTCCCACCTCGGCCTCGGCACAGACCAACTATGGACAAAACCAGTACCGGGTTAGGTCCAAAGTTGGTACTGACTCTGACCAAAACGAGTACCGGAACTGGACCTGAATCAGTACCGGAGTTGACCCAGGCAAGTACCAACACGGGCCGTTGACGCGGCCAGAGAGGAACCACCGATGAGCAAATTCAAGATCGAACACGGAGCCAGCAAGATCAACCTTGTTCTGCTTAAGACCAACATCGAAGACACCATCTCGAACGACATTGATCTGTTGGCGAGTTGGTCGAACAACGACCGGAAATATCTCGTCAACGAGTTGCTGCGCTTTGCCATTACCCAGGAAGAAGACTTTCAAAAGTACAAGGCCAGTGCCGCTGCGAATCCATCGCGGTCGGCTGTGAACGCCAAAGCGGCGTCAGCACCGATCAAACCTTCAGCAGACACGGTACAGAAACCAGACCAGGCGCTCACCGGCGCCGCGACACGCGCATAAAAGGAGCTGTGCAATCTATGCTTCATTCTCCGCATCTGCAAAAAATCGTCCGTCCCCTGGTTGAGTACCGCATCCTGCTAGCGCTTGGTCTGAGCGCGGCCAGCGGTATCATCCTCAATACGCTCTACCCAATCACCGAAGCGAATTCCTTGCTGCGGTTGATTGCGTACCAGCGGCCCCCTGTTTTTCATGGACTGGTCTGGAGCTATGGCTTGTTCTTGTACAGCACCCCGTTCATCGCGTTTTCGATGATCTTCTCTCTCATGTATGTCCATCTATATAGGAGTGAGTCCGAGTTGGCCGCTGGCTCGCTGCCGCCTTATCCCAATCCACGCACCCGGTCCGACCTGTCCCTGGTACTCGGCGAGGTCCATCGCCAACTTATCCCGGCGCCAAGCCCGGCTCCGCAGTGGCTCTCGATACCTGAGCGTGGGCTCTATACCGGAATCGCGTCCTTCGGCTCTATCGGTTCAGGCAAAACCTATGGGCTGATTCTGCCGGCGATGCGTCAGTTATTTGCATATAAGGCAGATGATCCCGCACGCAAGCTTTCCGGCATCGTTCTCGAAGTCAAGGGCGATCTCTGTCGCCAGCTTCAGCGCATCCTTAAATGGTGCGGGAGGGAGCAGGATTATGTGGAGGTCTCGCTCGACGGAGATATCCGGTACAACCCGCTCAATAACTCGCTCGATGCCTATGCGCAGGCATTCAACATCGCATCCATCATCACGTCCATCTGGGGCAAGGGCAGAGAGCCGTTTTGGCAGCAGTCCTACACGGACCTTGTCCGGTACGTGATCATGCTCCACCGCATCCGCGACGGCTACCTCACGATGGTCGATCTCTTCCGGACCGTCATCAGCGCGGGACGGCTGGAAGAGATACTGATCGAAGTCGGCTCTCGTTTCAGCACGGCCAGCTATATCGGTATCGATAAGGATGCTTACCGGGAAAGTGAGTCCATACTATCTCCGCTGGGTTTCGAGTGGCGCCCCGATGCCAATCTTTACCTTGTGGCTTGGACACCGGAGTTGGAGCAATTGCTCATTGAGCAGACCAGCTCAGAATTCCTCATCTGCACACGCAAGCCATGCAATCCGTCGCAGCGCGACCGTTTCGAGAGTGTCCAGTATTGGTACTGGGAGCACTGGAAGTTCTTCCGCTCCGAGGTCAAAACCAGCATCGTCCAGGGCATTGCAGTCTTTCTGTCGCTCTTCGAAACAGACCCCGATGTGCGGCGCGTCTTCTGCCCGCCGAAGGAACTCTATGACGGAAAGCCATGCGCCCACGATCCCCACGGCATCGTCCTGCAACCGTTTGAGGAGTTGATCGAATCGGGCGCCGTTGTTGGCCTGAACTTTCCGGTGGCTCTGAACCCGGCGCTGGCGAAGACCATTGGCACGATGATGAAGATCGATTATCAGCGGGCCGTGATGCTGCGCATCCCGAAGATGGATGAGCACCCCGAGCGGCACTATCGCCCGACCGTCTTCATCTGCGACGAGTACCAGAACTTCGCCACGGTGGGCGCCGACAATCCCACTGGTGACGAACGCTGGCTGTCTCTTTCGAGGCAGCCGAAGTGCATCCCCATCGTCGCCACGCAAAGCGTATCGAGTCTCAAGGACGCGCTGCCCAATGAAGGCCTCAAGACGCTGCTGCAGGCTCTGCGTAGCAAGGTTTTCCTCACGACCACCGACCCGGAGACGGCCCGGTATGCCTCCGAACTGTGCGGCAAAGCCGACCGCACCCGCATCAGCTACACCGTTTCCGAATCCTCGACCAACGCCAATGTCGGATGGCTTTCGGGCCGTACCTCATCCAGCAAGGGATCGGTCTCGGCTTCCAAGCAATACCAGAAACACAAAGAACCGCTGTTCGAGGAAAAGATCTTCTTCGATCTCAAGAACGCGCAGTCCATCGTTGTCGCTTTCGATGGCGTCAGCCCGCTGCCGCCCACCTATTGCTATCTCAAGCCAGATTTCTTGCCCGTCACCCTGAACTGGTTCGACCAGGAACGGATCGACTTCAATCCGGAAAGGATTTCCGCGTGAGTTTTGAGATCATCATTCCGTTCCTGAAGCCCATCGAGCATCTGCTTGAAAGCAAGACCGTCTCCGAGATCATGGTTAATCCCGACGGCTCTGTCTGGATTGAAGAGGGCGGGCAAATTCACTTGCTGCCGGGAATTCATTTCGAGGAAGGCGCACTGCTCACCGGTCTTGAAGTGATCGCAAACCGCTTCGGCAAGAAGCTCGATGCCGACTCGCCGATTATGAACCTGCGTCTGCCGGATGGCAGCCGCATGGCCGCGCTGATCCCGCCGGTGGTCAATCCACAACCAATGATGACAATACGCCGGTTCACGTCACGTGATCTCACCATGGAAGACTTGGTCGGCCGCAAAATGCTCACTGCCGAACAAGCACAGCAACTCGCCGATGCAGTTCGCCGCGGTGACAACCTATTGATTTCTGGCGGAACAGGCGCTGGAAAAACTACATTGGCCAATGTCATCGCAGGATTCATTCCCGAGACAGATCGCATCTTGATCCTCGAAGACGTAGCCGAACTCTATATCAGGAAACCGCATGTCATCTCCGCCGAGGCCCAGCTTGACACCCATAAGAGCCAGATCGGATTCGCAGACCTCCTCAAAGCGGCTTTACGCCATAGACCAGATCGTATCGTTGTCGGCGAAATTCGTGGCCCGGAGGCTCGTGTCTTTGTCGATGCATTGAACACCGGCCATCGAGGATCGCTTACCACGATTCATGCCAACGGAGCCGAAGACGCTCTGCATCGTCTGTCGCAGTTGACGCTGCGCGGCTCTGGAGGCGTATCACTGAACGATGTGGAGGAGGAGTGCCGACGCTCCATCGACATGGTCATCCATGTTGCCAAGATCGATGGAGTCCGTGCGGTTCGGGAACTACTTCGTATTAGAGTTTCCTGACAGAGGCGATGTAGAAGGTTGCTGTGTAAGCGCCGCAGGCTCCGCCTTTTTCTTCTGTCGCCTGACCTTTGCCCAGCGTTTCTTTTGCGCCGTGGCAATCGCTTCGCGGGCATCTGCACTGAGTGTCCGCTTGGGCTGTTTGCCCGCAGGAACCTGTTTCGCAGTATGTCGGCTTGTTCCATCTGACGCGGAAGCAGACACCGCAAGTGCGCGGACGCGGGTCAGAAGAACGATCGCCGCATCGATCTCCTTAACCAGATTCCCCTTGGGGTTACGTCCTATCTGTTTCTTGACCATCGTTCTGTTGTCTCCCATGCACATTAAGTGCACAAATACTTTCTTAGCATATCAGTCTCGGCAATACATCATGACAAGATAGAGCCTCTTCCAGGGCGCCATGAACTCACTGCCCTGGGACTTCCCACCCCTGGTTTGTTAATTGCAATGTCACGGCTTGGTTTGTCTTCGATGCGCCGCTTACTGTTGCCCCAATATCGGGAAATACCCGCTGAACATCCGGCCTCTCTGCCCAGCCAGCGAGGTTAACAATCCTATAGGTATACGTCACTTCGGTCTGAGAGAAGGCCCCCATCGTCATCGGCTCCGTCCATTTAACGATGGAATCGACGGTCTTTTGGCCATAACAAAAGGCGCTGGCCTGCCCCAAAGGGTTGGGAAACTCCTGGAAATACTTCTTACCTTCTGGCGTCAGGGCGTATCGCTTCACAGGTTGCGGCGGAGTCGAACCTCGCAGAGGGTCCAGCATCCCGTGAACGACCGCTGTCGTATCACTCGAATTCACCAGGCCTGCCTGTTCCAGAGCCGCCAGCTTTGACCCGATCCCATACTGTTCCTTTTGCTCCGATAAAGGAACATCAATTGGAAACTGGCGAACGATCGCGGTGCACACATCGCCGTGTTTCGCAATATATTGATCGATCGCTTTTGTGAAGTTTCTCGCATTTGTTTTTTTGGTGCCATTACAGGCAGTGATGAAGAGAAGAGTTGCGATGGAGATGAGAAGCAATCTGCGCATGGAATATCCTCCGATACAACTTGATTGAGTCGCAGTGCAACCAGAAACGATCGCGACCAATTCGCTCGTACACTCTGGATTCACTGTCCGGCACAACATTGCGTCAGTCGTGGGTCATACGCAGACGCGCCTTCCTGAGCTTCTCTGTCCGGACCCACAGGATGTGCTGAAAGTCATTCACGATCGGGGTGCGGTTGTCTCTGCGTACAAAGACCCCGGTCTTCATCGTGAGCAGTTTGTCCGCAAGCGGATGAAAGGCGATGCCTTTCGTCGTCAACTGCGACCAGCCGCTGGTCACCATCGCTATGCCCTTCCCGTCGAGAGCCATATGGATCGCCTCATAAAAAGTGAAAGGTTGCGCGATCACATTCAGGTCGATCTGGAGCACCTCGAAATAGGCGACGATCTCCTTGAAAACCTCCGGAAGAGCATGTTCCGACACTGCAATCAGAGGTTCCCTATCTAAGTCTTGCGGAGCGATGGAGTGAGAGCGAAAAAGCCGATGACGTGCCGGGATGCAGAGCATCAGATCCTCATCGAGCAGTTCTCTCGTCTCCAGTTCTGAATAGCTGTTAGGCAGGTATCCGATGCCAACCTGATATAGACCTTCGAGTACACCACGGATTATTCCCAACGTATGCAGGCTAGTGCATTGAATGACTGGGTCGTTGGGTCTGTCGAAGTGCAGGTCGGAAACAATTGTCATCAACTCCGGGCTAAGAAACGAAGAGTATGCGATCTGAAAAATTCCATCTTGACGACGTATCACATTGCGCGCCCGTTGTGCAGCGCGTTCATAGTGATCGAGCGACTGGAGAATGTCTTCGATGAAGACTTTGCCGGATTCCGTCAGCCGGAGGCCGCCGTACCAGCTATAGAAGAGCCTCACACCAACCTCGCGTTCGACGTGGTGGACTCTGCGGCCCAGGGCGGGTTGTGTCATGTGCAAGCGGGCGGCCGCGCGCGACAAACTCCCTTCCTGCGCCACCACAATGGTGCACTTCAGATCGTGCACTGTGACGTCATCTTGCATGTCGCTCCCGAAAACCATAACGAAATCAATCTTGAACTTTCCGCAACAGAATTACTCATGCTTACCTGCATCCAGCTAATGAGCGTCTGACACGATCGCCTTGTCAGCCTTGCCAGGTTTCTTGAGAAAAAAGACAAGAGGAACCATACAGGCAACCACAATCGCCATCAGCCAGAACGAATTGATATAGCCAAGTACACTTGCCTGGCGGTCAATCATTGATGAAATCTGCGCGAGCGCTTTCCTCGATGCGTCGATGCCGTGAGTTCCTGAGGCGGTGAAACCACCTGTGATACGTGCAAGCAGGTGCTCGAAAAATGGATTGGAGTGATTCGTGTTGATTGTGAGATTCGTGCGCTGAATCTGCGATTGACGAAACATGAAGGTATTAAGAATGGAGATACCGATGGCGCCGCCGATGTTTTTGGAGAAATTGCTCAACCCGGAAACCTGGTTGTTTTTCTCCTTTGGAACACCGACGTAACTCATTGTCGTGATGCTCACGAAGATGAAAGGGAGTCCGATCATTTGGAAGACCCTTAGAAGCTGGACCTGCCCAAAAGTTATATCGAGGTTAATGGAGGTGAGGTGATACATGCTTAGAGCCAATACTACGAAGCCAAAAGCTATGACCAAGCGATTGTCAAGGCGAGCGCCCGCTATCGCTGCTAGTGGCATCACCAGCAGCATGACGAGGGCTCCTGGCATGAGCGCCATACCCGCACGTTCGGCGGTGTAACCCATTGTGTTTTGTAAAAATTGGGGAATGAGAATGGTTGATGCGCTTAACACCAAACCCAACACGAAGTTGAAGAGGATAGCGGTTGCGAAGTTTCCCTTCTTGAGCAGCTTCAAATCGATAATTGGGTCGTCGTGGGTCCATTCTTGTATGACCATAGCAATGAGCGCAGCGACGGCAATCATAGAGCACGTGGTGATGATGTGCGACCCGAACCAGTCGGCTTCCTGCCCCTTATCCAAGACGTACTGAAGGAAGCCGACGCCCACTACGATGAGGCCAATGCCAACGTAATCCGTCTTAATGCCGCCCGATTTTTCCTCTTTCATCCACGGAGGATCATGAACCACCCTCTGCGTCATAAACAGCGAAAGCAGACCGACAGGCACATTGATGAAGAAAATCCAGTGCCAGCTATAGTTGTCGGTAATCCATCCGCCGATCGTGGGACCTAGGGCGGGTGCGACAAGGGCTGCCACGCCATAGATGGCGAAGCCCTTACCACGCTGTTTTTCAGAAAAGGTGTCCGCAAGAATCGCTTGCTCGCTGGGTTGTAGGCCTCCACCGCCAATGCCCTGAAGAACACGGAAGAGGATGAGCATGGGCAGGCTGGTCGCCAATCCACAGAGCACGGAACTAACAGTGAAGACCGCGACACATGTCATGTAGAATCGCTTACGTCCCATGACGGTGGTAAGCCAACCGCTCAGGGGAAGAATAATAGCGCTCGATACGAGATAGCTCGTTAGAACCCATGTGCTCTCTTGTGTGGTTGCTCCTACGGAACCGGCGATATGTGGCAGGGCGATGTTCGCGATTGAACTATCGAGCAACTGCATAAACGTTGCGAGCGTCACTGTAATTGCGATCAGCCAAGGGCTGTAATTGCGTTGTATCGCTGGCGCCTTGCCGTTCATCGATTCATCCTTTCTACCTGGAGGAAAGAACTAATTGAGATCTACGGTCGGCTCGACGGACATTCCAGGACGTAACTGTTCGAGTCCTTGCTGGCTTTTGTTGAAGCGAATTCGCATGGGCAGGCGCTGGACCACTTTTACGTAGTTCCCGGTCGCATTTTGAGGAGGAAGAACACTGGAACGACTACCAGTAATGGTAGGCATGCTCTCCACCGTCCCGCTGAAGGTATGTTTCAGAGCATCTACGTGGATCGAAACGGATTGGCCGACACGCATGCGTGCAAGCTGAGTTTCCTTGAAATTAGCTGTCACCCAAAGGTCGTCTGTCTGCGCGATCATCAGTAGCTGCTGACCGGTGCTGATGCGGCTTCCCACCTCTACGCTCCTCTGTGTGGTATAGCCTGAAACCGGCGCGACAACGTGAACATATTGCAGATTGAGCTGCGTCTGCGCAAGATCGGCCTTTAATGCCTCAGCATTGGCCGCCTGGGAGAGATTGTTGGATCGCTGAATTGCCAGCAGTCGTGGCGCATTGCGCTGGTACTGCGACAATTTACTTTCCTGCTCAGCGAGTTGCGCTTTGCGCTGATCGATTGTTTTTCTCGCAGATGCCAGCAGAGATCGGTAGCCTTCAACCGCTGCCGCTTGCGCAGCCGCGACCGAGGTGTAGTTGTCGTAATCAGCGCGCGAGACCTCGCGCTTATCGTACAAGACTTTGTAACGCTGGTAGTCGGCCTGCGCTCGTGCATGATTGGCCTCAGATTGGCTCAGCATCGCTGCGGCATTGTCCGCATCGTGCTCTGCGGATGCGAGCGCTGCTCTCGCGTTCTCCACCTCGAAAGCCTGCGTATCCATGTTCGTGGCATTGTTAACCTGGGTCACCGGAACATTCGGATTCTGCGCCTGCTGCTGGCCCACAGCCTGGTCATACTTCGCTTGTGCGCGTTGCAGTGCAACCTGGCTGTCCGCAGCATCGAGATCGACGAGCGGTTGTCCGGCTTTCACGTAGGTATTGTCTTCTACATAGACAGCACGGACAGTCCCATCGACGCGCGAAGCGATGGGGGCAAGATGTGCATCGACCTGGGCATCGTCGGTTTCTTCGTATCCCAGTGAATGCAGGTAAAACAGAATGCCGCCAGCGAGAAGGACCACAATAGCACTGCCGATGATCAAAAAACGCGTCGTTCGCTTTGTGCGAGGTTCCACCAGTTCGACCGGCTTGCCATTAGCATCGGCGGCGGGAGCCGGGTTTTCATTGCTTGGGGTCGCCTGCTGTTTCTGTTCTGGCATCTTATTTGTCCTTCAGAAGTGTCGGAATCTGTTGCTCCGCCTCGCCCATAGCGCGGGACAAGCTGATACGAGCAAGATTTTCTGCATATAGTGCGGAGACATAGTCGTCCAAGGCTGTGCCAAGAGTTTGCTGCGACTGGACGACTTCGACAGAATCAGTCGCTCCGGAGGCAAAGCGATCCTGGGATTGCTTGAGAATCTTCAGTGCCAATTCGCGATTGCTCTTCGCAACTTGTGCCTGCGTGATCGCAACGTCAAGGTCTTCGTAGGCGCTCCGAACTTGTAGTTCTACTACGCCGCGTTGATCATCCAGTTCGGCACGGTGTTGATCAAGTGCGGCATTGGCCTGCTCCACGTCGGAGCGAACACGGCCACCTTCAAACACCGGAATGCTTACACTCGCCGTCGCCGAAAACACACTGCGCCCCTGGTCTGGATTGATTCCCTGAAGACCGTAGTAACCCTGAATGGATGCGGTCGGCATATGCTCCGCACGGGCTGCCTTTACCGTGGCCTCGGCGGCACGGACCTGTGCTTCCTGCGCTTTTAGATCTTGCCTCCGAGCCAGTGCCTGTTGAACCGCCTGTTCCACGCCGAACGGCGGCGTAGCGTCTTCATTCAGGATGCTTGTGAAGGTGATCCGCGCATTCACGGGAAGTCCGAGTAAACGCGCAAAGGCGAAGGACTGTTTTTTCAGATCGCTCTCTTCGGACCTTAGCCGTTGCTGCTCCGTTTGCAATTGCACGAGGATTCGGAAAGCATCGATTTCCGCTTTCGTGCCTGCTTCCGATTGCGCCTGCGCCTGATCGTATAAAGCTTGCGCGTATTGAACCTGATCAGTCTGTGCAAGCACCTGGGCTTGTGTGCGGAGAATCTGCATATAGCTGCCGGCAACGGCGAAGATGACCAGTTCTCGCGCGTCACGTGCAGTGAGCGCAGACGCATTGGCATTCATGCTCGCGCTGCGATAGTTGTATAGGCTTGTCAAATCCACGACACTCGCCGACACGTTGCCTTGCAGCGAGTAATAGTGAAATGGCCCGACTGTGGCCGGAATGGATACGCCCAGATTGCCAAAAGTGCTGGAACCCAACCCCTCCGTCTGCAGGTCTAGCTTCGCTCCAGTCTCACCTACACTCGTGCTCACATGCGGCAGAAGTTCGCTGAGTGCAGCCCCACGCTGCGCGCGCGCCTGGCGCACTGCAGAAGATGCACTCACTTCTCCCAGGTTGAACTGCAGACCGCGGCGAATAGCCTCCGTCAATGAGAGAGGAATTTCATCCACGGCTGAGGGATCTCTCACACTCCCCGAATAAGGCGCCTGAATCTGAATCGACGGCGTGATGACATTGACGCTTGACGTACCCACGGGTTGGGATGTCTGTTGGGCTGTAACACCCCCCTGCGGACGGCTTGACAGTGGGAGTTGGGTCGCGGTTGAAGCAGGCATCGCATTTCCCCCTGCCTGCACTTGCGCAAACATGTGCGTCCCAACGAAGAGAAGAAGTCCCAGCGCCAATGCAGGTGTGCGGAGCGGGCTCGTCATCACCAATTCACCCGGCACCGGCGACCCGGTGCCTCGAGTACCCCGAGTTGGTCTGTTTAGGTCATCTGGGATCGCAAGCCCCTGGATTATCGCCCCCTCGGAATCAACGAGCCTATCCACGGAACTGCACATGGACGATCCTTGCAATCTTCTTAGCCATTGCAGGAGACAATTTCTGCCGGATAGGTTCGGGTAGCTGATCATAATGTTCCTCCAGCAGCGAAAACTCATCCACAAATTCCACTTTCGGATTCAGGGCCGATACTTGCTTGCTGTCCTCTAGTCCCCATTGCAACTCGACCTTGCTGCCCATTTTCGACAGCGCGGAGTATTGGACGAACCCCTGAATCAGCGACGGCGCATTCGTCTGAAAGAGCATCTCCTGTCCGGGAAAATTTTCGGCGAGGCAGGTAAAGATCTTTCTGTGCTCTTCCTCCGTAAAGTACGGTAATAGTCCCTCCGCGACAAAAAGGACTCGGCTTCGCGCGTACCGTTTGATCTCTGCAACCCAGTCGTCATCAAGAACGGACGCTGCGATCATCCGGTGCCGCTTGCTTTCCGGCTCGTGGAGCTTCTGCCGGAAGGCAATCACGCCGGGCAGGTCGAGTTCAATCCATTCGACCAAGCCGTTATCAAGGCGATGGAAGCGCGTATCCAGTCCAGCGCCCAGGTTCACCACCAGTCCGTCTGGCGCCTTTTTAAGAAAGTTCCTTACCTGTTCGTCGAAGATGGCTCTTCTCTTGTAATGGGAGGCTGTTGCCACGGCCGTCATCAGGTTCTGAGAGGCCGCAGCATCGAGCTTGCCCCAGTCGTAGGCGATGGCGTCATGAAAGCTCTCGGCAATCTCGTCCTTGAAGCTGCTGGACTCGCTTTTGCTTTCCTCAACGCGATAATGCAGCGGGACAAGCAGTGTTTCTGAGACGCCCTTGAGGTCGTCAGATTGAACCTGTTGCATTGGCCTTTTCTCCTGTACGAATGCCCCTCAACCCCACAATCCAAACTTCGATTGCAGATTAGGTTCATGAATGTATCTAATCAGGGTTCTCGGCCGATGTCAATAGGATACAATTATGTTTCTAAGGTGAAATGAGATGAAGGATCATATAGTCGAACGGCGGCGCGGCAAGGCGCTTGAAGATGCGGTCCTGGATGCGGCGTGGAGCGAGTTGCTCGACGGCGGTTACGCGAGATTCACAATGGAAGCTGTGGCGGCCCGTGCTCACACAAGCCGGCCTGTGCTCTATCGCCGCTGGTCCAATCGCGCCGATCTCGCGATCGCAGCGATACGGCATTTCATGCATCAACACCCTCTGAAGATCCCCGACACAGGAAATGTGCGGGGCGACCTGATTGCTTTGCTGCAACAATTCTCAAAAGAACGCGCACTGTTCGCAGCCTTCATCTCCTTGCAAATGGGCGAATATTTTTCGGAGACGAACACCAGCCTGGCCGATCTGAGGGCGAGTCTGCTTCAGGGCAATCACAGCCAACTCGATACGGTGCTTGCGCGAGGAGTGGATCGCGGAGAGATCGATCGAAGCAAGCTGACGCCCCGGATTGTGTCGCTGCCTGTTGATTTGTTGCGGCACGAGGTCCTGATGACCTTAAAACCAGTCCCCAACGCCGTCATTGCGGGAGTCGTCGACGAAATTTTCCTGCCATTGGTCCGCCCGAAATCGGCGCATGAAAAGAAAAAGTAGAGATGCAACACCGGAGCGGGAACACATTGTAAATGGGGGACGTAACAAAATGGCCTTTTATGACGTGACCGACAGCATACTATCGCCTTACACCGGCGATGACTTGGCACTTCGATAGAGCATTGGGGTATTGATTCATCGTGAAAGATAAGGATGTCAGATGCACAGACTATGATTTGGAGAGTTATTCCTATGCTCCTTGGAGCTACGCACTAGATGTCTTCAGGCTGGTCAGCAGTCCGGAATATCTCTTATGCGACCGGTCATCCCTGACCGCGAGGCCAAAGGCTTTCTTCTGACCGATCACCACGAGCAATCGCTTGGCGCGGGTGATTCCGGTGTAAATCAAATTGCGCTGGAGCAGCATGTAATGTTGCATGGCCACCGGAATCACAACCGCCGGGAACTCCGAGCCCTGCGACTTGTGAATGGTCACCGCATAGGCCAGCGAGACTTCATCCAACTCACCGAAGTCATACGCCACCGGCCTGTCGTCGAACTTGATTGAGACTTCATGTTCGACAGGATCTATCTTCTCGATGGTGCCGATGTCCCCATTGAATACTTCCTTCTTGTAATCGTTCTCGGTCTGAATGACCTTGTCCCGAGCCTGGAATCGCCATCCAAACCGCTCAACGGCGGGTTCACCAGGACGAACCGGATTCAGAGCAATTTGAAGCGCCGTATTCAGTTCGCGAACGCCTATCGATCCACGGTTCATCGGACACAGGACCTGAATGTCTCGGATCGGATCGAGGCCGAGGTGATTCGGGATTCGGTCCTGAATCAGCCTGACCAGGGTCGCGGCGATTTCTTCCGGCGTCTCCCGTCCAACGAAATAGAAGTCGGAACCGGACTCCGCTGACTGGAGTTCCGGCATCTTCCCCTGGCGGATGAGGTGTGCGCTGGTGATGATCTTGCTGCTGGCCGCTTGGCGGAACACTTCGGTTAGGCGCAAGACAGGAACTACACCGCTCTCGATCAGGTCTCGCAATGCATTGCCCGGTCCGACGGAGGGAAGCTGATCCACGTCGCCGACCATGATCAGTCCGGAGGTTTTTGGGAGGGCGCGGAGCAGAGCGTACATGAGCAATACATCCACCATGGAAGTCTCGTCGACAATGAGCAGGTCACAGTCCAGTGGATTGTCTTCATTGCGCGAAAACCTTCCGGTAGCCGGATCGACTTCCAGCAGGCGGTGAATGGTTTTCGCTTCCAGCCCAGTGGTCTCTGTGAGCCGCTTTGCGGCCCTGCCGGTGGGAGCGCAGAGCAGGCACTTCACTTTCTTGGCTCGCAGAATCAGAAGGATCGAATTGACTAGAGTGGTCTTTCCCACACCAGGCCCGCCCGTGATGATAGCGACGCGGCTGGTTAGAACGGTTTTCAACGCTTCCCGCTGGCTCGGAGCGAGCGTCTTCCCGGTTTTCTTCTCACACCATGCGACGGCCTTTTCGAAATCGATCTTCGGATAGACCGGTCCGGCGGCAGCCAGCCGCTTGATCTTCGTCGCAATCCCATCTTCGGCTTTCCTAAGATGGGGCAGGAAGACCAGAGGCTCCCCGTCGATCTCTTCCAACAAAAGAAATCCGCTTGTGAGCATTTTCGACACGGCCTGCTCAACTGTCTCTACGGGCACTTCCAGCAGTTTCACCGCGGCGAGCTTCAGCTTCTCCAGTGGCAGAGCGCAATGCCCCTCGGAGGTCGCCCCCAACAGCACATGGTCGATTCCCGCCCTGGCGCGATTCTGCGAATCCTTGGGAATTCCGACGCTCTGGGCGATTTGATCTGCCGTGGCAAAGCCGATGCCGTGGATCTCTTTCGCCAGGGTGTATGGATTCTCCCGCACCGTCTGAATTGCCAGCACCCCGTAGGTCTTGTAGATTCGGACGGCCCGTCCTGTGCTGACCCCATGACTGTGCAGGAAGAGCATGATCTCCCGGATGTGCATGCCCTCCTGCCAGGCATTCGCAATCCGTTCCCGGCGCTTCGGGCCAATCCCATCGACGGATTCCAGATCCGCGGGATTGTTTCCAATCACGCCCAAAACTTCCGCACCAAAGTGTCCGACCAGCTTCTTCGCCAGGACCGGACCAACCCCCTTCACGAAGCCGCCGCCGAGATACCGCTCGACACCCTCACTGGTGGTCGGAGGAACAACTTTCAAGACCTTGGCCTTGAACTGGAGCCCGTGCTCCTTGTCCCGGACCCACCAGCCTTCGGCGGTCAACCACTCTCCAGCACTGACCGACGGCACTGAGCCGAGGACCGTTACCAGGTCTCGCTGCCCCCGAACCTTGACGCGGAGTACGGAGAACCCGCTCTCCTCGTTAAAGAATGTGACCCGCTCCACGAGTCCGGCGATCTCTTCTGATGGGGTTCGTGGCTGTGGGGAGGAATCGTTCATCCTGATCGAAGTTTATGGCGTTGAAGTGCATTCCTGGATTCTCAATGCACTTTATGGCTTTTTCGATTTCAGCTTGATTATCTCGCCGTCCACAGCAAACTTGCCGTATCCCCGATGGTGGATGGTCTTCGGATTTTTCTGCGCTGGATCAATCCAGGCTTTGAGCACTTCAAGAATGAAGATGTTGAACTTGTTAATGAGACGCGTATCGACTACCTTGCATTCGAGATTGGCGAAGCATTCAGCTACCAACGGCGGCGCAACGCGTTCGGCTGGCGCTGGCGTCAGGCCGAATCTCTTGAACTTGTCCACATCCCGGCCTGAACAGTTGCCGACTTGCACGACCTTGGGCGCAAGTTCCAGCGCCGGAATCGCGATTATGCATTCCTTAGTCGCCCGCAATGCGGCAAAGCTATAGTCAGCATTGCTGACGACACAAGCAATCAGCGGCGGTTCGAATTCGACCATCATATGCCACGACATCGCCATGACGTTGGCCTGGCCCTTGCGCGCGGTCGTCAGCAGAATGACCGGACCTGGTTCAAGCAACTGGTAAACCTTCGATAGCGGCAAATCTTTCATCGCAGTAAGACTCCCATAGGCTTGGATTGGATATAGAGGTGAGTGAGGTAGTTGATCGAGTCGACGGTTGTAAGCTGAATCGCGATTCTGATCGCATCCACCCAAATCTGGGTTGTGCAAGAACACCTATGCTCCGACAGCATCGCGGAGTTTCTTGAGTTCACGATCTATGCCGTTCTTTCCCAGTGCTGGCTTGAACGCGAGCGGATCGAGGAAGATGTGTGAAAGTAGGCGGCAAGCGCCGTATCGTTTTCGGCGACCGATTTCTCACCGCCTCTTCCCGAACCGGACTTGCGACTTTCGTTCCGCATCCGGCTCTCCAGAAGACATGGCAAAGTTAGGCTTCCCCATCCATGCAAGGCGATACCGACAGACCGGAATCAGTGAGAGCAAAAACTGCTCTGTTGATCCGTCCTGCCAGACCGTGCGCGTGCGCCGAATCTGACTGGGCCTACGAGAGGCCAATATCTCGTGCACTGACGCCTTCGGGCGTTTATACCGCAACCAATGCCATATTCGGTCTCCGATATACCAGTCGAGGCTGGTAAATACATCACCGGCATAGGCGCAGTAGCGGTAATAATTCGCCCACCCACGAATGATGGGATTGATCTCTTTGAGCTTTTCACCAAGACTGACGAGGGTGGTGTTACGCCTTGTCAGTTGCTTGACCCGGTGACGTAGATCAGCGGCCTTTGCCTTTGGAACTTCAACGCGTGTGCCGAAGCCATAGCATTTGTTCCAATACGCGCCGAAACGGAATCCGAGGAATTCGAATCCGTCTGTCAAGGCCGTAACCTTCGTCTTTTCCGGCGACAACTCCAGGCCTGTGGTCTCAAGCAAATAGTCGGCCAGAGCGGATTTCTCCGCCAAGGCGTCCTCCTTAGTGCCTGATACCAGCAGGATGAGTCGAGTCGCCCGGGGGAATTTCACCCCCAGGCGCTCACAGATTCCGGACTTGAACGTCTCCGCTCATCCGGCTCTTATCGTCCAGCCGCCGCTCGACGCAGCAATGGCCAATGAGCAAATA
>Ga0224528_1000937_pt1 | contig 21043 bp, 16 predicted proteins | sample CBST25metaG_2_FD_179888 | JGI IMG/M metagenome (GOLD analysis project Ga0224528, IMG submission 179888) | Peat soil microbial communities from Stordalen Mire, Sweden - C.B.S.T25 | ecosystem: Environmental > Terrestrial > Soil > Wetlands > Peat | place: Sweden: Norrbotten County, Stordalen Mire...
AACACGACCACCGGGCGCTTGACCTTGACCCTCAACGCCAGCAGCGGCAGCACCAGCCTTGTCTACTACATCATCGACGCCTATCGCGGTTTCGTGCTGGATGTGGGCTCGACCGACGGCGCACAGGCGGGCGATGTGCGCAAGCAGCAGCAAACCAGCTATTCGGCCGCCAGCCTCAACGGCGCCTTCGTCCTGTACACGGACGGAGTGGAATACTCGATTGACAGCGCCGGCAACACCTACGTCTCTGGCTACGGCTCCCAGGTCTTTCAGGGCAGCAGCAACGGCAAGGGCAAGCTCAGCATCAACCAGAGCTATGCCGACTGGGACGGCAACTACACGGCGGGCGAGGAAAACGGAAGCATGACCCTGACCAGCTCCGAGTTCAGCTCCACCTATCCCGGCCGACTGGTGATTCCCATGGGCAGCGGCACCGGCTACATCTATCTTTACGACAAAAACAGCGCCATGGAGGTGGACGTCAACCGCGATGGCTACCCCGATTGGGGATGGATCGAGCCGCAAACCCAGACCAGCTTCACCGACGCCAAGCTGGCCGGCAGCTATATGCTCAGCCAGGTGGGAGGCACACACGACGCCAGCGTAGGCTTGCTCGCAATCACCAGCGGCGGCGCGGCCGATGTCACAATCATCGACGCCAGCGAGGGCGAGTTCAGTTGGGACCAGATCATGGACATGACCTATAACTGGGATTCCACCACCTATGGAACCTTCCTGGTCGGCAGCGGCTCCGAGCAGGAAGTCAGTTGCGCGGCCATCACTGCCAGCCGCCTGGCCTGCACCCTGCAAACCGACGATCAGCCGTCGGTCATGATCATGCAGCAGTAGATCAATGGATTCACCAGGCCCGAGGCTCCGTCTTCACCAAAATGGGGCCTCGGATGCGCTGCCATCCTGGGCGAACGGAGCCCCAAGCGTTCTTTCGCCAGCCCCACCGCAGATGGCCGCCAGACCTGCCGCAGGCGACAATTATCCCCACCGCAGGTGGTTTAGCGTTTCGCCAGCGTCAATTATTTAGCCGGATCTTGTAAAAATTGCGTTACGATTGGATCGTTTCAATCGTCTTTTTAGTTACCTTCAATTCGGCATTTAGTAACCCAACCGATCCATCCATTTGCTTATAACCTTTTGCGACCTTGGCTGTTAAAGTATGCACCCCTTGCGCCATCCAGACTCCACTTTTGAGCCATTGTTACGACCCCGCCGCTTTTCTATGATGGATTTCGTCAGGCCAGAGGCGCATTTCGCGGCTTCGACCGATCACGTCGCCCCGTTGGGAGGACGCAAACCATTTCCGGCTGAAGCCAACCTCTGGAGTTTTTTCGGACCACGAGATAGTTTTTTGGCCGCCAGGAATGAAATTGCAATTGTCCAGCTTTCAGGCGGTCGCGCGGGAAGTTCATGACTTACCAAATTGGCATTCGCAAAACACCCCGGGGCCGGAATGGAACTGAGCGTAAAATGATAGTCAGTAAAATATTTGGCTTAACTGTCGATTGATGACAGTCGCTGTTGGCGCCTTGCTGAGTTGCTGTTACTGCTTGCCCTCGGGAGTGACTCCCACCGCGCAAGAGAGGAGTTCGTCGTGACGCCGATCCACGTCAACAATGTTTCAGACCCGGAAAATTCCTCTTTTGCCTTCCCTTCGGAGTGCGAACGCGAGGTTTTGGACGAAAGCACCTTTCTGCGCATGCTCACCATCGAGCGCAAGCGCACCGAGCGCTCCAAGGAGCCTTTCCTGCTGATGCTGCTCGAAGCTGGCCAGCACCAGGACTCGCCCACGGACGAAGCCTCCCTCGAGAGCATGGCCTCGGTGCTTCTGCTCTCTGGCCGCGACACGGACATCGTGGGCTGGTACAAGGAGCAGAAAATTGTCGGCGTCATCTTCACCGGAATCGTCGTCCAAGACAAAAACCTGGTTCTCAGCACCATTCTGAGCCGGGTAAAAAATATTCTGCAAAACAAGCTCAAATTCAAGCAACTCAGTCAGGTCAGCATCTCTTTCCATTTCTTCCCCGACGACTGGGATCACAGCGAATCCGGTCGCCCCATCAACCCGGTTCTCTATCCCGACCTGCTCAACCACGACAATCGCCGGCGCTCCAAGCTGGTCGTCAAGCGCGTCATTGACATTGTTGGCAGCGCCCTGGCCCTCATCCTCACCATGCCCTTGCTTTACATCATTGGCATCGCCATCAAGCTCAGCTCGAAGGGCCCAGTGCTGTTTCGCCAAAGGCGGGTCGGCCAATATGGCAAGCGCTTCACGCTCTTCAAATTCCGTTCCATGCAGGCCGATAATGACCACAACATCCACAAGGCCTTTGTGACCCAGATGATCGCCAGCGAGGCCGCGCACACCGCCACCAGCAAAAATGGCGAAAAGGTCTACAAGCTCACCAACGACAGCCGCATCACCCCGGTGGGGAAATTCCTCCGCCGCACCAGCCTCGACGAGTTCCCGCAGTTCCTCAATGTCCTGCTTGGAGACATGTCCCTGGTAGGCCCCCGCCCCGCCGTGCGCTACGAGGTCGCCGCCTATCAAACCTGGCATCGCCGCCGCGTTCTTGAATTCAAGCCGGGCATCACCGGCCTCTGGCAGGTTGCCGGTCGCAGCCGCGTCAAATTCGACGAGATGGTTCGCATGGACCTGCGCTACGCCGCCTCCTGGTCCATCTGGCTCGACCTCAAAATCCTTTTGCTCACCCCCCTGGCCGTTTTGCGCGGTTCCGGCGCTTATTGAGTTCCACGCGCCGCGGCGTCTCGCGGCCTCAAACACGCTTTACCCGCAATCGGCAAGATCGGTGGCACCATCATGAATTTCGGCGTTATTGGTTACGGTTACTGGGGTCCAAACATCGTTAGGAACCTGGCTGCCCTGGAGGGCTCCAAGGTTGCGGCCATTGCGGAGATCAGCCCCGCCGCGCGGCATCGCGCTCTCAAGACATACCCCGACATCAAAGTCACCGCCGACCCCATCGAGATCATCCAGTCGACCGAAATCGACGCCATCGCCGTCATCACTCCCGTCTGGACACACTTCGAACTGGCCAAGGCCGCCCTCCTCAATGGCAAGCATGTTTTTGTCGAAAAGCCCTTCACCAGCACTGCCGCCCAGGGCGAGGAACTGATCAATCTGGCCGAGCAGAAGAATCTCAAAATCATGGTCGACCATACCTTCCTCTTCACCAGCGCGGTCAAAAAAATCCGCGAGCTGCTTGACGAAGGCACCCTCGGCAAGCTCTATTACTACGACTCCACCCGCGTCAACCTCGGTCTCTTCCAGCACGACATCAATGTCCTCTGGGATCTCGCGCCTCATGACCTTTCCGTCATGGACTACCTCATCAAAGCCAGCCCCGAGGCCATCGTCGCCAGCGGTCAAAGCCACTTGAACGGCCATGAGGACATCGCCTTCATGACCGTTTACTTTCCGGGAAAAGTCATCGCCCACATCAACGTCAACTGGCTTTCGCCCGTCAAGGTCAGAACCACCCTCATCGGCGGCGAAAAACGCATGTTGGTCTGGAACGACCTCGAAGCCGACGAAAAACTCAAGGTCTACGACAAGGGCGTACAGTTCACCAGCAAGGAAGGCGTCTACGAGCTGCTCGTCAATTACCGCTCCGGCGACATGTGGGCGCCTCACCTTGATCAGGTCGAAGCCCTCCGCCTCGAAATGAGTTACTTCGTCGATTGCATCACGCACGGCCGGCAGCCTTTCAACGACGGCCAGGCCGGCCTGCGCGTCGTTAAAATGCTTGAGGCCGCCAGCGAATCCATGAAACAGCGCGGCGGGCTCGTTTATCTCTAACTGCATTTATTTGAATTGCAAAAGAAATAACCTTTCCGGGAGCGGATACTATGCGCACGGCAGTGGTTTTGGGCAAGGGTGATCTCGCCATCAAAGTCGCCAACTGGTTCCTTCAATCCGAACAATACAAACTGGCGGCCATCGTTCCGGTCATCCCCGAGCCCTCCTGGACTTACTCCTTCGCCAATTGGGGACTCGCCAACAGTGTGCACGTCATCGCCAGCGGACACTACCGCAACCTGCCCCAGATTGCTCCAGGCGGCGAGGGCATCGACTTGGCCGTCTCTGTCTTTTACGACAAGATCATCAAGGCCTGGTTCATCGACAGTTGCAAAAAGATCATCAACCTTCATAACGGCCCACTGCCTCGCTATCGCGGCGTTTCGCCCATCAATTGGGCTCTCAAAAACGGTGAACGCGAGCACGGCGTCACCCTTCATGAAATCACTCCCGGCATCGACGACGGGCCCATCATCGCCCAGGTCAAATATTCCATCTATCCAGAGAACGATGAAGTCATCGACGTCTACCGGCGCGCACTCGAATACGGCTGGACGCTTTTTCAGCAAACCATTCCCCTGCTCGACCAGATCACTCCCCGCCCCCAGAACGAGGCCGAGTCCCTCTACTATTCCAAGCTGGATGACCCACGCTTGGGTGATCGCGCCAACTTTACCCGCGCCACCAGCGCGGCTGCGCCCCATTGAGTCCCGCCCAGGAGTAACACCGCACCGTGTCCATCCATTCGTCAAGAACCAAATCAATCCGTGCAAAGGAACTTCAAAAGGCAAAGAATCAAAGCGCAAAGGCACATAACATGAAAATTCCATTCCTTGATCTCATCACGCCGCACACCGAACTTGAACCGGAACTGACAGCCGTCTTTCGCCAGGTTCTGCGCACAGCCGGCTTTGTGGGCGGCCCCATGGTCGAGGAGTTTGAAAGCGCCTTCGCCGCCTTCTGTCAGGTCAATCACGCCGTCGCCGTCAGCAGCGGAACCGATGCCCTGCGCTTTGCCATCACCGCCTGTGGCGTACTTCGCGGCGATGTGGTGCTCACCGTTCCCAACACCTTCATCGCCACCACCGAGGCCATCTCCCAGGCTGGCGCGACGCCCGAGTTCATTGATGTCGACGAGCGCACCTACAATCTCTCCGCCGATAATTTGCGGATTTTTCTCGAAACTCAGTGCGACTCCGGCCCTGCCGGAAAGTTAGTTAGCCGCCGCAGCGGAAAGCCCGTCACCGCCGTCCTTCCCGTTCATCTCTACGGTCAAATGGCCGACATGGACGCTATCCTCGAGTTAGCCGAGCACTATAACCTCGCGGTAATCGAAGACGCCTGCCAGGCTCACGGCGCAACTTACTTTTCCAGAAAGCTCAATCGCTGGATGAAGGCTGGCTCCATGGGCCGAGCCGCCGCCTTCAGCTTCTACCCCGGCAAAAACCTCGGCGCTTGCGGCGAGGGCGGCGCCGCCACCACCAACGATCCGCTCATCGCCAGCCAGATGCGCGTCTTGCGCGATCACGGCCAAATCAAAAAGTATTATCACGACACGGAAGGCTACAACGGCCGCCTTGACGCTCTTCAGGCTGGAATTCTCCATGTCAAGCTGCCTCACCTGGCCGAGTGGAACGCCCTGCGCCGCGAGCGCGCCGCGCAGTACAATCGCCTCTTCGCCGATAACAACGCGGTAACTGCCCCTCATGAACCCGACTGGTCGCGCGCCGTCTATCATCTCTATGTCATCCGCGTCAGCGACCGCGACGGTTTGATCCATCATCTGAATAACAACGGCGTCGGCACCGGCATTCACTACCCCATCCCTCTGCACATGCAAAGGGCTTATGCCGCGCTCGGTTACAGCCCAAATGATTTTCCCGTCGCGGCGCGGGTCGCCAAAGAACTTATTTCGCTGCCCATGTTTCCCCAGTTAACCGTTCAGCAGCAAGCCTTCGTGGCCGAGCAAGTGCTGGCCTTCAGCTCCGTGGCCGTTTGATCTTCGCCGCGATCACGCGAATATAACTCATAACACGCGAGAAAGAATTCATGACCTTGCTGCCCGCCTATGTGCTGATCACCGCCGCGCGCAATGAGGACCAGTGCATTGCCGCCACCATTCAATCCGTGCTCGCCCAATCCGCGCGCCCCTTGCGCTGGATCGTCGTCAGTGATGGATCGACGGACCGAACCGACGAAATCATCAGCGGTTATGCGGCCCAGCACGATTGGATCGAATTGCTGCGCATGCCCGAGCGCGCCGAGCGCAACATCGCCGGAAAGGTGCTTGCCCTCAACGCCGGCCAGGCCCGGGCCACCGCGCTTCCCTACGATGTCATCGCCTTCCTCGATGCCGACATCAGCTTCGACAGCGAGTATTTTTCCTTCCTGCTTGCAAAACTCGCCGCCGACCCGCAGCTCGGCCTCGTCGGCACTCCCTATCAGGAACTCTCCGGCGAAGTGTATAATTACCGCTTCGTCAGCATCGAGCATGTCTCCGGCGCTTGCCAGGTTTTTCGCCGCGCATGTTATGAGGCCATCGGGGGCTATCTTCCCCTCAAGGGTGGAGCCATTGACAGCATCGCCGCCATCACCGCCCGCATGAAAGGGTGGAAGACCCGCACCTTCACCGAAAAAGTCAGCACTCACTTCCGCCTCATGGGAACGGCACAACGCGGCCCGCTTCAAGCCCGCTACATGATGGGCGCGCGCGATTACGCCATTGGAAACCATCCCCTCTGGCAGCTTTTCCGCTGTGCGCATCAGATGCGCAAGAAGCCCTACCTGCTTCGCGGATTGGCCCTCGCGGCTGGCTATCTGCGCGCTTTCATCCGCCACGCCCAGCGCCCGGTTTCACGCGAGTTTGTCCACTTTTACCGGCGCGAGCAGCTTCATCGCCTGCGTACTTTTTTCCTCCACGCGAACTAACATTTTTGCAGTAACATTCGAGTCGTATGAATTCATTGCAACACGAGATCAGCCAATCCGAAAACCAGCGGCCCGATGCGGCCGTCATCGTCAACGCCGACGACTGGGGCCGCGACGCCGATAACACCAATCGCACCCTCGAATGCGTTCGTCACGGCGCTGTTTCTTCGGTTAGCGCCATGGTCTTCATGCAAGACTCCGCGCGCGCCGCGCAACTGGCCCGCGAGCACGCGATTGACGCTGGCCTTCACCTGAACTTCACCACCCCCTTTTCCGCCTCGCCCGCGCCCCTGGCCGGTCATCAGCGGCGTCTGGCCCGCTTCCTTCGCTCTCATCGCCTTGCGCCCATTTTTTACAATCCTTTTCTTGCTTCTTCCTTCAACTATGTCGTCCAGGCGCAAATCGAAGAATACGAGCGCTTGTTTGGCGCGCCGCCGGCGCGCTTCGACGGCCATCACCACATGCACTTGTGCGCCAACCTCCTCTTTCAAAATCTGCTTCCATCGGGCACCATTGTGCGCCGAAATTTTTTCTTCGCCCCGGGAGAAAAATCTTTTTTCAACCGCCAATATCGCGCCTGGCAAGATCGCATCGCGACGCGCCGTCACCGCATGACGGATTATTTTTTCCTTTTGCCCGCCGATTCGCCTCAGCGGCTCAAGAATATTTTCGACCTCGCCTATGAATTCGATGTCGAAATTGAAACCCACCCCGTTGCCGTCAACGATTACAACCTGCTGATGAGCGGCCAATTCATCGCTCTCGCTGGCGACATCGCTATTGCGCGCGGATACACTCTGCGCTCGCATCCAGTTACCCCAGGAGCGCTCGCATGAATTTAGCCGAACCTATTCGTGAGCAGTTCCTCCCGCATATTTGCGTCTGCATCTGCACTTATCAGCGGCCGACGCCCTTGGCGCGCTTGTTAGGTGAATTGTTCCGCCAGCCGACCAGCGGATTGTTCACCTACTCCATCGTCATCGCCGACAACGACAGCGCGCAATCCGCCGCGTCTGTTGTCAATCAAATGCGCGGCTCTTCTCCGGTTCCAATCACATACTGCGTCGAGCCCAATCAGGGAATCGCCCTGGCGCGCAACAAGGTTGTTGCCAATGCCGAGGGCGACTTTCTCGCCTTCATCGACGATGACGAATTTCCCTCGCGGCTTTGGCTACTAACTCTATTCAATGCTTGCCATGAGTACAAGGTTGATGGAGTTTTCGGCCCCGTGCTCAGCCATTTTGATCAGGCCCCGCCCGCGTGGGTTCGTCCAAGCGGCCTCTATGATCGCAAAATCAACCCCACCGGAATGCCCGTCGATTGGCGCTCGGCGCGAACCGGAAATGTCTTCATCAAACGATCCGTGGTGCTGGGCGAAGCCTCGCCCTTCAATCCCAAGTACGTCGTTGGCGAAGACCAGGATTTTTTTCGGCGGAAAATCCACGCCGGCTTTTCTTTTGTCTGGTGCGCCCAGGCCCAGGTCTTCGAGGTCGTGCCCCCCGAGCGCATCAAGCGCAGCTATCTGATCCGGCGCGCGCTGCAGGGCGGCGCAATCGAGCCCCACATGCCAACATTTGGCTTTCGCGACGTGCTCAAATCCGTCGTCGCCGTTCCCATTTATTGCCTCGCTCTGCCCCTGGCTTTGCTTCTCGGGCAGCATCGCTTCATGAGCCTCGCTGTTCGCCTTTGCTACCATCTGGGCAAGCTGCTTGGTATCTTCGGCTTTCACATCGCGGTCAAGTTATGAGCGCGCCCAGCTTGTCTCTTTGCCGTCTTTTTGAATCAGTTCAACCTTTACCGCGGATTCGCTCGAAAGCAAGGTAAGCCAGCATGTCATCAACACATATCACCCCTTTGGCAGCGGGGTTCACTGCTGAAATTGATGAAATCGACGAGCCGGAGTGGTGCCGTCTGCTGCATCACTTCGCCGACAGCAGCATCTTTCAAACAACGGCATATGCCGAGGTCGTCGAGGGCCGGCGCAACATCAGTCACTTCGTGCTCAAGCTTAACAATGAGATCGCCGCCATTGCCCTGGTCAGGATCAAGAAGCTGCCGCTGCTCGGCCTCGGCATTGCTTACGTTTATTGGGGGCCGCTTTGGCGCAAGGTTGCCGCGCCGCCAACGCCTGAAATATTTCGCCAAGCAGTGCGCGCCCTGCGCAACGAGTTCACCGCCAGACGCGGCCTGCCGCTCAGGCTCTTTCCCTTCGCCTTCCGCGACGATCCTGATCGCCTTGGAGAGATTTTATCCGATGAGGGATTTTTGCCGCTACACGAGCAAGCGCGCAGAACGATTCTGATGGATCTCACTCCATCCACCGAAGAGCATCGCAAGGCTATGAATTCGCATTGGAGAGGCAATCTGCGCTCCGCTGAAAACAAAGGCCTCGAGTGCATCGACGGAACCGGCGAGGAACTTTTTGCCCGCATTGGCGACATCTACCAACAAACCGTATCGCGCAAGCAGTTTGTCGCGGCCAGCAGTGTTCGACAGTATATGCAAATCCAGGCACTACTGCCAGAAGGTCTCAAAATGCGCGCCATGCTCTGCCAATCCGGCGCCACCTTGTGCGCCGGCATGATCTACAGCATCCTTGGCGACAGCGCCATTTTCCTGCTCGCCGCCACCGGCAATGAAGGCCTTAAAAATCGCGCCTCTTATTTGCTCTGGTGGAAAACCGCCGAATCCATGAAGCTGCGCGGCGCCACTAGTTGCAATCTCAACGGCATTAACCCCGAGACCAATCCCGGAACTTATAAATTCAAAAACGATTTTTCCGCCAAGCACGGCCGCGACCTCTTTTACATCACCAAATACGACGTCTATCCCAACCATCGCAGTCAGTGGCTGGTCAGTTTTGGAGAAGCAGTCAAGGCCGCCCACAGCGAAGTGATCAAGCGTCTCGTCAAGCTCCGCGCCGCACTCACTCATCGGCCAGCGCCGTCGAAGACTCCCGCAGGAGAATCATCAAGCGATGGAAAATAATTTTGTCAAAATCAGCATCAAGGGACGATGGGTCACTGTGCCCGCCATCAACGCCAGCGGACATATCATCGTGATCACCGGCAGATGGATCAAAATGGCTGAGGTCCATGACGAAGAGTGGGCGATAGAGGAAGTCAATGATCCCGCCCAGTGCGCCGCCGCGCTTGGCCGCAGCGCCGACATCTTCACTTTTACCCAAAAGCCGCCCGCCACCGCACCCCGCTTCACCTACTTTCACGAGGAGGAAAGCATCGCGGCCATTCCCTTGCATAGTTATCAGCAGTGGTGGGAAGGCCTGCCCCAAGTTACACGCAAAAATGTTCGGCGCGCCCAGAAGCGCGGCGTCGAAGTAAAAGTCCTGCCCTTCAACGACGAACTGATTCGCGGCATCATTGATGTCAACAATGACTCTCCGGTGCGCCAGGGACGCCGCTACACGCATTACATGAAATCTTTTGAGCAGGTCAAACTCGACCACGCGGCCTTCGTCGAACGCAGCGATTTTGTCTGCGCCTTTCTGGGCGCCGAGATGATTGGCTTTCTCAAAATTGTCTATCGCGACCAGGTTGCATCCATTCTGCAACTCACGCCCAAACTCAGCCATAGCGACCAGCGACCCGCCAACGCCATGCTTGCCAAAGCTGTCGAGCGCTGCGCCGAGCGCGGCGTTGATTGCGTCACCTATGGCAACTTCAACTACGGCAACAAGGGCAACACGCCCATCCGCGAATTCAAGGAGCGCAATGGATTTGAAGAAATTCTCGTCCCGCGCTACTACGTTCCCCTCACCGCCTGGGGCGCGTTTTGCCTGCGCGCAAGGCTTCATCGCGGCCTGCTCGGCATTTTGCCGCAGCGCGCAATCGCCCTGCTTGTAAGCCTGCGCGCCCTCCTGTACAATCGTAATCATAGAATGAGCCGGTGTAGCTCAACGTCAGAGCGACCGAATTGTAATCGGCAGACGGAGCGTTCAACCCCTCCCGCCGGCTCCAAGTTATAACTCTCCTGATTCTCTCCCTTTTTGTCAGCACCTGCGCTCAGCTTGATTGCCGCGATAGAATGAAGCTGAATTTCCAGTTTCTTTTTCGTTCTTGTGCAATACCGCGAAGTGGACAACGCTGTAAATTGATTTACTCTTCGCGAGCTTAAGTAACTCCTTTTCGACTGGAGAAATGCTCACTTATGCCAGGAATCGTTGGCCTCATCACTGGAATGCCGCGCGAGCAGGCCGAGCGCCAGTTGCGCGCCATGCTCGCCACCATGCGACACGAGACTTCCTATCACTCCAGCATCTGGATCGATGAATCCCTGGGAGTTTATATCGGCTCTGTCGAGCGGGCTGGCGCCTTTGCTGATTCCATGCCGGTCAGCAATGAGCGCGGCGACGCGGTGCTCATTTTTTCGGGCGAGGAGTTTCCCGCACCCGGAAGCGCGCAAGCCCTCAAGGAGCAGGTCCATGACTTCGATCCCACCGGGCCTTCTTATCTTGTCCATCAGTACGAGCAGTTACCCGAGTTTCCCGCCAATCTGAATGGCCGCTTTCATGGCTTGGTGGCTGATCGCCGTAACAATCTAGTTACGCTCTTCAACGACCGCTACGGAATGCACCGGATTTATTATCACGAGGCCCGCGAAGCCTTCTACTTTGCCGCCGAAGCCAAGGCCATCCTCGCCGTTCGTCCCGAACTCCGCGCCACCGATCCACGCGGCCTGGCGGAGTTCATCACCTGCGGTTGCACACTTGAAAATCGTTCGCTTTTTCAGGGCATTTATCTTTTGCCGCCAGCCTCCGCGTGGATTTTCCGCAATCGTCAACCTGAGCGCAAGAGAGTTTATTTCGACAGCAAACAATGGGAAGAGCAGTCTCCGCTTGATCCCGAGAGTTATTACCAGCAACTGCGCGAGGTCTTCGCGCGCAATCTTCCGCGCTATTTCGCGGGGCCAGAAAAAGTAGGCGTCTCGCTGACCGGAGGCCTCGACTCAAGGATGATCATGGCATGGCATCACGCCGCGCCGGGTACGCTTCCCTGTTACTCCTTCGGCGGCGTCTATCGCGATTGCCAGGATGTAACCATCGGCCGCAAGGTGGCCCGCGCCTGCTCGCAGCCGCATCAGGTCATCCGGGTTGGCGACGAGTTTCTTGCCCAGTTTCCCTATTACTCCGAGCGCGCTGTTTACCTTACCGATGGATGCGTCGAGGTGCAAAGCGCACCTGACGTTTACGTGAACGAGCGCGCCGCCCAGATCGCCCCCGCGCGCATGACGGGCAACTATGGTGGAGAAGTGCTGCGCCGGGTACGCGCGTTCAAGCCATCAGATCCCGAACCGGGGCTTTTTCACTCCGATCTTTCCGCTAACTTCGATAACTCCAAGACAACCTTTAACAGCTTGCTCGACTGCCATCCTCTCTCCTTTGCCGTTTTTCGCCAAGCGCCCTGGCATCACTATGGTCTGCTCAGCCTGGAGCAGACGCAAGTAGCGCTGCGCTCTCCTTACCTTGACAACGAGTTAGTGCAAACCGTCTATCGCGCGCCCCTCACCGCGCTCGCCAGCGACGACATTTCTCTGCGCCTGATCAAAGACGGCAATCCCTCGCTGCTCAAAATCCGCACGGATCGCGGCCTCGCCGGAAGGCTGCCAGCCTTTGCCGCGCGCCTGCAACAGAGTTATCTTGAATTCACCGCCAAGGCCGAATACGCCTACGACTACGGAATGCCCCATGCGGTCGCCCGCGTCGATCACACCTTCGCCGCTCTTCATTTTGAACGCTTGTTTCTGGGACGCCACAAGTTCTATCATTTTCGCGTGTGGTACCGCGATGCGCTGGCTAACTACGTTCGTGAAATGCTGCTTGATTCACGCACCCTCAATCGCCCCTATCTACGCCGCGAGACTCTCGAGCGGATGGTCAAGGCGCACCTCAAGGGAGATCGCAACTACACCAACGCCATTCACAAGATTCTGACGCTCGAACATATTCACCGGCTTTTCATCGACCCCCAATGAACATCACGCCTCGGCTTGATCACCGCCTTCGACCGCCCGCCGCCGCTCCCCACGCGGCCGCGCGCATTTTGGCGTTGGACTTTATCAAGGGCGCGCTGGTCATGGTCATGGTGCTCTATCACTGGCTCAATTACTTCATCAGCCCGCAAGGCTATTTCTATCGCTACCTCAGCTTTTTGCCGCCCTCGTTTATCTGCATTACCGGCTTTCTCATCGCGCGCGTCTATCTCTTCAGGCCGCGCGATCAGAGCGCAAAAACCTCGCGCCGGCTTGCCATCCGGGGCCTCAAGATTCTTGTCCTCTTCATCGCGCTCAACACCGCCATCGGCTTGCTCTTACATAACTCCGCCAGCGGCAAGGGATTTGCCGGCCTCGCCAGCGCCGCCGCGTTCTGGTCCATTTACATCACCGGTAACATGGACAGCGGCAGGATGGTGGCTTTTTATGTCCTTGTGCCCATCAGCTATCTGCTGATTTTTTCGGCCTGCCTGCTGGCCACTCGCCACTGCCACATCTTCCTCTTTTACGCCGCCGCCGCACTGTCCATCGCCGCTGAGTTTCTTCTAATTCTCTTGCAGCGCGGAAGCTCAAACCTTGACCTGCTTTCCATCGGATTGCTCGGCATCTCCATCGGCGCGCTCTCACTCGACAAGATTATCCGCCTGACCGAGCGCCCTTTTATTCTCGTCCTCGCCTATCTGCTCTATCTGGCCGCCATCTCGCTTTGGCAGGTTTATTATCCCTTGCAGATCGTGGGCGTCTTGCTCACGCTGCTGCTTCTTTTCCTGCTCGGATCGGCGTGCCGCGAAGATAACTCCCTCGCCAGGCTGCTTATCCTGCTGGGCAGATACTCCCTTTTTGGATACATCGCGCAGATTGGCCTTCTGCAACTGATGCGCAAGCTGCTCAGCGTAAACTTGACCCTGTGGGAACTGCTGGCGTCGCTGCTGGCCGCCGCGCTGCTCACTGTTTTTTCCGTAATCGCGATCGACCGGGCCAGGTCAAAAAGCCCCCTCGTTTATCGCTTCTACGCCGCGGTCTTTTCGTAGCACTTTTTTGAAATTAACTCGCATCAGGATTTCGCTGATTGCCTTGCCGACTCACAAGAGGAACCGTGAAACTGATTGCCACACTGGCTTTTGCGCTCGGCATCGCGGGATTATTCCTGCTCGAGAGAATCCGCAAAGCCCCCACCTCCAAAGCGCTCTTGCTGCCCCTGGCCTGGATGCTTCTGTCCAGTTCCAGAAACGTGAGCGCGTGGTTCAGCATCGGGGTGGTCTCGGATGCCGGCGCCAACTACCTCGAAGGCAATCCCATTGACCGCAATGTTTATGCGCTGCTGCTCGCCGCCGGAATCGGCGTTCTGCTGCAAAGGCGGCGCAAGGTCGCCGCTCTGCTACGCATCAATCCCTGCCTCTTTCTCTTTTTCGGCTACTGCCTGGTCTCTCTCGCCTGGTCCGATTTCCCGCTGGTCGGCTTCAAGCGCTGGATTCAGGCCACCGGTGATGTCGTCATGATCCTCATCGTTCTCTCCGGGGGCGACTGGCTGCTGGCCTGGCGTCGCCTCTACGCCTGGGCCGCATTTCTGCTGCTGCCCATCTCCTTGCTCTTCATCCTCTACTTTCCCGACCTCGGCCTGGCTGCCGGCATCTATGACCTCGAACCCTCCTGGACCGGCGTCACCTCCACCAAAAACGAGCTGGGAATGATCTGCATGGTCTTTGGCATCGCCAGCCTCGCCAGCCTTCTCAGCGCCTGCAAGGAATTCTCTGGAACAGCCCGCATCCGACAGATCATCGCTCACAGCCTCGTCCTGGCCATGGCCATCGGCATGCTTTACAAGGCCAACTCCGCCACCTCGCTGGCTTGCCTGCTCATCGGCAGCACCCTGCTGCTGGCCACCAGTTGGCCGCCCTTCATGCGCCGTCCCGCGCTGGTTCATTGGCTGGCAGCCTCTTTGATCGGCCTCTCGGTTTCCTCCTTGTTTCTGGGCATGGGCACCGGCCTGGTCAGCGATTTAGGCAGAAAGTCCGACCTGACCGGCCGCACCGAAATGTGGGCCTACGCCCTCCACGAGGCTACCAATCCCGTCCTTGGCGCAGGTTACGAGAGTTTCTGGCTTGGCGATCGCCTGGAAAGAATCCTCAAGGTTGCCCCCGGCGTCAATCAGGCCCACAACGGTTACCTCGAAATCTATCTGAACCTGGGATGGACCGGAATCCTGGTTCTCACCGTCCTGCTCGTCGCCGGCTACCGCTCCATCATTGCCGCCTTCCGGCGCAACCCCGCGCAGGCGCGCCTCGGTTTCGCCTATTTCGTCGTCGCCCTTTCGTATAACTTCACCGAAGGCGCCTTCAAATTCAGGCATCCTGTCTGGATTTCGCTGCTGCTGGCCATCATGACCGCCCCCCTGGTCTCCGCGCCGCGCGAAGCCAATCCTGCCGCTCCGGCCACGCCAACCCATTCCTTTTTGCGCGGCTGGTGGATGCGGCGCGACTCCGCCACGCCAGCGAGAATCAGCCAATGAGCGGCCTGCGCGCCCTGCTGCGCCGCGCCACGCCGCGCGCCTTGGATGGCCTGTGGCTCAAGCTCGAGGCCTCGCCCCTGGTCGAGCGCCTGCTCCACGGCGCTTTCTGGTCCATGGCCGGAACCCTTGTCTCCCGCGCCTGCGGCCTGGCCGCGGCCATTGTCGCCGCCCGCATCATCGGCAAAATGGTCTATGGCGAGCTGGGCATCATCCAAAGCACCGTGGGCATGTTTGGCACCCTCGCCGGCTTTGGCATGGGCACCACCGCCTCCAAATTTGTGGCCGAACTGCGCCTCAGCAACCCCGCCAAAGCTGGCCGCATCATCGCTCTCTCCAGCCTTCTCTCCTGGGCCATCAGCCTCGCTCTGGCCGGTCTTCTGCTTGTCCTCGCGCCCTGGCTCTGCGTACATACCCTGGCCGCACCCGGCTTGGTCAACAGCCTGCGCATCAGCGCACCGCTGCTGGTTCTGTCAGGCATCAACGGCGCGCAGCTCGGTGTTCTTGGCGGTTTCGAGGCCTTCAAAAGCATCGCCCGCGTCACCCTGCTCACCGGGCTGCTCAACTTTCCCTTCATCGTCGCCGGAGCCCTGCTCTTTGGTTTGCCGGGCATTCTGTGGGGCATGATTCTGGCCCAGGCCGCCGGCTGCGTCCTCAACCGCTTCGCCTTGAACGCCCAGGCCCGGCGCTTCAACATCCCCATCCACTACGCCTCGTGCCTGAGCGAGTTCCCCATTCTCTGGCAATTCTCCATCCCCGCTGTCGCCGCCGAAATCCTGATGAGCGCCATCACCTGGGCCACCGCCACCATGCTCGTCCGCCAGGCCAACGGCTATGCCGAGATGGGCGCCTTCAGCGCCGCCAACCAGTGGTTCAACGCCGCCATGTGGATTCCCTTCATGTTCAACGGCGTGGTGCTGCCGGTGCTGGCCGAGCGCCTCGGCGCGCACGATCAGCCCGCCGTGGTGCGCCTGCTCAAAATGACCGTCAAAATCAACGCCACCATCGTGCTGCCGCTCATGGTCTTTGGCTGCCTGCTGAGCCCCCTCATCATGGCCAGCTACGGTCCTGGCTTCCGCGCCTCGTGGCCTACCCTGGTCATGGTTCTGATCACTGCCAGCCTGCTCGGCTTTGAGCTGCCCGTCGGCCAGTTGATCGCCGCCTCTGGCCGCATGTGGCTGGGTTTTTTCTCGAACCTCGGCTGGGGACTGGTCTTTCTTGTCTCCACGCCCTTGCTGCTGCGCCTGGGCTGGGGTGGTTTTGGCTTGGCCTCGGGGCGCATGCTGGCCTACGCCGCCCACACCCTCTTCAGCCTCGCTTATACCATTCATTTTGTGCGCGGCATCAAGCCCAGCGCCGCTCCAACCTCTACTTCTGTTGCGGAGATTTAACGTGCAACCGCCCAACGCCAACCCGCAAACCCTCATCCCCGCCGGCGCGCTCGACGGACTCACCCTGATGCGCTACGCCCACATCTACCGCGCCCGCTCCTCCGGCGGAGTCGAGCAGTACCTGCGCCATTTGAATCGCGGCCTGCTGCTGCGCCATCGCATGACCATCCTGCAGATGCACCTCACCCGCGAGGGCGAAACCGCTGAAGTCGAAATCGAAGCGGTGGGCCTGGGCCGCATCCTCTGGATTCCCGTCCCGGTGCGCCAATCGGCCTCGCGCCTGGCGGGCCTGCCCGCGCGCATCCGCTTTCTCGCGGCTCAGGCCCGCCAACCCGAGGGCTTCAACTGGCCCGCCTTTCTGCGCTCGCTCAGCGGCGGCCACCTGCGCTATCCGGCTGCTGTCTTCAGCGACGCACTGCCTTCCCTGCTCCAATCCCAACAGGTCGGCCTGCTCGCCTTCCACTGGTTAAATTACGACGCGGCGGCGCTCATCGCCCAGGCCCGCCGCTGCTCCATTCCCTACGTTCTTATCAACCACTTTGACAACCAGCGCCTGGCCAGCCCCGAAACTCGCGCTTGGGTGCGCCAGGCCACGGGCCTCGCCTCGGTCTCCAGCCAGGGACTGCCCCCCGAGTTGGAAGACCACTGCGTCAATCTTTCCGATGCCGTGGATACAGAGTTCTTTTCGCCCTCAGCTTGCGGCGCTGAGATAGAATCCGAGCCCATCGTCCTGCTGCCAGCCCGCATCTGCGAGCGCAAGGGCCATCGCGACCTGATCGAGGCGGCCCGCATTCTGCAAGCGCAGGGGACCCATCTGATTCTCAGTTTTGTGGGAGCGGTCGAGTCGCCCGCTTTGCTTGACGAATTGCGCCAAGCCGCGACAGCGGCCGGACTCGCCCAGCAGGTGCGCTTTCCCGGCGAAATCAGCGCCGAGCGCCTGCGCAGCGCCTATGCCCAATGCAGCTTCGTCGTCCTGCCCAGCTACTCCGAGGGCTTGCCCCGCGTGCTTATCGAGGCCCAGGCCATGGCCAAGCCCATCGTGGCCTACGACAACAGCGGAATGAAAGAAGCCGTGATCGACGGCGAAACCGGCTTTCTGGTCAAAACCGGCGACGTGCAAGCCCTCGCCGGCCGCATCGGCTCACTGCTCCGCGATCCGGCCCAGCGCCTGCGCTTCGGCCAACAAGGCAGAGCCTTCATCCTCCGCCAATTTGCCATCCCCGCCCTCATTCAGCGCCACGAGGCCTTCTACCTCCAGGCCCTGCAACCAAAATCCGCCGCTTGATTTTTTCATTATTGATCCGCAGCGCACACACCGTGCCCCATCTATTCCGCGTTCTTTACGGAATGGGCGGGAAACCTCGAAGCAGGTGCGAGCGAAGAGCGGGCAGTTGGCCCACCGCAGGTGGCCATATCAAGCAGCTACTGCGCAGTCTCCCAGCTCAAACTGCAACTTGCAAAATATCCCAACCCGCAGGTGAAAATGGGGATTTTCTTCTTTTGGGGGACTCAACCCAACCGGCCACGCAGATGTTTATCTGAATCACGTCTGCGCGGACTCATCCGTCTTTCTCCGCCCTGCCACGACGGCGAGTATGGCGTAGTCATCAGCCGTTATCACAAGATAGACGGCTATGATTGGATCGCCATCCCACTGGCCGGTTATCTCAGCGCCGTCGATGCGGTCGCCGAGATACCCACCTTAGTGGACAAAGAACAGGTTGAGGCGTTGCGCAACGCCTATCGCCAAGCGCATCTGCGTGAACTCGGTGGGTGGACCAAGTACCAGAATGTCGTTAATCAGCTAAAATTGGCTCCCCCAGGTGCCTCGCATTTGGGCGCCTGGGAGTCCACGGCACACCATCTTCACCGATCCAAAAGATCTCGAATCGGTGAAGTCTGGCTGGCTTTTTTATTCCCTGTTCCCTAGCTGAACAGGTCTTTCATCTTGTCCATCAGTCCTTGGGCGGTGGGCTTGTTTTCAATGGACATGGACTCGGCCAGCTTGCTGACCAGTTCGCGCTGGCTGCGGTTGAGCTTGCGGGGAATTTCCACGACCACCTTGGCGATCAGGTCGCCGGTTCCCTTTTCGTTGAGGAAGGGAATGCCGCGTCCGCGCACACGAATCTCGCGCCCGCTCTGGGTTCCCTCGGGAACTTTGAGGTTGACGGGGCCGTCGATGCCGGGAATTTCGATCTCCGCGCCCAGGGCGGCCTGGGGAAAGCTGATGGGAATCACGCAGCGCAGGTTGTGGCCGTCGCGCTCAAAAAAGTCATGCGGCCGGATGGAGAGGACAACGTAAAGGTCGCCCTTGGGTCCGCCGGCGCGGCCCGCGTCGCCCTCGCCCGAATAGCGAATGCGGGTTCCCTCTTCGACTCCCGGCGGCACCTTCACCGTCAGCTTGAGTTCCTTGGTAACCCGTGACTCGCCGCGGCAGGTGGTGCAGGGGTCGCCGATCACCTGGCCGGTTCCGCCGCAAGCCGAACAGGTGCGGGCGACGGAGAAAAAACCCTGCTGATAGCGAATTTGGCCGCGGCCCTGGCACTGCGAACAGGTGGTGGGCCCGCGGCCGCTGGTGCTGCCGCGTCCCTTGCAGTCTGGGCAGCTTTCGAGGCGGCGAATCTTGACCTCGGTTTCGGAGCCAAAAAAGGCGTCGTCAAAGTCGATGGTCAAGTCAAAGCGCAGATCGTCGCCGCGCTGCTGGCGGCTGCCGCGCTGCTGTCCGCCGCCGTTCATGGTGAACATTTCGCCAAACAAATCGCCAAAGATGTCGCCAATATCCACGCCGCCGGTGAACGGCGAGCCGCCAAAGCCCTGGCTGGCCCCGCCCACACCGGCATGGCCGTAGCGGTCGTAGGCGGCGCGCTTGTCGGCGTCGCTGAGCACCTGGTAGGCCTCGCTGGCCTCCTTAAACTTCTCTTCAGCCGAGCGGTCGCCGGGGTTACGGTCGGGATGGTGCTTGAGCGCCTGCTTGCGATAGGCGCTCTTCAACTCCTGCTCGCTGGCATCGCGGGAGACGCCTAAAACTTCGTAATAATCTGCTTTGCTCACTCTGGTTTTCAATCCTGCCTGAAAGTTGGTTGCTTACTCGTTGACCTGCTTGGGGTTGTGGGCGACGCGCACCAGCGCCGGGCGGAGCAGCCGCTCGTGCAGCCGATAGCCGCGGCGAACCTCCTCGGCCACTTGCTGATCGGGCAGGTCGGCGCGCTCCACCGAGCCCAGCGCCTCATGCTGGTGGGGATCGAACTCGTGGCCCAGGGCTGGCACCGCGACCACATGAAACTGGCGCAGCACGTCTTCCATCTGCTTGACGATCAGCTCGACGCCCGAGCGCAACTGCTCGACGCTTCCCGTGGCCTTGAGCGCCATTTCAAAATGGTCCAGCACCGGCAAAAACTGCTCAATCACATTTCCCACAGCATAATCGCGAAAGTCGGCGCGTTCCCGCTCGGCGCGCTTGCGGGCGTTTTCGAACTCGGCTTGGAGGCGGGCGAGCCGGTCGAGCAACTGGTCGCGCTCACCCTTGAGCTGGTCAAAGTCGGCGCGGCTGACGGGCAGATCGGCCTCCGCTTCGGCCGCGGCTTGCTTGGCCTGCTCTTCACGTTCAGCTTCGGCGGCGGCCGCAATGGCGGCAGAGGCTTCTTCCGACAAGGTTAATTCCGTTTCCTGTTCTGACATGCGTCTACGCATTCTCCAAAAAAGATTTTGTATGTTCTTCCATGATAATTTCCGCAGCCAACCTCTGCCTGTCTCTAGTTGATCGGCGGCGGGGCGTGCCTGTTTGAGGCCGGACGCCGGGTTAGCCAGGGGGAACTTCCAGCAAACGCTCGGAGAGGCGGGCAATGTAGCGCACCGCCTGAATCATCTGTTGATATTGGATGCGAGTGGGGGCGATGACCGCAACCGTGCCGAGATTGACCCCACCCAAACGGGCTGGAGCGCCGATCAGCACCAGATCTTGCATGGCGTGGGTAGCCTCGGCCTGGCCCGCCAAATCAGGGCCCACGACGACGCGCACCTCCTGCTGACGGCCATCGACATAGGCGGTGAGCAGCTCGACGAGGCGCTGCTTGGCTTCGAGGGCCAACAGCATCTGGCGCAGGCGCTCGTGATCGGCCTCGGCAGAGATGAGGTTGGCCATGCCCTCGACAAAGATTGCCGGCGCGGCCTCGCCGCCGGCCAAAGCGCCCTTGCGGCACAACTGCTCGATGGAGGCCAGCATCTGCCGGTAGGCTTCCTGCTCCTGCTCGACGCGCCGGGCCACCTCGGTGCGGATGCGCTCGACAGGCCAGCCGCGAAAGTTTTCGTTCAGGTAGCGCGCGGCGGTTTCCAACTCCAGGTGGGTGAGCTCGTGGTCGAGCAGCAGTACGCGGTCTT
>Ga0224528_1000939_pt1 | contig 21028 bp, 10 predicted proteins | sample CBST25metaG_2_FD_179888 | JGI IMG/M metagenome (GOLD analysis project Ga0224528, IMG submission 179888) | Peat soil microbial communities from Stordalen Mire, Sweden - C.B.S.T25 | ecosystem: Environmental > Terrestrial > Soil > Wetlands > Peat | place: Sweden: Norrbotten County, Stordalen Mire...
AGCGACGGCCGCAACTTCACGGCCCGCATCGCGCAAGCCACAGTCGATTTCATGTAACGTGGCAGTTTTTCCGGTTCCCGCCGCGCCACGCAGATTGACGGCTAAGTCGCACGAATCAAGAACCTGATAAACAGCTCGCTGCTGTTCTTCGCGCAGACGCTCGGAAGGGTGAAGTTCGTGCTCTCCGCCCAGGCGATCAAAGCGCCCGACGCCACCATCTACTGTCGTAATCATGTGCTGTTCTCGTTCAAGGCTTTCGCGTGTGGCGAGATTGTTTCCGGCGCGGATAAGAGTACCCTGTGACTGCTCCAGTTCCAGCGCACCGCGCAGTTGACCAGGATCAATCTGCCCACGGCCATAGCGCAGAGCCTCAGTCATCAATTCGTGATCGCGTACAACGGAGTTGCGCTCAAAGAGATGCTCTTTTGCGTACTGAAGAGATTCCGACGCCTGTTGTGCGGCACGAAGAGCGCGCGGATTTTGTTCCAGAGAGCTTGTATGGAGATGTTGCAGCGTCTGTCTTTCTTCTGGAGCAAGGCGGGACTGCTGCTGCTCTCTAAGCTTCTCCGTTGCGATTTCCGTTAACTTCTCCGCCCGGGTTTCACGGACGAGCACGGCAACTTCGTTATCGGTTGGCTTGCGGCCATGCTCCATTGTGAATTGCTCGATAGCGGCGTCTCACTGCGCGCTCCGCACGCTGTACTTTTCGAGCAATTCGTTCGAAACACCGCGAATCTCGAATCCATGGTCTCTGCCTTTGGAATCGCGGTGCGATTCGATTTCGTATCCCAGGCCGCGCGCCTCACGCGCCAGCGCGTTTCGGTAGACCTCTGTCAGGCACGCCCGCCGTTCGTACAGCCCTGATGCCTGGAGCACCTTCCAGCGGCCCTCGGCACCGTCATAGGTCAAATTGGCGGCTACAGCGTGCGTGTGCAGTTGCGGATCGAGTTCGCGGCTGGTGTCGTGGCGGTACGACGCAACTACCAAGTTCGCCGTCTTCCGATTTTCGTTTGCGCCGTTCAAGCGAACGCGTGTGGCAGCGTGGCCCTCAGTCTCCGCAAGTGCTTCTCGGACAGCTTTGTCATGGGCCGCAATCAGACGCTCATCCCCACCGACCAGGGCCTGAATGGAAACCGACTTCGGCGCGGAAAAGGTCAGATCGTACAGGGACCGCGCTTTGCTTTGCTCAGTCCCGTCATTAGTTGCTCGGCCCGCACTGTGGCGCGGGCGAAGAAACTCGCCCGTCTCTGGGCTTAGCCCCTCTCGGACAGCCTCGAACTGTTCGCGCGTTACCTCGCCACGCAGCCCCAGCAACTCCGCTCCGTGCCCCTGCCACTCACCCTTTACGTTCCGCTGCTCGTCGTAGTAATCGCTGTGTTCGAGATGCCGCTGGGCATACCCAACACCGCCCGACATGGCCCGTATCGTCAGCACAATCCGACGCTAACCCTGTTCGAATTCCGAATGCAAGCCTGCAAACGCTGATATATAGCCTGAGAAACAATTAGTTGTGAGTGGGCACAGCGTCCACGAGAAAAATCGCACAGCGATATTCCTGCACGGTTTTCCGATACTAATGCTCCGCGCAGAGTAGCCGCCGACTGTCGGCGTGGAAAATGTCATCCGCCTTCACTCGTGGCGTAGTGCCTGGATGGGCTGTACACTTGCGGCGCGGCGAGCCGGAATCCAACTGGCCGCAACGGCAACCGTCAGCAACAGCAGGATACCCAAAGACAGCGTAAGTGGGTCGTAGGGCTGGATACCGTAGAGCATTGATTTGATTGCGCGCGTTAGCACCAATGCCCCGGCGACTCCGGTAAGAATTCCTACCACCGCCAGACCTGTGCTTTCGCGCAATATCATGCCACGCACTTGCGTTGGTTGCGCACCCAGCGCTAGCCGTATCCCGATCTCATTGGTGCGCTGCGCCACCGAGTACGCAAGTATCCCGTAAATACCCACCGAGGCCAGGGCCAGGGCCAGCAGGCCAAAGCCCGAAGTCAGCGTGACAAACAACCGCTCCTGCTGCAAATCCGCCTCAATCTGCTGATCCTGGGTGCGCACATTCAGCAGCGGCAGATCGGGATCTACCTGCCACACCACCCGGCGCAACGCTGGCAAAATCGCCTCGGGATTCATGCGCGTGCGAATCTCATAGGTCATGCTGCCCGCATAGGGCTGCTGCACATAGGGCAGAATGAACTGCGGCGGAGGGTCGGTGCGCGGGTTGGCATAGCGCGTATCGCCGCAAATACCGACGATCAAAATGCCGCTCTGCGCAACCGCGCCATCATGCCCGTCGGAGTCGCTGGTCTCGGTGACAAATCGTTTTCCAATAGGGTTCTCGCCCGGAAAGCGCTTCCGCGCCAAACTCTCGTTGATCAGCGCCACCCTCGGCGAGGTAGCCGTATCTTGTGGCCCAAACGCGCGCCCGGCGAGAATCGGAATGCCCAGCGTCTCAAAGAAGCGATTGCCGACAGTGTTGTAGTCCTCGCTCTGATTGGCATTGCGATCGTAACTCACGCCCTCTGGCAAAAAATCCGTAGTGGAAACGTCATCGGAGAGATAGGCGTCCCAGGCCGGAGCCACCGATTCCACCCCAGGCATTGCCGCAATGCCCGCTTCCAGGCGCTGATGCAGCGCCAGTTCATGGCCCCATGGATACCGTTTTTGCGGCGGATTGACTTCCGCCAGAAGCAGATGATCGGTGCGGAAGCCCACATTTACGGCGTTCAACCCGGCCAATGTGCGCAGGAACAACCCCGCGCCAATGACCAGCAGTGTGGAAAGCGCAATCTGAAAGCCCACCAGCGCCTTGCCGCCCATCCCCTTGCGCCGCCGCGTGGTGCTCTGCGCGCTCTCTTTCAAGCTGCTGCTCACCTCGGCCCGCGCCGCGCTGAGCGCTGGTGCAAGACCGAAGAGCAGACCAGTCAGAATCGTGATCCCAGAGGTAAACGCAAACACCTTCCAGTCAAAGTGAACCTGGAAATCGCTGCGCTCCCAGGCGTTTTCTGTCATCTTGGGAATCGCAGTGCGTCCCAGGTAGCCAAACAACAGGCCACCCGCGCCGCCCAGCGCGGCCAGCAGCAAGCTCTCCACCAGCATCTGCCGCAATACGCGCACCCGGCCCGCTCCCAGAGCCAGCCGCACGCTCATCTCCCGTTGCCGTTGCGCGCCCCGCGCCAGCATCAGATTCGCGATATTCGCGCAGGCCAGCAGCAGCACAAAGCCCACCAGCGTCATCAACACTGCCATTGGCCTGACAAAAGTTTTCTGTGTCTCAAAGAGTCCCCGGCTCCCGTCGCGCAACTCCAGCCGTGGCAGATCCTCGCCCTTGCGCACCGTCATGGTGCCGCGCACGATGGCCGCCAACTGCGCATTGAGCGCAGCCTGCGCCGCTGCATCGCTCACTCCCGGCTGTGCGCGGCCCATCACATTCACCCACCACTCACTAGGATCTTCGATGGCGTCGGGATACGAGATGCCAGTATTGGCCATCCGCGCGCCCAGTGTCGTCGTGGGATGCAACAGCGGCTGCATGGTCAGCGGCACAAATACATCCGGCGATGACTGCACGTTTTTCGCGCCGGTAAATCCTTTTGGATTGACGCCAATAATCGTCAGCGGCGTGTCGTTCAGCTTGATCGTTTGGCCCAGCACCGTCTCGGAGCGGCCAAATTGCCGCTCCCACAGGCCGTCGCTGATTACCACCACCGGGCTCTGGCCGGGCCCGGCATCGTCGGAGGGCTGAATCGCGCGCCCTCTTTGAGAAGTTACGCCCAGCACAGCGTAGTAGTTGCCCGAGATCATCTCCGTCTGGACCCGCTGCGCCTCGCCGCGAATCGTGGCGTTCATCCCGGTCACTTTGAAGGCCATCAGATCGCCGAGAGCCCGATTTTGCTGCCGCAAGAGCCGGTACGCCGGGTAGGAAAACGCGTTGCTAGCCACCCGCCCGCCGGGCTGCGGATCGTAATCTCCCCAGACGTGGTGTACGGCAACGTGTTTTTCCGTGCCCGTCCAGGCCAGCAGACGCAGATTCTCCGCGCGCGACACAGCCAGCCTCTCATAAAGCAACTGCTTGGCCACCGAAAAGATGGTCGTATTTGCGCCAATGGCCAGCGCCAGCGAGATCGCCGCTACAGCCGTAAACCCTGGGCTCTTGCACAGCATCCGCACTCCGTAGCGCAGGTCGGCCCGCAATTCATCCCACCAGCGCAGGCCCAAGGAAGCACGCATTTTTTCTTTCTGAACAGTGATTGCCCCTAAAGCAATGCGGGCACGACGAGTAGCCTCCTCGGGAGCTTGTCCGGCGCGCATCAACTCATCGGTCAGACATTCGAGGTGGTTGCGAAGTTCAGCTTCCATCTCCTGTTCAAGACGCTTGCGATGTGTGACCGCGCGGAACCAGGACTTCAGTTCTGACGCTTTGCTCATAAGGAGCAGAAGAAAGCGTTTCATATCTCCTCCGGAGTAGCACTGAGAATGTCATTGACAATTCCGGCCATGCGGTTCCACTTCGCTGTCTGGTCACCGAGCAGTTTGCGACCAAGTTTCGTGAGGCAGTAGTATTTGGCGCGGCGATTGTTTTCACTCTCGCCCCACTCGCTGCTGATTGCGCCCTGGTGTTCCAACCTGTAGAGCGCCGGATAAAGAGATCCCTGTTGAACCAGTAGCTTCTGACTGGAAATCTGCTGAATACGCAGCAGCACTCCGTAGCCGTGCAGGGGACCGAGCGACACCGCTTTCAAAATCAACATATCCAGTGTGCCCTGCAATAGATCTGTTTGCTGATCCTGCTTCTGTGACATGATGCTCCCTTTTCCTTGAGCGTCTAGGAGAAGCATATGCACGTCTCCCCTAGAGCGTCAAGGAGTCGCAGATAAACTTTGTCGAATGTCGGGCACCAGGAGCATCCAGGTGGCAAGCTCTGAAGCCAACCGCTGTCATTATGGAGGCTGGATTGACACGCCGGTGGAATGAAGAGCAGACAAGCTGTGCTCTCATTCCTCCCGCATCGCCGTCAAAGCCGCCTGATCCTGCAAGCGTCAACTCACCACGACGCGACGAATTGCATTCTCGCCGCGCTCGTTCTGGAGATAGACACCATCCCTAAGCCTTACGGCTTAGCGTGGCCGGGTTGCGGCCCGGAGTCGAACGGAGATCGAGCGAAAATCGAACGCTGTCCTGCCTTGTTCGTGCTGGGTTCGAGGTCTGTTCGAGGGCGCTGCTGGCATTGAACTGTTGTCATGGAAGCAACAGCAAAACAGGCAATCGATCCGGAGACTTGTGCCGACCAGGACTGGATCGAGCAGGAACTGGCGGCTTCGACGTTGCCCGATGCGTGGCTGGAGAAGCGGTTGCAGCATCTGGTGGAGCGGATGGCTGCGGGATTGGGACGCAGCATTCCTCTGGCATGTCAGGACTGGGCCGCCATCAAGGCCGCGTACCGGTTTTTCTCCAACGAGCGGATCTGCGAAGAGCAAATTCTAGCCAGGCATTTGAAGCGACACGCGAACGGCTGCCCCAAGGAGAAACTCCTGTTCTGGTGCTGCATGACACGACCGAGTTCAGTTACAAGCGGGAAGACATGGCCGCTGTCGGACTGGTCAGCAAAGGGTCCGTGCGTTAAGACGCGCAAGGGCGGCCAGTGTACTTCACCACCTGTGGGATCAACCTGCACTCCAGTTTGGTAGTAACTCTGGAAGGTCTGCCGCTGGGTTTGACCGCCGTCAAGTTCTGGAGCCGCAAGGCATTCAAAGACCGGAAGGCAAAAAGAAAGGCTCATCGCGCTCCGATCGAAGAAAAGTAAAGTCTTCGTTGGCTGGAGAATCTGCGCGCCTCGACCGGATTGCTCAGACAGCCTCAACGTTGTGTGCATGTCGGTGATCAAGAGAGCGATATTTTCGATCTGTTCGGCACGGCGCAACAGTTGGGAACACACTTTCTGGTACGTACGCGCGCCGACCGTCTGGCCGATGGTGGACCGGAGACCGTCGCCGAAGCCATCGGGCAAAGTCCACGCTGGGTATAGAAATACTGCTCCGATCAGGCTCCAGACCTTCCCAGGCTAACCTAACTGAAGCGATCTAGCTCCGCCTTTTCCACCGTGATCGTTGAGAATCCGTTTGGACGCAATATGTCGATAGCGATTCTGCGCAGGCCTGCTAGTTCAAGATTTATTTCGATTCGGTGAGTCGATGCCGGCGGCAGATCGGGCAATACAAGCTTGTTGCCTACCATTGGCAGTCCATCATATCCGTACCCCACCCACCGCAGTTGATAGTTGCGTAACGTGTATGCGGGGAGTTGCCGTCTCGTCCCGATCTCGACTATATACTTCCCGTCCCGGGAGTCTGACACGTCTAACCTTTCAACAGGGCTGCATTCTAGACGCAGCGCTTCGAAAGATCCCTTGGGAACGCCGTAGAGATCGACTACACCATGCACACGCTGGCGCATGGAGCCCACACCCTTATCGCCCACAAGCGTGCGGTAATCGTTGTAATCGAAATAAATTGCTCCGGCGATTTCAGGAAAATCACGGAAAGCATCCGTATGTGAGTGAATAATGTCGACACGATTGTCATCCCCTGCCATGATCTTCGGCTGACACTCACACCATCCATACTCGGACACCACGAGAGGCTTATTCGGGAACGCCTTGCGGATACGATCCATGTGCGCCGTCACTTCAGCGGGACCGCCCGGCGCCCAACTTCCGTAGTACTCGTTCGTTGAAATGAAATCGAAATCTCCGGCCATGTCTGCTCCGGGATCGCTGGCCAGGGTGTGCGAGGCATACGTCTGCAGGCGCGAAGGATCTAGCTTGCGCGCTTCCGCACTGATTGCATGAGCAAACTGCCGCGAGCGTGGATTCTTTCCATCTACCTCGTTACACAGCCCCCACACCACGATGCAGGGATGGTTCCTATCACGCGCAATCATTTCGCGCAGATGTTCGAGACCGTTCTGTTCGAGCGCGAGCTGCACCTCGTCATCAAGATCCAGGAATGTCTCCTTGCCCCACGCCGGCACTTCTTCCTGGAAGAGGATGCCGTTGCGATCGCAGAAGTCGAGAACACGCCGGTCCTGCGCCCAGTGCACACGAGTGAACACGCAGTTCAGTTGCTTCATGTCACGGTGATTGCTCTCGATCCACTCTGTCGTTTCGGCCATGCCAAAGTCGGGATTGCTCCCGGCCATGCGCTCGACGCCAATCAGCGAAACCTCTTCTCCATTCAGATAAAAGGCCGTCCCACGAATCTCGAACTTGCGGATGCCGAAGGTGTCGACGAACTGGTGCGCTCCCGATGCGGTCTTTATCTCCACTGAGGCAACATAAAGATTTCCCGCGTCGAAGTGCCACAGCGCAGGATTGTGCACAGTTGCGGTACCAAGCTCCACGACCGTCGAGGTGCAAGCCTTTAAATCGGTATGGACGGTGGCCATCCTGGTAAAGTCACGCGACTCGCTCTCTTTCTCAGGATAGAAAAGAGCATCTAGCGAGGCGCGCTGTACGGTCGATGCTGCATTGCGAACCACCGCTCGGATTCGTACCTCCGCAGTCTTCTCGTTCAGATCAGGCACAGCATCGATTTCAACGCGCTCGATGAAGATGGGCGGCGTGATGAGCAGATTGACGGGACGAATGATGCCTCCGTCGTCTGTCCAGTCATAGCTCTTGTTGCGAGGCAACATGCGATTGCCAGGGCGATTGTCTACACGCACAAGCAGCGTGTTCTCGACACCAAATTTCAGGTACGGGGAAAGATCGACGGTAAAGGCGGTGTAGCCCTTCCCAACGTGCTCTCCAACCGCATTGCCATTGAGAAACACGTGCGCGGTGTGTGTGACGGCTTCAAACTCCATGCGGACATGCTGCGTCGACCACCACGCTTGCGCGTCAAAGCGCAAACGGTACCAGGCGACGCCAGAATAGTCCTGCGATTGTCCGAGTGACTCCCAGGTGTGAGGTACCTGCACGCGATCCCACTTATGGTTTTCCGGCGGCTTCTGCGCAGCGTCTGGATCGAGACAGAATTCCCAGTCGTTACGCAGAACAAACACCGTGGGCTGCGCATCGCCCGCCTCTGCAGCAGGACGCTCCGAAGATGCCATGGCCGCTTTCGACGCGATTGCCGGTATCGCAGTGGAGACCACTTGGATGAACTTCCGTCTCGTCAGCATGAATTCTCCTTGTAAGTATCCACCAGCAGAGCCGGTGGCTTTACGGTTGCTAGCCCCTCAAAGGGACCTGATCGCAACCGTTGAAAAGCAAAAGCAAGAACAAAAGCAAAAAAACCAGCAGTTTGCTGCTTGCAACGACATCGACTGAACCAAGAAAAAAGCCGACTCCCGTAAAGGTCAAACCGCTACTGCCACCCCGCCAGAGGCGGGGGATCTCCTCACGCTTTAGTTAACGTTAACGACAGTATTGCACTTCCCTCTTAACACGTATTGATGTCTAGGCCAGAAGAAATGCTTAGTTCGCTGTTTCCCGTTCAGACACGCGCTTCTGCGTCAGCGATCAGGATTCGTTCGAGGTTGGAACTGCGTTGCACCTTCAACGGGAATAAAGGCAGATTGCTGCGCAGAATGATGTGAGGTGCAAGGCGAGTAGCCGCCTCTGGCTTCGTTCCATCCACCAAGTATCGAGAGATTGCCTCGAAGGCGATTTTTCCCTGTGCGAACGGCCGCTGGTAAATGGTCGCAAGAATCTTTCCCGACTCAAGCAGCACAGCCAGTTCAGAGAAAAGGTCTGTCGTCACAATCTGGATGCTGCCCAGCAGGTTTTGCTCTTCCAGGGCCTGCAACACAGAAAGGCTGTTTGCCGTGCTGATGTACAGCCCAGCCGGTCGATCTCTGCGTTTCAACAGATCAAGCGTTGCCTTGTACGCATCTCTCGGCTTTTCATGCGTTTCAATAGCGGGCAGAAGCGTCAGATGCGGTGCTACCGTTGCCAAGGTGCCTGCAAAGCCACGCAGTTTCTCGCTGTGATCGTAGGTGCTCAGATCGCCGGTTATCGACGCGACCGTGCCTTCCGAATGGATCACCTTACCCAGAAGCTCTGCGGCAATTCCTCCGCTCACCGCTGCATCGACGCAAACGGAGGTCAGTCTTCCCGAGCGCGGCGCATCGCTTGCCACACAGACGACTGCGGTGCCCGCAGCGGTAAACTCCCGAATCAGAGGCTCTAGTTTCGTTGAGTTTCCCGGAGTGATCAGCAAGCCATCATATCCGCCTTTGAGGTCGCGCTCCATGGACGCCACATCGCCTTCGCCGAGCCGTGGATATGTGCGGAAATCAAGGTCTAGCTTTACGCCAGGAGTTGCCGCTGCCGCAGTCCTGATGCCATCCCGCAAGGAGTCAAAGAAGGAAGCGATTTCGTTGGGAAGATGAATGGCCAGACGGATGCGGCGGTTCAGTTTCAGATTGCGGGCAGCGAGATTCGGCTTATAGTGCAACCGCTCTGCCATCTTCAATACTTTGGCCCGCGTCCTGGCGTTGACTCCATCGCGATCATGAAGCGCGCGATCGACGGTACCAATTGAAACTCCGAGTGCCTGCGCGATTTCCTTGATACCAACGGGATTTGAAGAGTTATTATTCATCGTTCGCAGATGATTCTAGCCGATCGCGGGGTGAAATGCATTATTGAAAACAGTTAAAAGAAAAGTGTCAAACAGCATTGCAAAATACGCATCCTGTCCTGCGAGGTATTGATCGTGCCTGGACAGGATGTCCAACAAGTGAACCACCATGCAACTTCGTACAAAGAAGGAAGTGTGTCCACTTGAAAGAATCTATGCACAACGCACGTAATCACTCCGTTCGATTTCGACGGAGCTCTGATTCGGCTCATGCCGTAACGCACAAGCCGAATCAGGTTGAGTGGGTTCACATTGCGAACCACAACCGCCACTTTCCTTAGAACTGGAAGCGCGCAGCGAACTGTACAACCCTTGCGTCTGGCTGTTCGCCGCTAAACTGCTCGCTGGTGATGGTGGAAAAGCTTCCGCTTCCAACACTGTTGTTAGGCAAGCCGTATGCCGGCGTATTCAACAAGTTGAAGATGTCGGCACGAAGCTGTAACGAAGTGGTCTTGACAACCGGGAAGCTCTTGAACGCCGACAGGTCGATCCGGTTGTAGCCCGGGCCTGAAACGCTTGTCCTTCCCTTTGATCCATACGGAAGCAATCCGGCGCTCTCGATTTGCACCTGGTTGACTCCAGTGACAGTGGTAACGGCTTGCGGAGGATTGGCAAACGCGCAGGGGTTGAACCAGTTCTTCACCGTGCGGGTCTTGGTGGCGCATACCTCTCCGGTACCCGCCTGAGGCGTCCCTCCGGCTGCGAATGGATCGCCTACGCGAATTGCATAAGCTCCGCCGCTTCCATTGGTGGGGCTGTTCCCCGCAGTTATCACCACAGGCTGCCCCGTCTGCACGCGGAACAGCATGGTCGTGCTCCAGCCGCCGATCACAAGATCTTCCAGTTTGTTGGAGTTGGCGAACTTCTGGCCCTTACCAAAGGGAAGGTTGTACTGCGCGCTGAGAGTGAAGCGCTGACGAACATCCTGCATGGAGGTGCCGTAGTCATATCCAAGTCCAAGCAGCCGCGCATTCCGGTAACGACCACTTTTGCTCTGGCCGATGGTGCCGAAGGCATCATCAAGGCTGTGCGCCCACGTATAGCTCGCCAAGAAGTAGAGGTTGTTCGTATAGCGCCGATCCAGCTTTGCTTGGAAGGAGTTATAGTTAGACACGCCCTGGTCCACGATAGGCTCAATCGTACCGAAGCTAGGGAAAGGCAGATTTGCCTGCAGGGCATAACCCGGAGGCACGATGCCAATCTCGTTGGCGTTATAGCTGACCTGCAGATGCCGATCGACATTACCAACATACGCAAGCTGGGCCGTGGTGGAAGCGCCGAGCTGACGCTCAAAGGATAGGTTGTAAGCTTCCGAGTATGGTGTCTGCTGGTGGAACTGCGCCGCGAAGATAGTGGGGATATTTGCGTAATTGCTCAGCCCGGCTGCAATGGCATTGCTGAATCCAGTTTCCAGCGTCTGACCATTTGTCGGGCAGTCGGCAACCCCGGTGGTGGCATCGACGCTGCAGACACCCGAACTGGGGAAGTTATCCTGGTAATTGAACGGAGCGTTCGAACCAAGGTTCGGACCGCCGCCGATGCTCTCCAGGCCACCATAGAAGATGCCAAAGCCGCCACGCACCACCGACTTGTCATCGATCTGATACGAGAAGCCGATGCGCGGAGCAAAGTTCATCTTCTGCGACGTTACGAGGGCGCCGTTGGAAGTGTATTCGAGAGAGATGTTGTCGGCGGTAAACGCCTGCTGGAGCGCGGCAGGAATCGCAACATTTTGCTGGCTTTTCGGGAGAAGGTACGTTCCGGTCTTGCCGTTGAAGTCCCCAAGGAAATTGGCCTGGCGATCATTCAGTTCGTGCGGTGGCTGCACAAACTCGTAACGCAGCCCGAGGTTGATGGTCAGGTTCCGCAGCAGCTTCCAGTCGTCCTGGACATACGCAGTGCGGTACCAGCGGTTGTCATAGAACGACTGCATGTTGGTGATGGTCGAGCTGTTGATTGAATCGAGCAGGAAGTCAGCAGTTCCGTCGCCGCTGAAGCTGGTGTTGTTGGGATCCTCTGTGTAAGCGCCCGTGAACGAATACGACCCGAGCGAATAAGGCGGGAAGAGACCATAGAAGCGGATGGACTGAATGTTTACGCCGGCTTTGAGCGTGTGCCTGCCGATCACGCGGCTGATGTTGTCCAGGATCTGATAAACGTTCTCTTTCTCATTGGTCGGCTCATACGACGGCGAACCGAAAGCGCTTACGCGGCCCAGCGATACATCCGGAAGACCTCCGTTCAGGGCAGCGAACGGAATTCCACCGAGACCGAGTTGAGCAGCCAGGCCTGTACCGCTGTTCTGTTGCAGATAACCCGAGTGGATCCAGTTGTAGCCGAAACGGAATTCGTTCGAGGTGTTGTTGTTAAAGAAGTGCGTTTCGCTGAATACGAAATTCCGACCCTGGTTTGCGATGTGTCCGCTGGCGCCATAACCGCCGCCATCAAGAACATTGCCAAGCGGCGACGGATAGTAACCAGGTTCATTGGAGTAGCTGTAGCGGGCAAACGCCTGATCGGAAGCTGTCGGGTTCCAGTCGATCTTGGCATCGTACTGCGTGGTGTTGTCGCTGGCTTTTGACTGAAAAAGATAGTTGTTGGTCAGCGTCGTTGTCGAGACGTTGGGCTGCGGATAATAGCTGAGAAGATTTTTGGCCACCGTGCTGATATCGCCGGCACAGAGAACATTGATCTGCCCATTGCATTCGCGATAGCGGGTGTTGATGATCGTGCTGCCGTTGGCACGCTGCGGACCACCCGCCTGATACAGGTAAACCGGTTCGCTTAACCCAGTAAATGATGAACTCAACAATTCAGAGAAATCGCCTTCACGCATTTTGGTGCTCGGTACCGTGTAATACCCGGATTGCCCGAAGGTGATGCGGTTCGCTTCTGCGTCGCCAAAGAAGAACAGCTTGTTGCGGATGATCGGACCGCCAAGCGTCGCGCCAAACTGGTTCTCGTGGTACTCCGGCTTGTAGGTGTCGAAGTAATCGCGCGCATTCAGCTTATCAGTCCGAAAATATTCCCAGGCTGATCCGTGGAACTCATTGGTTCCTGATTTAATGGCCGCGTTCACAACCGCGCCCGCGGAGTGCCCCAACTCTGCGCTGTAGTCGCTTGTCTGCACCTTGAATTCCTGTAGAGCATCCGGCACCGGCTTCATGACGAATGTCGCTCCGTTTACGAAATCGACCAGATTTGAGTTGTTGTCCACACCGTCAAGGATGTAATTGTTTTGCCAGGATCGCTGACCGTTTGCCGTGAAGTCTCCCTTCTTGGAACCGGGAGCCGACCCGTTTGCAGGGGCAACACCAGTACTGAGCTGCGCGATGAAAACGTAGTTGCGACCGTTCAGCGGCGTCTGACTAATCGTTTCCGTCGAGAAGACCTGTCCAGTTGAAGCCTCTTCTGTCTGCAACTCCGGGGCCGCAGTCACCTCGACCACCTCTGATACCGAACCTGGCTTCAGGTTAAAGACAACTCCGACACGCGAAGAGACGTCCACCAGGATATTTTCCCGCGTGGAGGTTTCAAACCCGCTGGCCGAAGCCGTCAGCTTGTAGCGGCCGATCTTTACCGGCTGGAAGATGTAATCGCCGTGTTCTCCGGTTGTGCGTGTCAGCACGAGACCAGTATCCAGCGATGCTAGTGTTACAGTTGCTCCGAGAACGATTGCCCCTGTTGTATCGAGGACTGTTCCGGTTACTGCGCCCTGATCAACCTGGGGGTGGGCCTGCCGGACGCCGGCAAGTGCGATGAAGAGCATGAGTTGCAAAAAACAGACTTTACGGCTGACACGAAAGAATCCATTTAAAATTTCGGGTCTCCCAAACAACGACATGCAGTCACTCCTTTTTTGTGTGAATAACCAGTCCATAGAGAACCTCCGTTAACGTAAACGTAATTTACGAACAATTTGTTTTGTATAGCAGTCCAGCATGCGTTTGTCAAGATTTTTGTTGGTATTCTTGCCGATCTTGAGAAAATACTGAGCTAATATACCTCCATTTCATAGAGAATTTTGGGCTTCCGCATAAAATATATCCTGCCTTTGCGAGGATCGGAGTGTTCACCTGCATACTGGAATTTATCTCGGCATAATGAGGTTTCGCGCAAACGCTTGACAAATGGGATTGTATTATTTAAGTTCTACCGGTAACGTACACTGACGTATTGATGGTAGAGATAACAGGCATGTTCACTCCGGATACTGCGTCCTGAAACGAAAACCCTTACTATGCCAAAGGTCTGACCCGAAGAGAATGACAAGCCTGCAAAAAGAATCGATTGAAGATGCGAAAATGGCATCACCCAATGCAGAGGCTCTAATCCATCTGCCGGACGCCCCTACCTCTGAAACAGGATTAGTCAAGGCCTGGCAGGAGGCCGTCTCCATACGTACATGGCTGCCCGCGTCGCCCGATCGTAATCCTCTCTTCCTTGAAAAACGCGTTTATCAGGGCAGCAGCGGCCGCGTGTACCCGCTGCCGGTCATCGATCGCATCGAGACAGAGTCGGAAAACCGGAATTGGGATGCGTTCCATCTCGAGAATGAATTCGTCCGATTCATGATTCTTCCGGAGCTCGGCGGCCGTATTCATATCGGCCAAGACAAGCTGAACGGCTATGACTTCTTCTATCGTCAGAATGTTATCAAACCGGCGCTGGTTGGCCTTGCCGGCCCATGGATCTCCGGTGGCGTAGAGTTTAACTGGCCACAGCACCATCGCCCGGCGACGTTCATGCCGATGGATTGCACAATCGAACGCGATGCCGACGGCAGCGTGACAATCTGGTGCAGTGACCATGATCCCATGACGCGCATGAAAGGTATGCATGGGCTTTGCCTTCATCCCGACAAGGCATACCTGGAGCTTCGGGTTCGCCTGTACAACCGCACCACCGATACGCAGACGTTTCTGTGGTGGGCGAACGTTGCGGCGCGCGTTCATGAACAATACCAGTCATTCTTTCCTCACGACGTGCGCTATGTTGCCGATCACGCAAAGCGTGCCGTAACCGAGTTTCCCATGAGCCAGGGCGTCTATTACGGCGTGGATTACGGCAAGCGCGTACTGCAAGGTGTGCCGCGGGAGGAACTGCCCAACCAGTTCGTTCCGGATGGCTCTTATCCACCAAACGATCTGCGTTGGTATGCCAACATCCCGGTCCCAACTAGCTACATGATTGCGGCGTCGAACGATGACTTTTTCGGCGGTTACGATCACCGCAACCGCGCAGGGTTTGTCCATGTTGCGAACCACTACATTGCTCCCGGCAAAAAGCAATGGACGTGGGGAAATCACGAATTTGGTTACGCGTGGGACCGCAGCCTTACAGAAAGCGACGGTCCTTACGTTGAACTGATGGCCGGCGTGTATACAGACAATCAGCCGGACTTCTCTTTTCTCACGCCCGGCGAAACAAAGATCTTCAGCCAGTACTGGTACCCGATTCGCGCAATAGGTGTTCCCGACTATGCCAATCTTCACGGAGCGGTGCGACTGGAGCGGGGCGACGACACGGTCGTCGTTCATCTAATGGTAACGGCGGCATTTCCACAGAGCACGGTTGAGGTCCGGATCTATGGTCAGATCGCAGCCAGCTGGCATGGCAATCTTCAACCGGACACCCCGCTACACCACACCTTCGCAGCCAGCGGCAACTGCGACGTAGAGATCGTAGTAACCCAAGCGGAACGCATGCTTCTGCGTTACGCTCCGGATCAGGTTGTCCCGATGCCGAAGACGGATGTGGCGACGGAACCACCTCTGCCATCAGATGTCGAGACGAACGATGAACTCTACCTGATCGGCCTACACCTGGAGCAGTACCGCCATCCAACCCGCAACGCTGAGACCTATTGGCAGGAAGCGATACGGCGCGATGCGCATGATAGCCGTGCCAATGCCGCGCTTGGGCGCTGGCATCTGCGTCGGGGCGAGTTCGGCGCGGCTCAGGTGTGTCTGCGGACAGCGATCCAGCGCATGACATCGCGAAATCCGAACCCGTTTGACGGAGAACCGCACTACAACCTTGGACTCACACTTAGCTACCAGGATCGTCCTGAAGAAAGCTATGCGGCTTTCTACAAGTCAACCTGGAATGCTGCGTGGCGCAGTCCAGCATATCACCGCCTTGCCGAGATCGACTGCAGACGCGGCCAGTGGGAGACGGCTCTCGAACACATCGAGCGGTCGCTACGCTGCGATGCTGACAATCTAAACGGGTTAAATCTAAAGGCGGCGATTTTGCGTAGACTCGGCCGCAGCGCAGAAGCCAGGAATGTTCTTGCCGCCGTCCGCGCTCTTGATCCTCTCGACAACCTCAGCCGCTTTCTCGATTCGGGCTATTCGCCGCAAGATGGCCAGGTCAAGCTCGACCTGATCTTCGACCTAGCACGTGCCGGATTCCTCGACGAAGCTCTCACGCTCACTGCTTCGCCCTGCGCTCCCGCAACCGATGGAGCGGCCACTATGCTGCTGTATGTGCGCGCGCACCTGCTGGCCAAGGTGGACCGCGAAGAGGAGAGCAGCGCAGCTTATCGTGAAGCGGCGAATGCAGTCCCTGATTACCTATTTCCGAGTCGGCTTGAAGAGATGATCGTTCTTCAGAATGCGATCACTAAACATTCTGAAGACGCGCGTGCCCCCTATTATCTTGGCAACCTGCTCTACGACCGGCGTCGACACAATGAGGCTATTGCTTTTTGGGAGCGTGCTGCACAACTTGACCCACAATTTCCTACCGTGCAACGCAATCTCGGCCTCGCATATTACAACGTGCTGCAAGACAGCGAACGTGCGCTCGATGCCTTTGCGAAAGCACGTACACTCGCGCCCCAGGATGGACGCATTCTCTTCGAGTTTGACCAGCTGAAGAAGAAGCTCGGCATGCCTTCGGAGGTGCGTCTAGAAGAGCTCGAGGCTAGCCATGAAATTGTGATGCTTCGCGACGACCTCTCACTCGAGTTGGCAACGCTCTACAGCAATACCGGCAGACCAGAGGCCGCGCTTTCTCTTCTCACAACGAGGCAGTTTCATCCTTGGGAAGGCGGTGAGGGACTCGTCCTCGCGCAGTATGTACGCGCGAATATACTTCTTGGCCAGTCGGCTCTGCGCGCCGGAAACACCAAAGACTCGCTGGCCTTTTTCACATCTGCGGCCAATCCATCGCGGAAGCTTGGCGAAGCTCGCCATCTTTTGATGAACCTGAACGTTGTCGACTACTGGCTGGGAGTAGCTTATGACGGACTCGGTCTCACAAAGCAAGCCCAACAACATTGGAAACGCGCTGCGCGCACGGACGGCGACTTTGTTCAAATGAAGATGCAGACCGTCTCCGAAATGACCTATTGGGGCGCTCGCGCGCTCAAGCGCCTAGGCAGAATCGGCGAAGCGAAAGCCAGGTTTGAGCAGATTCTCGACTACGCTGAGCGGCTCAACACACAGACTGCTTCGATCGATTACTTTGCAACCTCACTGCCAGCCATGCTCATCTTCGAAGAAGACCTGCAGCAACGACAGGCGATCACCGCACGCTTCCTCAAAGCGCAGGCCCACTTCGGGCTTGGGCAGGACGATGAAGGTCTCGCACTGCTGCGTGAAGTCTTGCAACAGGATCATGCGTACATCGGCGCCATCGATCTTCTGCGGGAAATGAGCCAATGACTTCCGTTGGTACACAGGACATAACCCCGTCGCCGCAATCGCCTGGCCAACCGGTGAAAAGCAGCTATGTCTGGAAAATCGCCATCTCGGCGGCTTTCGGTGGGCTGCTCTTCGGCTACGACTGGGTAGTGATCGGAGGTGCACGCCAGTTTTATGAGCAGTACTTTCATCTTGCTTCAGCTGCTCAGATCGGATGGGCGAACAGCTGCGCATTGGTGGGTTGCCTGCTCGGTTCACTAGTCGCCGGTTCGCTCTCGTCGCACTATGGACGCCGCAAAGCACTCCTTCTCTCCGCGGTCATTTTCTGCGTCTCTTCGACAACAACAGGCTGGGCACACAGCTTCAGTGTCTTCATTCTGTCTCGCATCGCAGGCGGCATGGCAATTGGGCTCAGTTCGAACGTGTCACCACTCTATATCTCTGAGATCAGTCCGGCAGCGGTACGAGGACGCCTCGTAAGCCTATACCAGTTCGCCATCGTCATCGGGATACTTATGGCGCAGGTTGTCGACTGGCTCATCGCACGCCCGATTCCGACGGATATCACGGACTCCGCTGTCTTTGCATCTTGGAACGTGCAGTACGGATGGCGCTGGATGTTCACTGCGATCTCCGCGCCCGCCTTTGTTTTCATCTTCACGTCCCTGTTCCTTCCTGAGAGCCCTCGATGGTTACTCGTGAAAAATCATGAAGATGAAGCTCGGACAATTCTCGAACGGCTCGGAGGGGATGCCTACGCTCATGCGGAAATACAGGCGATTGAAAATGCTGTGCGAGCTGAGAACGCCGAGCGCCTATCTGCACACAAGCTGCTCACACGCGGCGTCGGCCGGATGCTCTTCATCGGCATCGGCCTAGCAGTGTTGCAGCAGTGGAGTGGCATCAACGTGCTCTTCAACTATGCCGAAGAGGTCTACCGCAGCGCGGGCTATGCAACCAACGATATTTTCGTAAACATCATCATCACCGGCGCAATCAACCTCATCTTTACTGTCCTGGCGATGACACTCGTCGACCGCATTGGCAGGCGACCATTGATCCTCTTCGGGTGCTTCGGCATCGGCATCGCACACCTGCTTTCTGCGCTTGCCTACCATGCTCATTGGAATGCCAGAGCCGTACTCATCTTTACTCTTTCTGCTATTGGCTGCTACGCGCTGACACTCGCTCCCGTAACTTGGGTTTTGATCTCCGAGATTTTTCCAAACGAGATTCGCTCTCAGGCAGTATCGGTGTGCGTCACTGCACTATGGGCCGCTTCATTTCTGCTCACCTATAGCTTTCCTGTTATGAACAAAGACCTCGGCACAAGAGGCGCCTTCCTGGCCTACGGAATTATTTGTATTCTCGGCGGATTGATGAACAAGCAATTTCTTCCAGAGACCAAGGGCCGTCCGCTCGAGCAGATCGAAATTCACATGCGATGACATTCGTTGCTGATTCTTGGCTCCTACGTTGAGTGCATTCCTTGTTAACCTACTTGGCAGATAGGCAGCAAGATTCATGTCTTCTCTTGCGGCGCACTGTGGCCTATTTAATAGGATGGTCCGCCGCTTTTACCAAGCCATGAGTTGCGGTATAAGGAACGTACGGAGGGGGCATCTCATGGAACTGCACACAATCGGCATCGATCTTGGCAAGACCGTCTTTCATTTGGTTGGACTTAACCTACGCGGCGAAGTTGTGGTGCGCAAGAAGTTCTCGCGCAGGCAACGCTGCAGTTCACTGCCAACCTGTACGTCGATTTAATTGGCATGGATGCCTGCGGCGGTGCGCATTTCCTGGGCTGGGTTTTGCGCGAGCAAGGACACAAAGTGCGACTGATGCCAGCACAATATGTGAAACCGTACGTAAAAACGGAGTCCACTCAATGAACCGCATCTTGTGGCCATTGCGGAACTACCATAGATTCAGGTCATGGATACCGGCATCGAGTGAGTAACGTGGAGTGGGAGGCGATCCTGGCGGCGCAGGCAACGAGCGGTCTGAGTGCCAGTGGCTTTTGTAAAGAGCGTGGAATTCGGCCGAGTAGCTTCTTCTCGGCCCGGAAGAAACAGCGCATTGCGCAGTCGGATTCAGATTCCCCAGCAATGACTTCAGATTTTTCTGCACCACAACCGAATCTCAGGTCCAGCCCGGCGGCACGGCCATCATTTGTTTCTGTTCAGTTGGCGGATCCGCCCAGCGAATCTCCTTGTTCTGGCACAAAGATTCGCGTACAGCTGCGCAGCGGGCATCAACTCTGGGTAAGCGCAGGCTTCGATGCGAACCACCTTGGCCGTCTGATTGGCGTGCTGGAGATGGTGCCGTGATAGGCCTTCCCACACTTCGCACTTTTGACCATCAACAATCGGCGCGCATCTGGCTAGCAGCATTGCCGGTTGATATGCGCTGCGGATTCGATCGTCTTGCCGAGCAGGCTCGGGCCGTGACTGGTCAGGATCCATTTCATGGACATCTCTTTCTCTTTCGTTCGCGGCGCGGAGATCGCTTGAAAGTGTTGCAATAGGATCGTGATGGTTATGTGCCGTGGTATAAACGGTTCGAAGTTGGCGTCTTCAAGTGGCCACAGATCCAGCGTGGATCCTCCTCGATCGAGCTTCGTCCAAGTGAATTTGCAATGCTACTCGATGGCATCGACATGTCGCGCGTAAAGCGGATGCCACGCTATGAGAGAAACATCTCTGAGATCGATAAAGGGCGCATGAATGCTCTCTGAACGTGCAACGGAATGGAAAATTAGAATGTCTATATCAATGTGCCACCCACCAAGATAAAGTCCGTCGAACTCCCCGATGACGCGGCATCGCTCAATGCCATGCTGTTATTGCTGATGGCTGCGCATGAGCAGGAAAAACAGCGAGCAGATGTACTACAGCGACAGGCCGATCAGCAATCATCCCTTGCGGCTTCTTTACAGAAGAAGTCGGATGAACTTTACATCGAGAATCTCCGTTTACAGGTGCAGGTGGATCGCTTCAAGCGCTGGTACTATGGACTGCGCGCCGACAAGTTGAGCACGGCACTTGAGCTTGGTCAGATGTCGTTGGCTTTTGGTGAGGCGTTCGAAAGCAGGCCGATCAATCAAGACGATCTGCCGAAAGATGAAAAGCTGGAAGAGTCTCCGCGTCGTGTTCGCAAAGCACGTGGTCGGCGCAATCTTGAGAACTTCGACAAGCTGCCGGTGCAGGAACTCGTGTATGAACTGAGTGAAGCCGAGCGTACTTGCCCTTGCTGTGGCAAGCAGCGCGCGGAGATCAGCGTGGATGTGAACTGGCAGTTGGAGTATTATCCCGGCCACTTCGAGCGCCTGCATCATGTGCGCAAAAAGCATGGCTGCGCAAGTTGCGATGCTACGGGTGAGAATCCCCGCATCGAAAGCGCAGATAAGCCCGCAGCCGCCATCGACAAAGGCTTGCCTGGTCCGGGTCTGCTCAGTTACATCGTGACATCGAAGTATGACATGTATCTGCCGCTTTACCGGCTGGAGAGTCTCTTCGAGCGGCAGGGCTTCCGCATCTCGCGCTCCACGCAGTCGATATGGTGTGGCGATGTGGCGGATCTTCTGGAGCCGCTCTATCAGCGGATGATTCAACGGGTGCTGCAATCGCATCTGATCGCCACCGATGATACGCATATGCCGATGCAGGCGAAGGATAAATCCACACGGGTCTATATGTGGGTTTACATCAGTGACGAAGAGCA
>Ga0224528_1000942_pt1 | contig 21002 bp, 18 predicted proteins | sample CBST25metaG_2_FD_179888 | JGI IMG/M metagenome (GOLD analysis project Ga0224528, IMG submission 179888) | Peat soil microbial communities from Stordalen Mire, Sweden - C.B.S.T25 | ecosystem: Environmental > Terrestrial > Soil > Wetlands > Peat | place: Sweden: Norrbotten County, Stordalen Mire...
CGGCGAGGCCTTCAGTGTCTTCGCCAGCAATGTCTTCGACAACTACAAGAAGCACAACCGCATCCGTCTGAACAGCAAGCAGCAGAAGGATCAGACCCCGGCCATGTAAGCCGGTAGCACACGAAAAGGCCCGCGACCGTTCTGGTCGCGGGCCTTTTTGCGTGCTACCGGCAGTTCATAATTCACAGGGAACAGGGAACAGGGAACAGGGCCTGTTGATGTTCACATAATGCCAGGCTCTCGTCTCCTGTCCTGAGCTTTGTCGCAAAAACAAAGGCTGTCATCCTGAGCGAACGGGGCCCCAAGCGTATTTCAGCTTGGGGGTGGTGAGTCGAAGGATCTGCGGTTGCTTTTAGGGCATTTTTCTAATACACGTGCAGTGTTGAGTGGAGTGCAAGGTGGTTTTTTCTTAAGGAAAAAGCCACTCGGCATCCTGCTTTCGCTCTACACCAATTGGAAAAATGCTCTAGAGCTCCGCAGCCTGTAAAGCCCCGGAGGCATGTTTGTTGAGCATTCGCTTCGCGCCGTGCGCAAACAAAACGGCCCGCAATCGCTTGATTGCGGGCCGTCGCTTTTCACTGTGAACTGTGAACTGTGAACTACGAACTGCGAACTGTCTTTACCGCATCCCCACCGTCTGGAAGGGCAATCCGGTCTGCGGTTGTTTGGCCGGGTCGGCGTCGTCGTTGGGCGCGATGGCTATGCCCGCGAACTTCGCCGGGGCAACGCTCGCATTCCAGCCGTCGAAGACTACCAGCGCGTCCTCGCCCTTGAAGCCGTCGAGCGCCGCGTCGAGGTTGACCGTGCGCGTTTCGCCCGGCAACAGTGTGAGGTAGTTGTCGCTGTAGAAGACCGGCAGCACGCGCTCGCCCGAGGCGCGCCGCAGTTGCAGGTGGGTCATCAGCGCGATATGTGCGGTCAGGTTCGAGACGGTGACGGTGATTAGACGCCGGCCGTTCTCGTCACGGCCTTCGGCCTTCACCTTGAGCGCGACCTTGGGCATCGCGTCGAGCGCCGTCAGGTCATCGGGTTTTTCTTTTGTGCCCTGCCAGTAGAAGTTGCGCGAGAGCAGCTTGCCAGCCGCGTCCTTGAGTTCGAGCGCGACAAAGTGCGTGGGCGTGATTGTTGCAGGCAACTCAAGCACGCCGAGGCTGGTGGCGGCGTCGGGCGCGGCATTGACCTGCTGCGTTTTTTCGCCGGCGACCGCACCGTCGAGGTTATAGAGCGTGGTGCGCACCGTGGCGCCCGTGAGCGCCGTGGGCAGATTGTTGATGACCTGTACGCGGCCATCGGCCTCGTTGAGCTGCACGTGCAGCAATTCGCCCGCGCTCTTCACCGCGAACAGCGAGGAGTTCGGCTCGAAGTCGTAGTGATAGAGCTGCCAGACGAAGCTGGGCTGCGCCGGGTGGCTCATCCAGGTGATCAGTGCCGTGTTGGGGTGGAAGAGGCCGGCGTTGCGCCCCTCGTACATTGAGCGGTAGGCCTCGTAGTTCATCAGTTGAGCCTTGCGCACGAAGTCGGCGAGGTTGGCCACCTTGCCGTAGCGGGCGGCCAGCTCAAGCGGGTACTGGTCGCCGTGCGCGGCGCCCTTGGCGAAGTCGTGCTCGGCCCAGTCGTCGTTGATCGTCGTCCAGTCCTTGGCGGGCATCATGCCGTGGATCGACTCAAGCGTCGGTACCGACATGGTGCCGGTTTCGGTCTTGAAGTAGTCGTCGGTGACCTTGTAGAAGGCGCGCGGCGTGCGCCAGTTGTATGGCCCGTTCGAGCGGACGCCCGCGCCGTCGGTGGAGCTTGGCTGGTAGCGCCGCACCGGTTCGAGTTCGGCCATCAGCTTGCGCAGTTCGGCGTCGATTTCCGGCGGCGGAAAGCCCTCGTTGCGCGCGCACCAGAGCATGATGGACGGGTGGTTGCGGTAGCGCAGAATCTTGTCGCGCACGTTGGCGACGTAGGTCTTCAGGTCGGGCGGGTTCGGGCCGTCGCTCGGGTTCGGCTGGAAGAACTCATCCCAGATCATGATGCCGTACTTGTCACAGAGCTCGTAGAAATCCTCGCTGGTGCTCTGGCCCACCCAGTTGCGGATCAGGTTCAGGTTGGCGAGCTTGTGCATGTGGATCTCGGCGTCGAGGCGCTCGCGGGGAATGCGCTTCATGGCCTCGTCCAGGCCCCAGTCGCCGCCGCGGATGAACACGCGTACGCCGTTGACCGAAATCGTCAGCGTATCGGCATCGGGCACGCTGTACTCGATCTTGCGCACGCCGAAGCTGACGTCCTTGGCGTCGGACTCTTTTTGATCTTCCGTGAAGCTCAGGTGAAGCGAATAAAGATTAGGCTCGCCATAGCCGTTCGGCCACCACAGCCGCGGGTGCTCCATGTGCAGCGCCGGGGTCGACTTCGCATCGAAGTGGACCGTCTGTGTGCTGTGCGGGGCGAGCGTGACTTTTTTCTCGAAGTGGATCGATTCGATCGAGCCGTTAAGAACGCCGGTGACCGGCGTGTTGGTCACGTTCTCAAGGGTGGCCTGAATCGTCAGATCGGCCGAGTCGGTGCGGGGTAGCGGCAGGTCGGTGGTGACCAAGGGATCTTTCACCACCACAGGTCCGGTGGCGGAGAGAAAAACCTTCTGCCAGATGCCGGTGTCGCGGTCGCGGATGGCGGGAATCCAGTCCCAGCCGATGGTGGCCAGGAAGGTTGGTCCGTCGGTGGCGGTGTCGCCGCCGTTGAGGCCCATGCCGGTGCGCAGAATGTGTTCGTGTGGGGTGCCGGGGGTCGGCTGCGGCGCAACGCGCACGGCCACGGTGGCCTTTTCGCCTGGCGTTACATATTTTGTGATGTCGAAGCGGCCGCGGAGGAAGGCTCCGCGCGTCGTACCAACCTTGGCGCCATTGACCCAGACCTCGGACGAGTAGTTGATGCCGTCGAAGTTCAGCCAGACGTGCTGCCCCTTGTAGCTGGCCGGCACTTCGACCGTGGTGCGATACCACCAGGCGCTGCGTGCGAGCGACTCGGGAATGCGCTCGGGGCGGTTGTTTTCACCGTAGAGCGGCTCGGGATAGACGTGGTTATTGACCAGCGTCGTAAGCACTGTGCCGGGGACAGTGGCCGCATACCAGCCATGCGGTTGGTAGTCCGGCGCGGAGAGCGTTGCGCCGTCCGCGGCGACTTTCGCGGCATCCTGCAATTGCCATCCGTCGGCAAGAGGCTGCGGCGCGGGAGCGGCGTGCGCCAACAGAGCGGTAAAAACAAGAGCGAGCGTGACCAATGTCATACGCGCGCAGCGACCAAGGCGATGGTTCAAGACTGTGTTCTCCTTGTGCATTTTCTGTGTGTTGCCGGTCTCTCCGGCCGGTCAGTCGGATTATACCGGGATTGAATTCGGCCGGTTCCCATTATTTCCCTCGCGTCATTTTTTTATTTGCGCCGATAATATTCCCATGCGATTCCAACGTACCTCCGGGGTCCTGTTGCACGTCAGCTCCCTGTCGTCCAAGGGAGGCATTGGCGACCTTGGTCCGGCTGCCTACGCCTTTGTGGATTTTCTGGCCGCCGCCCGCCAGCACGTCTGGCAGGTGTTGCCGCTGGCGCCGACCGGCTTCGGCAATTCCCCCTATGCGACCACCTCGGCCTTTGCCGGCAATCCCTTCCTGCTGAGCCTGGAAACCCTCGCCGACTGGGGCTGGATTGCCCCGGAAAGTATTGGTTGCCAGTTTGTGACCGGTGGCAATGTTGACTTTGAAGAGGTGGAGGCCTGCAAGCTGCCGCTGCTGGACGATGCTGCCGACAGCTTTCTCGCCCGTGGTCCGCACGAACCGGTGCTGGCCGGGCAGTGGCAGCAGTTTGAGGCCTTTCGCCGGGCCGAGACCGGTTGGCTAAGCGATTATGCCCTCTACGCCGCATTGCGCCGCAGCTTCGGCACCGGAGCCTGGACGGCGTGGCCCGAGCCGCTCAAGCGTCGTGAATCCGAGGCGCTGGCCGTCGCGCGCGTCGAACACGCCAGCGCCATTGCTCGCGAAGAGGCGTTGCAGTTTGCCTTTGCGCTGCAATGGAAGGCGCTGCGCGAGGCCGCGCAAAAACACGGCATACGCATCCTCGGCGATGTGGCCATCTTCGTCAATATGGATTCGGCAGACGTCTGGGTGCATCCCGAACTCTTTGAACTCGACGAGCATCTTGCGCCAATCCGCATCGCGGGCGTGCCGCCCGACTACTTTTCTCCGACGGGGCAGCGATGGGGCAATCCGCTTTACCGTTGGGATGTTCTGGAGCTGCAGGGCTACGCCTGGTGGATCGCGCGTCTGCGCCGCGCCTGTGCGCTCTATGACATCGTGCGCCTGGATCACTTCCGTGGCTTCGAGGCCTACTGGGCCATTCCCGCGTCCGAAAAAACCGCCGTTCAGGGCGAGTGGATCAAGGGGCCGGGCATCAAGCTCTTCCGCGCGCTTGAAGCTACTCTCGGCAAGCTGCCCCTGGTGGCCGAGGATCTGGGCGTGATCACCCCCGAGGTCGACGCGCTGCGGACCGGGCTCGGTCTGCCGGGCATGAGAGTTCTGCAGTTCGGTTTTGGAGACAAGGGCGCGCACCTGCACCTGCCGCAGCATCACACGCCAGAGACCGTGGCCTACACCGGCACGCACGACAACGACACGACGCGGGGCTGGTGGCGCACGGCTGGCGAGGCGGAGCGCGCCGCTGTCGAAAGCCTGGTGGGCCGCACGGATGCACCGCCGGTTTGGCCGCTGATCCGGCTGGTCGAGGCCAGCGTGGCGGAGATGGCCATCGTGCCCGCGCAGGATCTGCTCGAACTCGGTTCCGAGGCGCGCATGAATACGCCCTCGGTCGCGGCAGGTAACTGGGCCTGGCGCGTGAGCGACGGCTGTTGGACGTCCCATCTGGCCGCCAAACTGGCGGCTCTGGGCGAGGTCACCGACCGCAACAACGATCCGCTTGCGCCTCCGGGAGAAGTCGCAGTGTAACCTTCGATGAAAAACCGGAAAAAACAGCGGCCACGATGAAGCAATCTTTATCGTGGCCGCATTACGCAGGTGTCATACTCGAAGCAAGGACGTTCGCTTTGGTTCGAGGAGATGGAGTGGCACAAGCTGAGAATCTGTCCGCGCCCAGTATTACGACGCTCGACAGTCGCGAGGTCTATCGCAATCACTGGATGCGCGTGCGCGAAGACCGGATTCTGCGTTCGAACGGCAAGCAGGGCATCTACGGCGTGGTCGACAAGGACGACAGCGCCATCATTTTGCCGGTCGACGGCGATCGCGTCTGGCTGGTCGAGCAGTATCGCTACGCGATCGGTGAGCGAGCGCTTGAGTTGCCGCAAGGCGGCTGGGAGATGGAGATTGACAGTCCCGAAGAGCTGGCCCGCGGCGAGCTGAAGGAAGAGATGGGGTTGAGCGCCGAGCGGATGACCTATCTGGGCGCGCTCTGGATCGCCTACGGTTTCTGCAAGCAGAAGCAGCATGTCTTTCTCGCCAGCGGACTGAGCGAGACGGCGAAAGACCCCGACCCGGAGGAGCACGATCTCATCGTGCGTTCGTTCTCCGTTGCCGCCTTCGAACAGATGATGCTCAATGGCACCATCCGCGACCAGTGCACGCTTTCGGCCTGGGGACTCTATCTGCTCTGGAAGGCGCGGCAGCAGTAGCGCCGTTCTACGAGCGCAATTCCATGGGAATATACGGTGCCGGGTAGGCCGGGCCGACATAGTCGGCGCGTGGCCGGATCAGCCGGTTGTCGTCGAGCTGTTCGATGACGTGCGCCGTCCAGCCGGCAATGCGGCTGATGGCGAAGATCGGCGTGTAGAGATCGATGTCGATGCCGAGCGTGGCATAGGTCGAGGCCGAGTAGAAATCGACGTTGGCGTTCAGCTTCTTGTCGGCGTTCAGATAGAGCTCGATGGCGCGCGACATCTCATACCACTTCGGGTCGCCGGAATCGTAGCCGAGTTGCTTGCTCATTTCGCGCAGGTGCGTGGCGCGCGGGTCCTCGGTCTTGTAGACGCGGTGGCCGAAGCCGGAGATCTTCTGCTTGGCGTCGAGCATGTTCTTGACGTACTCGACCGGGTCGGCGCCCTGTTCGTCGATGGTCAGCAGCAGGCGCATCACGCCCTCGTTGGCGCCGCCATGCAGCGGACCTTTGAGCGCGCCGATGGCGCCGGTGATGGCCGAATGCACGTCGGAGAGCGTGGCGGCGATGACGCGCGCGGCAAAGGTCGAAGCGTTCAACTCGTGGTCGGCGTGCAGCACCAGGGCGATGTCCATGGTTTTGACTGCTGTTTCGGAGGGCATTTCGCCGTTGAGCATCCACAGAAAGTTGGCCGCGTGGCTGAGCGAGCGGTCGGGGACGACGATCTCCTTGCCCTTGCGTAGCCGGTCGTAGATGGCCACCAGCATGGCAATCTGCGCGGTCAGGTTGAAGGACTTGCGCACGTTGGCTTCGTGCGAGTTGTCCTTCTCGTCGGCGTCGTAGAGGCTCAGGGCGCTGACGGCGGTGCGCAGCACCTCCATCGGCGTGGCTTCCTTTGGAAAGCTGGCGATCAGATCGATGATGCGCTGGTCGATGCGGCGGGCCAGCGCCAGGTGCGTTGAAAAATCACGCAGCGCAAGCTCGTTCGGCAGAATGCCATTCCATAGAAGATAGGTGGTTTCTTCGAAGCTCGACTGCTCGGCCAGGTCGTGAATGTCGATGCCGCGATAGGCCAGGACGCCGGTCTCTCCGTCGATCCAACAGATGCCGGAGTTCGTGGCAACGACGCCCTCCAGTCCCTTTTCTACCGTTATACTTGCCATCTTTGCAGTACTCCTTTGCCTTGTCTCACCCGACCCAGTGATTTGCTTGCCGGCCTTGTCTCTGTCGGCAAAAAAGATTGTTGAAATCGCTCCTGCGTCGCTTGCGGCGGCCGGCAATCTTTGTTGCGGCAGCGGGGCAGATGTCTGGCGAGCAGGTCCGGCGGCAAAAGAATCAATAAAACTGTTTATAACGGATGGTACGCCAATTGTCACGGTATACCATGTTTCGAAACTGTTTTGGACGGAAATGCAGGCCGCTGTTTCGGTTAAGTCTTGCTGGATGCGGCTCCATCTTCGATACTGGAGTAGCTTTTCGTGGCCCGTCGGGCTTAGAGTGGCAGGCACGGCAGAGGTTCTGCGTTCGGTCGATGACCGGGGCGCGGATTTTTCCTGGCGTTTGCGTGGAAGGGTTGGTTGCCGAGTTCCGCGGCGTTGTCGTGGAGCCTCGTGCGGCTCAAACAGAGGAAAGGCAAAGATGAGCGAGATAGAAGAAACTCCCCGCAACTATTCCGGCGCCCTTCTGGCCGCGACGATTGCGGCTTTGGTGTTGGCGCTTGGCGGGCTGATCTGGAGCTATACGCTGAGTGGCAAGCTCACGACCCAGCAGGCGCAGTTGGCCGATGCCCAACAGCAGAACCTGAAGCTGGCCGCCGAACTGCGCGAAACCGATGCCCGTCTGCGCGTAGCCTCCGAGGCGCTGGGCAAATCGCTGGGCTTGACCCAGCAGCAGATGGACTCCCGCGCCGAGGAGATGGTCCGTCGCGAACAGGCTGCCGAGGCGCACGCACAGCAGCTCGAAAGTGCGCAGAAGCAGGCCGCGCAGCAGATCAACGCCGTTTCGAGCGAGGTTTCGCATGTGAAGACTGATGTTGGCGGCGTGCGCAACGACGTGGCCAGAACGCGCAACGACCTGAACAGCGCCGTTGCCCAATTGACTTCGATGCGTGGCGACTTGAGCGACCACTCCAGCCTGATCGCGCGCAATCACGACGAGCTCGAGATTCTCAAGCACAAGGGCGATCGCAACTACTACGAGTTCACGCTCTTCAAGGGCCAGAAGAAGGTGGTTGGCACGATCAGCCTCGAATTGAAGAAGGCTGACCTGAAGAAGAGCCGCTTTACGATCGAGGTCTACTCCGACGACCGGAAGTACGACAAGAAGGACCGCAATGTGAATGAGCCGTTGCAGTTCTACAGTGGCAAGAATCCGCTGCTGTTCGAGATCGTAGTGAATAATATCGAATCGAAGAACCAGATCACCGGTTATCTGGCTACGCCGAAGGGCGCTCCGGTTCCGATGGTGCCGTAAAGACCAGTGAACAGTGGACAGTGACCAGTCTGTTCACTGCTCACTGTCCACTGCTTCTGTGACCGGGCCGTGGGGCGCAAGCACCAGACGCTGCTGATAGCGGAAGATGAAGCTGAAATTCAGATCCTTGCGCGCGTCCCACTGTTGCTTGTTCATCTTGAAGGCGGAGACGAAGCTGCCTTCAAGGCTCTGCCCTGGCTCAAGCGTGGCCTCGGTGGCCAGGGGCGGATTATGCGGCACGGGAAGCTTGGGATAGAACTGGAAGATGCGCTCGTAGTTCCTCGCCGTGGCCGCCGTCGAGGAGTGAATGCCGTCCGGCAGCGCCGCATTGGTCCGCACATCGGTTAAAAACAGCGGCTGCTTTCTCTGGTTGTGCAGCTTTACTTTGACGAAGACCAGAACCTGATCGAAGCTCTCCTTGGCCATGGGCTCGCCGTTGGCGTCCACGCCGGAGCTTTCCGCGTGCAGCGGATAGGCCCATACGGCGACAATCTCACCGGTGGCCGCCGGCGGCTTCTGTCCCGCAAGCATATAAATCGTAATGGCAATTGAGACGACAACCGCGGCCAGAATGGTCGCGATCACAACATGGCTCGTACCGCGCGTGAAGGACTCGCCGCGTGCGGCATCGTCGCCGGGGTCCGGCGTATCAGCGTGTAGAAGACTCATGGCGCACCCATCTTATCCCGTTTTGCAGGCAAACGGTCATGGTTTTGCGCGGAAAAAATAACGAAAAAATCTGGGGAAGGGCGGAAGAGAAAGAATCAACCTGCAAGAGGCGAAACCTTCGCATCCGCCCTGAAAAAGTAGAGGATCGATCGGCCTGTTGGATTGGCGTGCTGTTGCCTTCATGGAAACTTACGAACCCCTCATGAAGAGCAGCGCTCACTCGATGGAGTAAAGCCGGTGCTTCTGACGAAGGACCGGCTCTCAGGCCGTGTGCACACGTTCCTGCGGCGAACCAGCGCGGGAAGCAAGGATTCAGTTGTGATGAACAGATAGAGCGTGATCGCGATAGGGCCTTGTGCTGCGGGCCGTGACGCAACCCTTTCTCAGCTATGAGGGGTTTTCTCCAATACACGTGCAGTCTTCAGTGGTGTGCGAGGGATCTTTTTCATGAGGCCCCCCCTCGACATCCTGCTTCTTCTGCAGCAATGGGAGAAACGCTCTAGGCTGCGTTGTTCGCACTATCCCGGAAACGCACAACGGCATCCGCCTGAGGGCCTTTCTGGCCTTCAACGATGTCGAACTCTACCTCGTCGCCTTCCTTGAGAGTCTTGTACCCATCTAGTTGAATTGCAGAGTAGTGGACAAATACATCCGGTCCATCTTCGCGGCCGATGAAACCATACCCCTTGGCGTTGTTAAACCACTTGACCTGCCCTTTGTACTGAGCCACAGGCGTCTGCCTTTCTTTTCTTTGATCGAACATCGCATTGGCTTTGAGAGGAATCTCGCCGCCAATACGAAATAGGATGCGAACTATCGAAGAAAGGTTTTTTGAGGGGGAGAAAGAAATTTATAGAAAATGTCCCAAAAAGAATGAGCCGACTGTCGAGGCCGGCTCATGGGCGGTATTTTTTAATGACGCAAACAAAAAGATGGAGATAGGGCAGAAAAATGCCACAAAAAATAAAAAGACTATAGCGAAACCAGAGTTGATGTGTCCAGAATACAAGGCATTCAAGTCGACGTAACCTTGCACAACTCTCGGCAGCACACAGTGACTTAGGTTTCGCTCTAGCGGCGCTTCCCGGCGACCTTGCGTGCATACAGGAGCGCGCCAGAGAGCGTTTTCCCATCCTGAATCATGCCCTTGTCAATCATCTTCAGAATGTCATGGAGCTTGACCAGACGAATTTCGATCTTTTCGTCCTCTTCCGGATGTGCTTCGCCCGGAATCAGACCTTCGGCAAGATAGACCTTCATGGCTTCGCCCAGAAAACCGGGGCTGGCAAAGTACTCAACGAGCGGCTTCCACTTCTTGGCCGCGTAGCCGGTCTCCTCGGCCAACTCGCGCTTGCCGGCTTCGAGCGGATCCTCGCCTGCCTCGATCTTGCCGGCCGGCAGCTCCCAAAGGTACTGGTTGGCCGCGTGGCGATATTGCCGTTCCATCACCACCCAGGGGTTCTTTTTGCTTTTCGCATTATCGGCAGCCAGAATCACCACGCTGCCATTGTGGCGGATGATGTCGCGGTCGCTCTCGTGGCAACCCGGCTCGATGACCCGGTCGCGGTTGACATTGAAGACGGATCCTTCATAGACCACCTTGGAACTGAGCACCTTGGCTTTTTCGTCGGCAGGTGCCGCGCCCTTCTTGGTCTTTGCTTTCGAGACCGGCGTGGCGGCGTTCTTGCTGGCCGCGGGGCTGGAGACTTTCTTCTTGCCGCTGGCTTTGGCTGTTTTTTTCTCGGCTTTGGGCATTCGATCCTCACCTTTCCGTGCTGTGGCCGTTGCGGCTGGTTGACTGATCGCTGGAGTTTCCGCTGGGCCGCGCGTTTCACCTTGAGTATACGCACAGTGCATTTCACGTTCTGCATCGGCAGGGGGTGCTGTCGCATCTATTTTTTTGAGAATCCATGCTGGAGGAAAATCCTGCACTGCATCGTATGCTGAAGATGAGCCCTTTGGCGCGTGCGGGGCGGATGCGCGCCTGTCTGTGGAGGAGAAACCTATTTCATTGTCGGAAGTGAGTTCGTTGTCGAAGGCGGAATGTACCACAGAGAAGCTGGTGCCGGGTTTGAGCCGGCTCTCGCGCGAGTTCTGCATGGGAAACGGGGATGCGCTGCGCTTTTACGCGAAGGCGCCGCGCGGCGAGTTCTGGGGCGCGCAGCCTGAACCGGGTGCGCATCGGCCAGAGGTCGTTCGGCTGCTCGCCGAGCAGAATTCGTCGCCGGAAGCCGCGGCGCATTTGAAGATGCTCGCGGCAGGCGCCGGGACAGTGCTCACCGGCCAGCAGGTTGGCCTGTTCGGCGGTCCGCTCTTCACGCCCTTCAAGGCAGGAGCCACGCTGGCCCGCGCCCGCGAGGCCACTGCGGCTGGCGCGCCGCACGTCGGCCTCTTCTGGCTGGCGGGTGACGATCACGACTTTGCCGAGATCGACCACGTTCTGTTTCCTTCTGGGCGCACCGTTGAAAAATTGCGCTATACGCCCAACGCGCCGGTACCGGCAGCGGTGCCCGTGGGCCGCGTGGTCATCGACGATTCAATCGACGCGCTGCTGGACCGCGCCTGGAACCTTCTGGGCGATTCGGAGGCGATGGATGCGCTGAGCGCGGCCTACAAACCGGGCCGCACCTTCACGCAGGCCTTTGCCGACTTCTATGCGCAGGCCTTCGCCGCGCAGGGTTTGTTGCTGGTGGATGCCTCGGGCCGCGAGTTCCATCGCCTTGGTGCGCCGGTGCTGCGCGCGGCGCTGGAGCGGGCGGACGAGTTCCATGCGGCGCTCATCGAGCGTGACTGCGAACTTGTCGAGGCAGGATTCCACGCGCAGGTGGCGGTCACCGCGCAGTCGAGCCTGCTGTTTCTGATCGATGCCAAGACTGGCGTGCGCGCGGCCTTGAAGCGCACCGCGCCGACCGCTGCCGAACCGCAAGGTCTGTGGCAGGCAGGCCGACAAACGGTTTCGACCGCAGAGTTGCTGGCGATTCTCGATGCGGAGCCGGAGCGGATTTCGGCTTCGGCGCTGCTGCGTCCAGTCTTTCAGGATTTTCTCTTTGGGACCTCGCAGATCATCGGCGGACCGGCCGAGGTGGCCTATTACGCGCAATCGGCGGTGCTCTATGAGCGGATTCTGGGCAGGCAGACGCAGCCGGCTCTGCGTTTTTCAGCAACGCTGATTGAACCGGCGATTGCCAAGCTGCTGTCCGCGCACGATCTGAAGCTCGAGAGTCTCTTCGGGCAGAGCGCCGACGCGCTGGCGCATCGTTTGGCTGCTGGCGCATTGCCCTCCGAAGGAAAAGAAAAACTCGATGCGACGGGTGCGGCGCTCGAAGACGATCTGACCGCGTTGCTCGGCTGGATGCAGGGACTCGACCAGGGGCTAGGCCGCTCGGGCGAAAAGGCGGCCAGCAAGATGCGCTACCAGATGGGCCGCATGAGGCGGCTGGCGGAAAACTTTGCTCTGGCGCGCGAGGCGGCTTTGCGCCGTGCGGCAGAAACGCTGACGACGGCGTTGTTTCCCGAAGGAGCTTTGCAGGAACGCGTGCATGGGGCGGCCTACTACTATGCCAAGCACGGCTTCGCGCTTTCGGAGCGCATCGTCGAAGCGGCGGCCGATCCGGCGCCGGTGCATCACGCGATAGTGCTGTAGGGAACAGGGAATAGGGAAAAAGACTGCATAGTCTGTCCACTGTTCCCTGCCCACTGTCCCACTGTTTTGCTATGATCCTCGCGAAAGCTTACGGGGATCTCATGAAACGATATTTTTCAGCTCTTTTCCTCTTTTGCTGTGCAGCGGGCCTTGTGGCGCAGGCGAAGCCCGACCCTTGCGCGACGGCGGGCAACGACAACAGCTTCTTGAATATTCAGACGATCCGGCTTTGGGAGGGCGCTGCGCCCGAGGCCAGGGGCACCGGCTGCGAGGATGTGCCAACGCTGACGGTTCTGGGGCCACGCAAGGGCGCCGAGAACGGCTCGGCGGTCATTGTGCTGCCGGGGGGAGCCTACGCGCACCTGGCGGGCGATCTTGAGGGTCGCGAGGTGGCCGACTGGTTCACCGCGCGCGGCTTCCGGGCCTTTGTTCTGAGCTATCGGCTGACCTCGCACGGCTATGTGCTGCCGGTGCCGCTCTACGATGCGCGCCGCGCCGTGCAACTGGTGCGCGCCCATGCGATCGAGTACAGGGTCGATCCGCACCGCATCGCGATCATTGGATTTTCGGCGGGCGGTCATCTGGCCGCGCTGGCCGGGACGCAGTTTGTCGAGGGCAAGCCGGAGGCCGCAGATCCGGTGGAGCGCGTCAGTTCGCGGCCGGATGCGCTGATTCTGGGCTATGCGTGGCTGGGCGCGATCAGTTCCGACACTTCACACCTGAGCTACTGCAAGCTCTTCAACCTGATGGACCGTTGCGAGGCGCTGCGTGCGGCGTACACGCCCGCGCTTTTTGTCACGCCTAAAACGCCGCCGACGTTTCTCTATCACACCTACGTCGACCACACGGTTCCGGTGGAGCAGGCGGTAGGGTTCTTCGATGCGCTGCTGAAAAACGGCGTGCCGACTGAGATGCACATCTTCGAGCGCGGCAGCCACGGCACGGGACTGGGCCGCGGCGATGCGGCGCTGGACCAGTGGCCGAATATGTTGGAGAACTGGCTGCGGGCGCAGGGGATGCTGACGCGCGAGGCGCACTGAGCGCTTTCACAGAACTCAACGCGTTCGGGGGAAAGTGCCGCGTGCCGGGAAAGTGCCGGAAGAGGATAGAGGCGGGCAGGCGGAAGAGGGAGTGGAATATATTCCCAGAACCGCCCACCCGCCGGACCCTGGATCGGGTCTTAGGTGATAAAGATAGTTTAGGACTGTTTGAGGTAAAAACAAGTGATATTTTGACGGAATTCCCATTTCACGACAGCATTGTGACCGCCATTGCAACGGGTGCGTGACTGCTGTCACAGTACCCGGCCGAAACAGGCTTCATCGCGTTGACTTGACGAGCCTACCCTGCTACAAAAAAGGTGTTCCAAGTAACAATCTTTTCAGAAAGCAAAATATTTCTGAGAGAGAAAACCGGAGTGAGCCGGTAGTCATGGCACTGATTATTCAACAAATCGAGGCCCTGCTGTTGGGAGCAATTCCCACGGCATTGTTGTTCATTGTGCTGGTTTTGGCCTACCAGTTTTTGGTGCAGGGTCCGCTGACGGCTACTTTGAAAAAGCGTCATGACCTGACCGAAGGTGCAATGGAAGAGGCGCAGAAGGCGATTGCACGGGCCGAGACCCGCACCGCCGAGTACGCCGAAAATCTGCGGCTGGCCCGCGCCGGAGCCAACAAAATACGCGAACAGCGCGTGCAGCAGTGGAGCGTCGAACGGGATGCCGCTCTTGAGGAGGCTCACAAGGCCGCCAGCGCCAAGCTCGTTCAGGCTCGGGCTGCGATTGAAACCGAGGTCGAGGCTGCGCGCCAGACAATTCGTGGTTCGGTCAGCGAACTGGCCAGCCAGGTGGTCCGCGCCGTATTGCCTGCCGCGGAGGGAGCCCGTTGAAAGTTTCCATGCCGCATTCCATCTTTTCGATTCGTATCGTTCGTTTTTTCGCGATTGCTTTGATCGCGGCAACCTTTTCACTGGGGACAGTTCGCCTTGTCGCGCAGGCGGCGGAGGGCAATGCAGCCCAAAGCGCCGAACCAGCCAAGGCCGAGAGCAAGCCCACACAGGAAGAGCAGGAACGTGGATTTCTGGTCGATGGTCCGATTGTCAAGTGGGCAGCCAAGACCACCGGCTGGTCACGCGACACCACGGCGACCGTCTTCCTTTACCTGAACTTCGCCATCATCTTCTTTGGCATCGCCATTCCTCTGGGGCGCGCGTTGCCGAAGATCATGCGCAAGCGCAGCGAGACGCTGAGCCACAACCTGACCGAAGCGCGCAAGGCCACCGACGACGCCAATGCTCGTTTGAGCGCGGTGGAGGCCAAGCTGGCCGGGCTCGACGAAGAGATTGCCAGGTTCCGCGCCCAGGTTGAAGAAGACAGCAAGGCCGACGAGATTCGCATCAAGGCTTCCATCGAGGAAGAGAAGACGCGGATTGTGGCCGGTGCCGGGCAGGAGCTTGACATGGCTACCGCTCAGGCGCAGCGCAACCTGCGGCTTTTTGCCACCGAGCTGGCCGTCGAGCAGGCGTCCAAGCAGTTGACGCTGACGCCAGAGGCCGACCGCGCTTTGATCTCCGAGTTCATCGGTCAGGCGCAGGGAGGAAAGAACTAGATGGCAGCCTTCGTTTCTCGCTACGCCAATGCTTTTGCCGATGTGGTCGCCGATGCCAAGCTGGATGTTGCGGTCGTCGAAAAGCAGCTACAGGATTTTCTCACCACCTGGAACGAGAGCACCGATCTGCGGGTTTTCTGCGTGAATCCCGCGATTGCTGCCGATGAGAAGGTGGCGTTTCTCGACACATTGAATCAGAAGTTTGGCCTGATCAAGCAACTGCGCAACCTGATAGCGGTGCTGATCACGCACAACCGCATCGGCCAGGTGGTTGAGGTGGCCGCGGCCTACCGGAAGATTCAGCAGCAGCGGCAGGGCATCAGTCAGGCGGAGATCGTGACCGCCCGCGCCTTGAACGAGGAAGAACGTGCGACGCTCGAAGTGGGCGCGGCAAAACTGGCCGGCGGCAAGGTCGAGGCCAGTTTCCGCCTGGACCCGACCGTGCTTGGCGGCGCGGTGGTGCGCATCGGTTCGACGGTGTACGACGGCTCGGTCAAGGGCCGGCTGGAGCGGTTGAAAGAGGCTTTGATCGCCGGCTAGCGCTTGTTGCTGGCCGAACGGCAAGGAAAGACTTCGGGCGGGCGGAAGATCGCTCGTCATAGCGTACGGATTAACTGTTAGCGGTCAGGGATCTCAACTGACGGCTGTAAAGGACAGGAAGAGCAACAATGGCTCAGATCAAGGCAGACGAGATAACGCAACTTCTTCGCGAGCAAATCGCGAACTACGACTCGAAGGTCCAGGTCGACGAGGTCGGGACTATCACCTCGCTCGGTGACGGCATCGCCCGTCTGCATGGCCTCGACAAGGCCATGTCCGGCGAGCTGCTCAGCTTCCCGCATGGAATCGCGGGTCTGGCACTCTCGCTCGAAGAGGATCAGGTGGGCGCCGTGATTTTGGGCGACTACACCGAGTTAAGCGAAGGGGATGAGGTCAAGCGCACCGGCAAGATTTTGAGTGTGCCGGTGGGCGAGGCCATGATTGGCCGCGTAGTCAACGCGCTCGGCATGCCCATCGACGACAAGGGACCGATCGCCACGACCGAGACCCTGCCCGTCGAGCGCATTGCCCCTGGCATCATTGACCGCCAGCCGGTGCGCGAACCCATGGCGACCGGCCTCAAGGCCATCGACTCCATGATTCCGGTTGGCCGCGGACAGCGCGAGCTGATCATCGGCGACCGTCAGACCGGCAAGACCGCCGTGCTGCTCGACACGATCATCAACAACGCCAAGAATGACCTGATCTGCATCTACTGCGCGATCGGTCAGAAGCGTTCGTCGATCGCGCAGGTGGTGCAGACTTTGACCGAAGCCGGCGCCATGAAGCACACGATCATCGTGGCCGCTTCCGCCTCCGAGCCCGCGCCGCTGTTGTATCTGGCGCCTTATGCGGCGACCTCGATGGGCGAATTCTTCCGCGACAGCGGCAAGCACGCTCTGGTGATGTACGACGATTTGTCGAAGCACGCCGTGGCCTATCGCGAGATTTCGCTGCTGCTTCGTCGTCCGCCGGGCCGCGAAGCGTATCCGGGCGATGTGTTCTATCTGCACTCGCGTCTGCTCGAGCGTTCGTCGAAGATGAGCGTGAAGAGGGGCGGCGGTTCGCTGACGGCTTTGCCGGTTATCGAAACGCAGGCGGGCGACGTCTCGGCCTACATTCCGACCAACGTTATCTCGATCACCGACGGCCAGATCTTCCTGGAAACCGATCTGTTCAACTCGGGCGTTCGTCCGGCCGTGAACGTCGGCCTCTCGGTCTCCCGCGTGGGCTTTTCGGCGGCCATCAAGGCGGTCAAGCAGGTGGGCTCGACGCTGAAGCTCGATCTGGCGCAGTACCGCGAACTGGCGGCCTTTGCGCAGTTCGGCTCGGATCTCGATCCGATGACGCAGAAGCAGCTCAACCGCGGCGCCCGCTTGACGGAGTTGCTCAAGCAGCCGCAGTTCCAGCCGCTCAGTTGGCAGCAGCAGGTGGTGGTGTTGTTCGCCGGTACGCAGGGCTATCTCGACGATCTGAAGATCGAAGAGATTCGCGCCTACGAGGATGGCCTGCACAAGCACTTCGCTTCGTCGCAGACCGCGCTGCTCGATGATCTGACCAAGAAGAAAGCTCTCGACGACGACCTGCGCGCGCGCCTTCATGCGGCGCTCAAGGACTACACCGAGAACTTCAAGGCAGAACAGGCGACGGCGGCAAAGGCCTAGCTTTTACCCTGGCTCTCTGCCTCCGGCCTTTGCGCTGGCGGGCAGGGAGCGGTGGTCAGGCTTGAAGATTTCGTCGATGACGACCGATGCCGGGCAAATGGCGCATCGGTTGGTTCTAACTTCCGATGAGAGCACGGAAGGAAGAGCGAGTAGCTAGAAGCTAGAAGCTAGGAGCTAGCAGCTGAATGGCAAACGTACTCGATCTACGGCGCCGCATCCGCAGCGTCAAAAACACGATGCAGATCACCAAGGCCATGAAAATGGTCTCGGCAGCGAAGTTGCGTCGTGCCCAGGAGCGGGCGCTGGCGGCGCGACCTTACGCGAAGATGATCGCGAGCGTGCTGACGTCGCTGGCCGGCCGCGTTGATCTCTATGACGAGCAGAGCGGCAACCTGCGCCATGCGCTGTTCCTCACCCGGCCCGAAAAGCGCGTGCTGTTGCTCATCATTTCCGGCGACAAGGGATTTGCGGGCGGCTTTAACGCCAACATTCTCAAGACGGCCTTCCAGTTCATTGGCGGCAACGGCGACAAGCAGATCGATGTTGAGTCTATTGGCCGCAAGGCGCGCGACATGATGCGTCGTCGCTATCCCGTTGCGGCGTATACGGAACAGACCGACGAGCAGGGCGTAGCCAGACAGACGCGGCAGCACAAGGCGTCGGTGGAGGTTGTCGGAGACCATACCGGCATGTTGCTCCACCTGGAAGCGGATAGCGTGCATGAGTTGGCCCAGAGCATTGTGGACCGCTACGTGCGCGAAGAGATCGACGCCGTCTACATCGTCTATAACGAGTTCAAGTCGGTGATTCAGCAGCGCCTCGTAGTCGAGAAGCTGCTTCCGCTGATCGATTTCACGAATCAGCAGATCGCCGGCGCCGTCGAGCCTAGCAGCCAGGAGCGCGAGCGCGCTGCCGAGGCGGCCCTTTCGGCAGGCATCGAGATCGAGGCCGCTGACACGGCGGAAATCGAAGAAGAAGCCAAAAAGTTCGGTACCTCCAGCGTGGACTATATCTACGAGCAGCCGGCCGAGGAGCTTTTTTCTGGATTGCTTCCTCAGTTTGTCTTTTCCGTGCTGTACCACGCCATGACGGAGTCGATCGCCGCCGAACATGCGGCCCGCATGACGGCAATGGATGCGTCAACCAACAATGCCTCGGAGATGATCGACTCGCTCACGCTGCACATGAATCGCGTGCGTCAGGCGGCCATCACCACGGAAATCACCGAAATTGTTTCTGGCGCAGCGGCGCTCTAAGGAAGCAGAGTTATGGCAGAGAATATCGGCAAAGTAATTCAGGTCTCCGGTCCGGCCGTGGACGTGCAGTTTGAAGAAGCGACGATGCCGCCTATCTATCAGGCGCTGCACGTCACCGGCGAAGGCTTTACGACGCCCGAGCCCATCTCGGTTGTGCTTGAGGTGCAGCAGCATCTGGGTGAAGGCCGCGTGCGCACGGTCGCCATGCAGCCCACGGACGGCATGGTGCGCGGCATGAAGGCCATCGATATGGGTGGTCCCATCCGGGTTCCAGTGGGTCGCGAGACTCTGGGCCGCGTGATCAACGTCGTTGGCAACCCGGTCGACGAACTGGGCCCGATCGGCGAAAAGACGCGCATGCCCATTCATCGTCCCGCGCCTCTGTTCGACGAGCAGTCGACCCACGAGGAGATGTTCGAGACCGGCATCAAGGTCATCGACCTGATTCAGCCCTTCTTGAAGGGCGGCAAGATCGGCCTGTTCGGCGGCGCCGGTGTGGGCAAGACGGTCGTCATCATGGAGCTGATCAACAACGTGGCCAAGAACCACGGCGGTTTCTCGGTCTTTGCCGGCGTCGGCGAACGTACCCGCGAGGGCAACGATCTCTGGCTGGAAATGACCGAGTCGGGCGTCATCAAGCCCGGCAAGTTCGAGGAGTCCAAGTGCGCTCTGGTCTATGGCCAGATGACCGAGCCGCCAGGAGCTCGTCTGCGCGTGGCCCTTACGGGACTGACCGTCGCCGAGCACTTCCGCGATGTGGAAGGTGCCGACACGCTACTGTTCATCGACAACATCTTCCGCTTCACGCAGGCCGGTTCCGAGGTTTCCACGCTGCTCGGTCGTATGCCTTCGGCCGTTGGCTATCAGCCGAACTTGGCGACGGAAATGGGCGAGTTGCAGGAGCGCATCACCTCGACCAGCAAGGGCTCGGTCACCTCGGTGCAGGCCGTCTACGTGCCCGCTGACGATTTGACCGATCCGGCCCCGGCAACGACCTTTGCCCATCTCGACGCCACCACGGTTCTGAACCGCGCGCTGACCGAGATCGGCATCTATCCGGCCGTCGATCCTCTGGCTTCGACCTCGCGCATTCTTTCCGCGCGCATCGTCGGTCAGGAGCACTACGAAGTGGCTCAGGGCGTGAAGAAGATTCTGCAGCGGTACAAGGATCTGCAGGACATCATTGCCATTCTGGGTATCGACGAATTGTCGGAAGACGACAAGATGACCGTGGCTCGTGCGCGAAAGATCCAGAAGTTCCTTTCGCAGCCCTTCCACGTGGCCGAGCAGTTCACCGGCATCCCCGGCAAATACGTCAAGGTTGCCGATACGGTGCGCAGCTTCAAGGAAATTCTCGAAGGCAAGTACGACGATATTCCCGAGCAGGCCTTCTACATGCAGGGCGGTATCGAGGATGTGCTGGCCAATGCCGAGAAGTCGAAGGCCAACGCGTAGGGAACAGTTCACAATTCGTAGCTCAGAGTTTAGGCCGGTTCATGGGCTACGAACTCTGAGCGGCGAACTACAAACTGAGAACTGAGAACTGATCATGGCTGAGGAAACAAATCAACTTCGCGTTCGTTTGGTGACGCCTGAGCGCACGCTCTTTGAGAGCACGGCCGAATCCGTGCTGTTGCCGTCGAAGACCGGATACTTTCAGGCGCTCTATGGTCATGCGCCGGTGATTGCCGAACTGGGCGCGGGCGATGTGATCATCAAGGGCGAGACAGAGACCCGCTATAACGTGAGTTGGGGCTTTGCCGAGGTGCTGCCGGACCGGGTGACGATTCTCGCCTCCGACGCGCTGAAGCCCGAGGAGATCGATGTGCCCCGTGCCGAGCAGCAACTCGACCGCGGCCAGAAGATGTGGCAGGAGGCCGGCGAAAGCGAGGCCGCCTACGACGATGCTCTGCGTGTGATTGCCGAAGCCGAAGCCAAGATGGCCTCGGCGGCCGGCAAAAAATAGAGCGTTTGCAACAAAGCCTTCACGCTGAAAGCCCTGCTCATGTTGAGCAGGGCTTTCAGCTTTGATGCTTGACCTATCGGGACCACGTCAATGCGATTCCCGGCGCCTCTGTTCCGGTTTTGAATCAGGACACGTTCGTGTTGCGCTCGACCAAAACTGACAGCGTCTGCGCCTATCAGATCCTCGCCCTGCTGGCCGGGCCTGGATTCTACAGCAGTTCTCCGGTTGTTACCTGGGGCGCGATCAAAAGCTATGTGCAGGACAGTAGCCAGGGTCGCTATTACACCCGCTATAAGTCCGCCGAGTTTTATCTGCAGGACAATTGGCGCCTCACTCCATACCTGACGATCAACACGGGATTTCGCGCCAGCTTTTTCGGCGCCTAAAGCATTTTTCCAATTGGTGTAGAGCGAAAGCAGGATGCCAAGTGGCTTTTTCCTCAAGAAAAAGACCCCTTGCACGCCACTCAACACTGCACGTGTATTGGAAAAATGCTCTAGTATAACTCAAAAATACTGGCTACACAAAAAGCTCTAGCGGATTGCTGAGTTT
>Ga0224528_1000945_pt1 | contig 20913 bp, 17 predicted proteins | sample CBST25metaG_2_FD_179888 | JGI IMG/M metagenome (GOLD analysis project Ga0224528, IMG submission 179888) | Peat soil microbial communities from Stordalen Mire, Sweden - C.B.S.T25 | ecosystem: Environmental > Terrestrial > Soil > Wetlands > Peat | place: Sweden: Norrbotten County, Stordalen Mire...
ACAGATGTCGGACTCGCTCGCGGATGAACTCAAAGTCCACCGCCTGATCGATCTTGCGCAGTAGATGGTCGTCGGGAACCAGCGACCCGATCGTCACAAACTCCATCTCTTCCTGCGAAACCTCTGCTTTTTTCAGCATGAACTCTGAATACAACAAAGCCCTCGAAAAATCGAGGACTTTGTCAGCATTCTGAACCACTCTCGAAACAAGAGTGGCTTTTTATTGTCTCGATTGCGAAGAGCTACTTCTGTTGAGCCACAGCCAAGCGGGCTTCGGCGCGGGCCAAAGCGTTTGATGCGTCCTCGTAAGCGTCCGCATCCTCTGCCTGCTTCAGACTCTGCTGAGCGCGGTCGCGAGCAGCCTCAGCGCGAGGAATATCGATATCTTCGGCGCGTTCGGCGGTTTCGGCGAGGATCGTGACCTTGTCGGGAAGCACTTCTGCAAAACCCCATGCTACGGAGAGTCGCGTTGGCGTGCCTCCATTGCTATAGGTAATTTCTCCGACAGCCAGCTCGGTGATGAGCGGAGCGTGGCCAGGAAGGATTCCGAGATAACCGTTGCGGCCCGGAATCTGAATTTCCGTGGCTTGGTCTTTGACGACCAGACGCTCCGGCGTGACGATTTCGAGTTCGATAGTGTCTGCCATGTGGATGTCCTGAGTCTCCGTCCATACCCAATGACAGGCGTGGACGGAGCACCCGAAATCTTACGACTTCGCCTTCATCTGTTCGGCTGCTTCGAGAACTTCATCGATGTTTCCCTTCATGTAGAAGGCCTGTTCGGGGATGGCGTCATGCTTGCCGTCGATGATTTCCTTGAAGCTTCGAACGGTGTCCTCGACTTTGACATACTTGCCGGGGAATCCGGTGAACTGCTCGGCGACGTGGAAGGGCTGCGAGAGGAAGCGCTGAACCTTGCGGGCGCGCGACACGGTCAACTTCTGGTCTTCCGAAAGTTCATCGATACCGAGAATGGCGATGATGTCCTGCAGATCCTTGTAGGTCTGGAGGGTACGTTTGACGCTCTGCGCGACATCGTAATGCTCCTGACCGACGATGCGCGGATCGAGAATGCGCGAAGTGGAAGCCAGGGGATCGACGGCCGGGTAGATACCAATTTCCGTCAATGCGCGGTTGAGCACCGTGGTGGCATCCAGGTGAGCAAAAGTGGTCGCCGGAGCAGGATCGGTCAAATCGTCGGCAGGCACGTAGATGGCCTGCACGGAGGTGACGGAACCCTTCTTGGTGGAAGTGATGCGCTCCTGCAACTCACCCATTTCGCTGGCCAGGTTGGGCTGGTAGCCCACGGCCGACGGCATGCGTCCGAGAAGTGTGGAAACCTCGGAACCTGCCTGGGTGAAGCGGAAAATATTGTCGATGAAGAGCAGCGTATCGGCGCCTTCGGCGTCGCGGAAATGCTCGGCGACGGTGAGACCAGTTAGCGCTACACGAAGACGTGCCCCTGGAGGCTCAGTCATCTGGCCGTAGATAAGCGCCGCTTTGGACTTCGATGGATCGCCTGCGACGATGACACCTGACTCTTGGAATTCCAGCCAGAGATCGTTGCCTTCGCGAGTGCGTTCGCCGACTCCGGCAAAGACCGAGAAGCCACCGTGCTGCTTGGCGACGTTGTTGATCAGTTCCTGGATGACGACCGTCTTGCCTACACCGGCACCACCGAAGAGTCCGATCTTGCCACCCTTTAAGAATGGCTGGATGAGATCGATGACCTTGATACCGGTCTCAAACATTTCCGCGCGCGTTGACTGCTCGTCAAAAGCCGGAGCAAGACGATGGATCGGCATGCGCGTTTCCGACGCAATCGGGCCGAGGGCATCGACAGGCTCGCCGATAACATTCATCACGCGGCCCAGAGTCTGACGGCCCACGGGAACGCTGATGGGGCCACCGAGATCGATGGCATTCATGCCACGAACCATACCTTCGGTGGGTTCCATGGCGACGCAGCGGACGCGGCCTTCTCCGAGATGCTGCTGCACCTCAAGGATGACGTTGACGGGCTGGGGAACGTTGAAGCCATCGCTGACGACGCGAAGGGCGGTGTAAATAAGCGGGATCGCCGCCTCGGTGAACTGCACGTCCACCGCAGGACCGGAAATCTGAATTACGTGTCCAATATTTTCAGGCATATGAGCAAACCTAGTTTCAAAGTTTCAAGGTTTCTTAGGATCAAGCCTCGAGGCGAACCTCGAAGCTCGAACCATTCACCTTCGCTTACGCGAGAGCTTGTTTTACAGCGCTGCGGCTCCGCTGACGATCTCGATGATTTCGGTAGTAATCGCGGCCTGACGGGCGCGGTTCATCGTGAGCGTAAGCGAGTCGATCAGTTCACCAGCATTATTCGTGGCAGAATCCATCGCGGTCATGCGTGCGGCGTGTTCAGCAGCCACAGACTCCAGCATGGCGCGGTAGATCTGCGCGATGACGTATTTGGGAAGCAGCGCGCGGAACAGTGTGGCAGCGGGTTGCTCGTAGATGTAATCCACTTGAGAGGTTGCAAAGGCAGCAGCGTGGCGATCCATTTCGCTGGTGTCCTCGGACTCCAACGAAACACCCGCCGACGTTGCTGCTTCAGCGGAGCGCTCGCGCTCTTCGGTGGACTGCTCGATGGCTTGTTCGATACCGCGCTCCCCAATGGAGCCAACCGGCAGAACCTGTTCAACAACCAGGCGCTGCGCAATGACTGACTTGAACTCATTGAAGACCACGTAAACAGCATCGATTTCGCCGCTAGCGTAACGTCCAATGATGTCTTCAGCAATGGGTGAGACCTGTGCGAACTGCGGAACCTTGAGAATGCCCAGGTGCTCGCCGGTAACACGGATTGTCTCACTGCGCGCCTCATTGGAGGCTTGCGCGGGAAAACGGCGACGGAAGTAATCGCGACCTTTACGGCCAACGCACTCCAAGTCAACATTGATATCGGACCTGTCGCCCAGTTTCGCATCAAGGAAGCGCTGGGCCGCCTTGAGCAGGTTGGAGTTGAAGCCGCCGGCCAATCCACGGTCTCCGGTGACGACAACGAGGACAATGTTGCGCTCCTCGCGCGTCTCCAACAAGGGATGTCGCGCCTTGCCGGTTTCGGGATCGATCACATCGGCACGCTGCACCAACGATTTAAGCACGTTGGTCAGCATCTCCGCGTAAGGCCGAGCGGCCAGGGCGCGTTCCTGAGCGCGACGGAGTTTGGCGGCAGAGACCATTTTCATGGCCTTGGTAATCTGCCGCGTGCTCTTCACACTACGGATACGACGCCGGATATCGAGAACGTTAGGCATATTCGTTCACTCTGGCAGTTGCCCTTTACTTGGCAGCCGTAGCTACGGCTGGTTTTTCTGCATTACGCTCGGCGAGGAAGCGTTCCTTTGCTTCCTTCACGGTCTTGGCAATGTCGGCCTTGATTTCGTCATTGAGCGCCTTCTTATCCGCAATGGTCTTGAACAGGGCGGGGTTGACGGTCTCAACGTAGGCGTAAAGCGCCTTCTCAAACGGACGAACATCTTCCAACTTCAGGTCGTCGAGCAAGCCATTAGTGCCGGCGTAAATCGACAGAACCTGATGAGTAAACGGCAGCGGCTCAAACTGTCCCTGTTTCAACAACTCAACGAGGCGCGAACCACGATTCAATTGAGCCTGCGTGGCCTTGTCGAGGTCGGAACCGAACTGCGCGAAAGCAGCCAATTCGCGGTACTGTGCCAAGTCCAACTTGAGGCTCGAACCAACCTGCTTCATCGCCTTGACGGCCGCTGAGAATCCTACACGCGAGACCGAGATACCGACATTCACAGCCGGACGGACGCCGGAGTTGAACAGGTCGGCTTCCAGGAAGATCTGACCGTCAGTGATGGAGATGACGTTGGTCGGAATGTAAGCCGAGACGTCGCCTGCCTGCGTTTCAATGATGGGCAGCGAGGTGATCGAACCTCCACCGAGTTTGTCGTTTAGTTTGCAGGAGCGCTCCAGCAGGCGAGAGTGGAGATAGAACACATCGCCCGGATAAGCTTCGCGCCCCGGTGGACGGCGGAGCAACAGCGAAATTTCGCGGTAGGCCGCAGCGTGCTTCGAAAGATCATCATAAATGACGAGTGCGTGACGCTTGGTATCGCGGAAGTACTCGGCGATTGCCGTGCCGGAGTAGGGTGCGATGTATTGCAGCGGAGCCGGGTCTGATGCGGAAGCGACAACCACGACGGTGTAGGCCATGGCACCAGCTTCTTCCAGAGTCTTGACGACCTGGGCAACAGTGGAACGCTTTTGTCCGATGGCAACGTAGACGCAGATCAGATCTCCACCCTTGTTATTGATGATGGTGTCGAGAGCGATAGCAGTCTTACCAGTCTGACGGTCACCGATGAGAAGTTCGCGCTGACCGCGGCCGATTGGAATCATGGCATCGATGGACTTGATGCCTGTCGCCATTGGTTCGCGGACAGGCTGACGATCAATGACACCGGGAGCAATGCGCTCGACCGGATTGAATTCGTTTGTAACGATGGGGCCCTTGTCATCAATCGGCTGACCTAGCGCGTTTACCACGCGACCGATGAGAGCATCGCCGACTGGCACGTTCATGATTCTGCCAGTGCGTTTGACCTCATCGCCCTCCTTGATCTCAGTGGCTTCACCGAGCAACACGGAGCCGACCTGATCCTCTTCGAGGTTCATGGCAAGACCGGCAATGCCGTGCGGGAAAGAAAGCAACTCGCCAGCCATCACCTTGTCCAAGCCATGGATGCGGGCGATGCCGTCGCCAACGGAAATCACGGTACCAACTTCATCGACCGTAATCTTGTTTTCGTAGTTTTCAATCTGCTCACGAATGAGCTGTGTGATTTCGTCTGCTTTAATCTGGGCCATTTTTAGCTCTCAGCTACCTACCGCCAGCTTTTTGCCGACAGGGCACCCAAATAATGGAAGCCTATTTCAAAGGAATCGCCGACTTCGACGATCCAAAAGCTTTGCAGGGACTCACGCCCCCAATTTACGCCCGGACAAGTGTCGGGCAGCCGTACACAAAACTTAGTTCTCGGTCAGTTGCTGACGAATGCGTTGCAATTGGCCGCGGACAGATCCGTCATAAATGGTGCTGCCCACTCGAACGGTGACTCCGCCGATTAATTTTTCATCGGTCGCATAGTGTGGCATAACAACCTTGCCCGTCAGAGTCGAAAGCTCAATGAGAAGCGAGGAGCGTTGTTGCGGACCAAGCTCGCGAGCACTGACGATTTGCACTTCGACGCGTCCGCTACGGGTATTGAGTTCGGTTTCAAATTGCTGGGCAACCTCAGCCAGAAGATTGATGCGACCCTGATCGATGAGCACAGCAATGAAGTTGCGAACCTGACGATAGCTGACGCCAACCTTTGCGCCAAGTGCGTCCAGAACACGGAGTTTCTGTTCGGGTAGGATCGCGGGAGACTCCCAAACCTCTCGCAACTCGCGACTCTCCTGAAAGGCTGCCACAAGAGAACGGAGTTGCTCAACGGTCTTGGATGGGTCCAGCTTTGCGTCGGCAACGACATCTGCCAGAGCGCGGGCATAGCGACTGGAAACGGCTGCCATTATCGACCATCCTTTCCGAGTTGGGCGCTGAACTCACGAACCAGAGCCTGATCCGTTGCGTCATCTACCTTGATCTTCTTCTCGGCAAGACCGACAGCAAGATCAGCGACAAAGGATTTCAATTCGCGTTGCGCTGTACGCGCTGCGGCTGCAATTTCCTGCTCAGCTGCGGTGATTACGTTCTTTGCATCCTGTTCAGCGGCTGCTTTGATGCGCTGTTCCTCAACACTGAAATCAGCTTCGGCAGCAGTGCGAATCTCTGTAATCTCAGCGTCAAGTTTGGCGAGACGACCTTCAATGTCGCTTAGGCGAGCGCTCGCATCGGCACTGGCATTGCGAGCGTCTTCGATTCCCTTTTGGATTTCAGCCGTTCGCGGCGCAAAACCATTGGGAAGAAACTTCTTTACGACCCACGCAAGTCCGATGGCGAGGATTACAAAGTTAATGGTGAGAAAAATCCAGTACACGGCCTGCTTTGAAAGGCCGGTCTTCGCGGCAACCGCCTTCACCGATGAGGAATACTTGAACTGCGCGTTCTCTTCCTCGTCATAGGAGTTCTCGATGGGGTGGTTGTCGCCGGTCCGCGCCACCGCTTTACCTTGCTCTGGAGCCTTGGTGGGATCGGCAGGCGACGCACTGAGTGTGGTTGATGGGGACTGGGACTGCGCGGTAGATGCCGACTGAGAGAACAAAACTCCGGACGTCAGCATGAGCCCGGTGGAGAGGATCAAAATACAAATGCGTTTCGACATTATCGTCCGCCCACGATTGATGCCGGGCTGGAGCCGACTGGTTGGAGGATGGTTGCAATGATCTGGGTTGCGATGCGGTCGCTATCGGCCTGCAGAGTGGCACGGGCGGCAGAGGATTCCTGCTCCACCTGAGCCTTGGCCTGCGCAATCTGCTCCTGAGCACGTGCGCGCGCTTGAGCTACGGCTGCGGCACGAACTTCGACGGCCTGTTTGCGGCGAGTATCGAGAGCTTTAAATACAGCCAAGCGGGCCTCGCGCAGACGCGTCTCGTACTCATTGGCGCGCTGAGCGGCTACACCGATATCGGCGCGTGCTTGCTCGATCGCCCCCTGGGTGCGCTTGCGACGCTCAGCAAGTACGGCCTCCAATGGCTTGTGCAGGATCACATGGTACAGGCCATATAGCGCCAAAAGGAGCACCACTGTAGGAATGGCGCCGAGCAGTAATTCACCTAGTTGGTTAAGGGTTTGTTCCATTTCAATATCGTGAGCGCGGCTATCGAGAAGTGCCGGGACCCAAAGAAACTCCCGAAGCTACCACCCTCGAAGTGGCACTGTCAATGTTTACCCAATCGTCCTATAAATTGACCCGCTTTGGTCGAAAACGGGGAAGAAGCCAACGAGCTACTTTCGATCTCACTTGACTAGCGCCGCCATCGCGCTAATATCGAAGCCATCGCCTTCGATCCAATCCGGATCGAAATGGGCTTATGGTTGAGGAAATGACACCGCTCCTCACCCATAAGCCCATTTAATTTTCTTATGCGACTAAAAGCAAGAGAAATCGTCTCTGGAACTGCAGCAATTTACACACAGTTGCTAGAGCTCACTCCGAAGAGGTTTCGGAGCGTTTGCGCTGCCGTGGGGACGGTCGCTTTTCCCTTGCAGATGCTACTCCCCGCACCGCAGGTTTTCTCACGGGAGTGAGTACAAATTGACTGAGCCGACGCAACAGTGACTCAGGCGCGTCAACCTCAAATTCAACCAGTTCATCGTCTCCGTAATGGCGCGACAGTATGACACTGCGCGATTCCAGTTGAGCCAAAGCCTTCCCTTCTGATTGCGGAATGCGGAGGCGGGCGCGCTCAATGGGGTCCAGATCAAGATGACTATCGATTGCTGCGAGTAGGCGCTCCAGATGGAGTCCTCGAGCAGCGGAGATGTGCACGTTGCCGGGAGTGTCCTTCAGCGTGCGGCGGGTGTGCTCATCAAAGAGGTCGATCTTGTTCAGGACGTGGATTTGCGGCTTGTCGAAGGCTTCGAGTTCCCGTAGGACGGACTCAACCTGCGCCATTTGTTCGGCAGCAGTCGGACTGGTTGCATCGGTGACCTGCAACAGAATCGCGGCGCGCTGCACTTCCTCGAGCGTGGCACGGAAGGCAGAGACGAGAGTTGTGGGCAGATTGCGGATGAAACCCACCGTGTCCGAGAGAAGGACCTCGCGACGGGATGGCAGAATCACAGAGCGCAGAGTGGGATCGAGAGTGGCAAACATGCGGGAACTCTCCATCACCCCGGCCTTGGTTAATGCATTGAAAAGCGTGGACTTGCCTGCATTTGTATAGCCGACCAGCGCGATGACGGGAACTGGAATAGTTTCCCGGCGCTGGCGCTGCTGGCCACGAACGCGACGCACGTCTTCGATTTGCTCCTTCACGTGCTTGATGCGACGGTGAATCTTGCGGCGGTCGGTTTCGAGCTGGGTCTCGCCAGGTCCACGAGTACCGATGCCGCCGCCGAGTTGCGACATCTCCACACCGCGACCACCCAAGCGCGGAAGCATGTACTCAAGTTGCGCGAGTTCCACTTGAAGCTGGCCTTCACGAGTGCGTGCGTGTCGGGCAAAGATGTCTAGGATCAGTTGCGTGCGGTCGACTACTCGGCAGTGGAATTCACGCTCAAGGTTGCGAAGCTGGGATGACGACAATTCGTGGTCAAAGATGATGACTCCGGCATCGGCCATCTTCGCCGCTGCGGCGACTTCTTCCACCTTTCCGCGACCGATCAGGGTTGCGGGATCGGGGCGATCACGACGCTGGAGAACCTCTCCAACTACGACGGCACCAGCACTGGAGGTTAACTCGCGCAACTCCGAGAGAGACTCTTCGGCATTGAATGGTACGGCGTGATCTTCGGTTTCCAGGTGCAGGGTCTTGGAGGCGGACTTGGCCTGACGCGCCTGCGGCGGGATTCGGGCAGGCTTATTCGCGGAGTCTTCCGTCTCCTCAGCGCCGCCGGTTGGGCGGGCGTGAGGACGAGTGCGGAATTCGACTCCGACTAAAAATGCGCGTTCAGGCTCACCGGGAAGACGGGGCCGCTCTGCTGCGGCAACCGCTACTTCCAAGGGGGCAGGCAAACGACGTTCAGCGATGGCTCACCCCTGCGACGTGGATGAGACAGGCGCGGCGGGTACCACGGAAGAAGCCGCCGATGAACCAACATGGGCAGGACGCTCAAGATGCGGAGCACGCGCCATCACCACGGTGGAAATGGCGTGCTTGAAAATCAACTGTTCCTGATTGTTGGTCTCGAGCACGACGGAATACTTATCAAATGACCGGATGCGACCTGACAATTTAACGCCGCTGAGCAGGTAGATAGTAATTACGGATTTATCTTTCCGTGCTGTGTTTAGGAATGAATCTTGTATGTTCTGTGCCGGCTTGCTTTCCATCGGTCACTCTCTCCTTCAAATAGAACAGCCAGAAAACCAAATAACACCGCTACCAACGCCACAAAAAGGAGCGGATGAAGCCCTGTCCGGTGGGGGAAGTTCGCGTCTCCCAGACAGCCAATACGATACGGCCTACGCCGCCCGATTTCAACTTAGATGCTATTTGTAGCACGAGAGTTCCAGACGGATTTTTGGAGTGGACCGTTTTGGAAGCGCACTGGTAAGAAAGCTGGGGATCGAGTGGCATTAAAAACGGCTCGAATCAACACCCTCCGCACGTAAGTAAATGAGGACTGCGATACCCCCTATATTTCCTTCTAAAAATTTGAAAAAAAGTGACTTATAGGTCTTTATTCCATCTCTTAAGTTCAGGATATCAAATTAGGCGGTCAATCCCCTCAATTCGGTGGAAAGTTTATCTCTTGCGTTGTCAGTAATTTACGTGCAGTTTTTCAGAAATTTGACTTGACAGCGAGACTTTCGGGGGCGAAATGGTCGGGTTTGTCGCGAAATATAGCGATTCGAAACAATTTGGAATGCGGAATTTGAGGCCTTTACACCATCAGCAGCGCACGATCAGTAATGGGTTGATTCATGGCTGGCGAATGCTTTGGTACTGGATGGTTAATCGTTGAGGAATTTTCGGAGACGAGGTACTCCCGGCTCAGAGTTGGAACAGCGCCAACTCCGGGCTATACGGTCCCCGCAAGCCCAGTGAATGTTATATGTAGCACGAGAGTTCCAGGTGGTTTCTTGATTGGCCAGTTTGGGGATGGGACGATCATAAAGATGGGGAGCCCGAAGGCTCCCCCAAGAGAACATCGAAAAGGTAAGTTACCAGCCAATCTTGGCACCAAGCCAGATCGTCCGACGACCTCCTGTGGTGTAAGAGGGATCAGCAAAGCCGGTCCCCACTCCTGTATACCCGGCATCATCCAAGTAAGGATCGACCGACGAGTAATTCGGATGATTGAACACGTTCAACATTGAGGCATGGAATGCAGCGGTCATGCCTTCCTTGATTTTGACGGATTTATTGATAGTTACGTTACCTGTGTTCGACCACGCATCACGCGCAGCGTTGCGCGAGACGTTCCCGAAAGGGGTACCGTAGACGGACTCAGCATAGGGTCCGTTCACAATATAACGAACCTTGTCCTTGGTCGTGGTGGCGGGAGAAGCTGCTCCGGTATTGACATCACTAAAGACAACGATGGCGTCCTTAGCAAAACCGGTATATCCATAAATGGCAGCAGCGTCTGCACCATAGATTCCAACCGACGTTGCAGGAGCACTAGCGTTGCCCTTGAAGGGGCGCAGGTTATCATAGGTCCCGGCAAAGGCAGCGTTAAACGAGGAGTCCCAGTAGTTTCCCGTGGAACCTGTTGCGATGTAGTACTGCAACGGTGTATACGGCTGACCGGAGGCGATGAAGTAGGTTCCTGCGAGACTCCAACCGCCCAGAGCCTTCCCCGTTAATCCCTTCTGTGACTTAAAGAAAGGAAGTTCTTCCACGAAGCTCACCGTCCAGTTGTTAGGTACATCCAGACCGGAGACAGAATGCTCGCCGCCTTTATAATCAAGCGGGTTCTGAGCGAACGCTGTGGTATTGCCACCACCGCCGCTTCCATATATCTCGCTGACGTTGTCGGTGGTCTTGCTGTAGGTATACGAAGTGGTTAGGGTCAACTGGCTCCACAAGCGATTGGCTCGAAGCTGAGTCTGCAGTCCGTTGTAGTCCGAGTAACCGGTGTTGGTGCGCTTGCGGACCAATCCATAGTTACCATCGACACGGCCATTCGCAGCTACAGTGACACCTGCAGGGATCAGGTTCGGATAATCAGCGGCAAGATCGGCGATATAAGGATTGGCATTCACTGACTGGAAGAGCTTGCCACCATGATTGCCGACGTAGCGAACTTCCGCAACTACCGAACTGCTTATTTCTCGCTGCAAACCAAAGCTCCAGCTCTGGACTTTCTGGGCACCAAAGTCCTTGGAAATCTGGGTCTGGCTATACTCCCGAGGATCGGCCGTACCATAACTCAGGTACGATCCAAGTTGAGTGCGGACGGCAGGACCAAACGGTGCAGCCAACATCGGGATTGCATTCGCAGTGGTCCCGGACAGCGTCGTAGAGAAGACCTGCGGAGCCGACGAAGCCATGTTTAGGTAGATGTTATAGTACGGCGGATCATAACTTAGAGAGTAACCGCCGCGCAGTACGGTCTTGCCATCACCTATAAATTTCGGGGTCCAAGCAAATCCTACTCGGGGCGAAAATAGCGTTGTCTGAGTCGGTGGCGTTTGGAAGATACGAATGGACGAAGCCAAGCTGGGATCCCAGAATGGGGTACTACTATTGGCGATTGCGGTGTCGTTCTTATTGAAGAGATTGGACGGCTGTCCGTAGAAGGTGTAGGACAAGCCTAGATTCAGAGTGAGATTCGATTTAACCTTCCAATCGTCACCAACGTACCAAAAGGTGTCGTACTCCCGGAAATCCAGCTTCGGGTTGCCCTTGGCGATTGAGATACTAGTTGGGGTATTGTTCAAGAATGCAAGCCAGCTCGCGGCCTGGCTACTCTTCGAGTAAGTAAATGAACCGTTCAGGTTCGGCAGGAAAACGTTCGGGGAGCGCTGATAGGTCCAGTTAATACCAGCCTTGAGCTGGTGTTTGCCGAGCTGGTAGCTAAAATTATCCTGAAGTTGCCACGTATTGACGATGCGTCCCTGTGGATAGGTGGTTGGTGGGCCAAAAGCCAAGTTGTTTGAGCCAATGCTGACGTGCGCCAAGCCCTGGTCGACTGCGCTAAGGGCCGGAATGCTGCCAGATCCGCCACCAAAACTCACGTTGGTACGTCCGTAGGAAACGGCAAATTCGTTTACTGCTTTGTTCGAAATTGCACGCGTCCAGCCAGCCTTTGTCTGCTGCGCCAAGGAAGGCTCGTTGTAGTATGCACCGCTCGCGTCATAAGGGATATTGAACCAGTTGTTACGCTGGAGCATGTAGCGGAAGTTCAGCGTATCCTTGTTTCCTACAACATCGACCTTGTTTAACCAGTCGAACTTATGTTCCCTTTCCGGGGTGCTTCGGAAAACGCCCGAGAACTCATAGGGCTTGCCGGCTATGGTTAGCGGCGCGGCGTTTACAGGCTGTGGGTTATCAAAGGTCACCGCAAAAGGCCCGTAGTTTTTCAGCGCTAACAAGGAGGTGCTGTTTGGATAGTCCGCGAGCAACTGCGCAATGCCCGTGGAAGTGGGAGTCAGGTTGCTAGTCTGCGAGTTGTTGTCTTCGTGTAGGATCTCCTCCGTTAATCCTTCAAAGAAGAAGACCTTGTCCTTCCTTACCGGACCACCTAAAGTGAAACCACCCTGTTCATCATTGGAGCGCGGTAATTTGGTGAGACCCTCTCCCCAAATTGGGTTCTTCTCAGTGTTTTCTAGGGTATTCAGCCAGTTTGCATTTTCCGCTCCATACAAACTGCCATGCAGATTGTTGCTGCCACTCTTAGTTACGACATCTATCACCGAGCCGGAATTGCGTGCGTATTCTGCGCTGAAGTTATCAGTAACGACCTTGTATTCAGCGACGAACTCTGAAGTGGTAACCGGAAGCGCGGGACCGCCCACGCTGTTATCATTGTTGTTTTGTCCGTCAATCTGTTGGTCATTGCTACGACCGCGGAGACCGTTCACGGAGAAACCAGTGCCACCATTTGTATTTGAGAACCCGTTGTCGCGGCTTGCAACCACGCCCGGAACGAGGAGGGCAGCTGAATCAAGTCCCTCGTTTTCATTGAGGCCTGGGAGCGCCTGAAGCGTAGCCGAAGTGAGGGTTGTTGAGGTCTGGGATTGCGTTGTTTCTAAAAGAGCCGATTCGTCCTGCACTTCCACGATGATTGCCGACCCGCCCACTGAGAGCTTGATTGTACCTAGGCCGGAATCCGATCCGGTGCCGACATCAACCTTGTCCAACACGGTAGTCGCGAAGCCCTGCTTCGCGATCTCCACCTTATACAAACCAGGCTGAATTAAGTTGAAGTGAAAAATACCGGCCTTGTCTGATGTTGTTGTCAACACCACTCCGGTTTCGCTGCCAGTCGCTTTGACTCGTGCGTCGCCGACTACCGCGCCGGAGGCATCGGCTACCGTTCCGGAGATAGAACCCTTGGTTACCTGGCCGAACGCGGCGACTGCGAACGTCAGCAGCAACAGCGAGAGACCTAGAGTTTTCAAAAGTTTTTGCATTCGCGCTCCCTATACTAGTGATCAATCAGTAACAAAGTTGCAAGTGGGCACTAAGCAAACTTCGCAGTATCCTAAGCATGGCTTATGCGAGTCTGCGGTGTATTTGTACTTACTTGAGCACGTGATGCTCCAAACTGAGTAGCTGGCCAGAGTAGATAAAAGCAGTACATGTGAATATCTGAGCAGGGTAGATATTCCATTCTCGGAATATTTCTCATTAAAAATATGCATTTCGGGATAGTCTGCCAAAATGGGGAGAGTTGCTGAATGAGTAACTAATTGTTTTGACAACGTTGAGTTTTGGACGACGAATTATTGGTGACGGGGCTGAGTTCCGGGAATAGACGCTTATAATGATTGATCATGGAAGAGCGGGAATATTACGACGAACGGCACGAAACCAAGAAGCATATGCTGGTCTGTCCTCACTGTCGGCAGGAAGCGGAATATGAAGTGGGCTGGATTGTGCGGATGAAGAAGAAATCTCTGCCGCCAAGAGCCGATGAACGCGACAGAGCAAAGTTTGCCAAGGCGCAGAGCTACATGGTGCGCAAGGACGATTTGCTGGCTTGCAAGAACATGCGCTGTCGTAAGCGCTTTGAGATTGCAGGAATTCAGACCGTCGCCTTTCTGTAAAAGCGGCGGCACGAGATGCAGATGGAGGGACGCTACTCGGCGTCCCTCTTTCGTTGTCTGCAGGTCAGAACGAACAAACCAAAAGTCCGAGTCACGACTCAAAAGTGAATGGGCGTTCATTTTTTCTGCGGGCGGGATATACTCTTCGGTCCCGCAGACGCATCCTAAGCTGCGGGGATACCAGAGATGAAGCCGGGGTGACTTCTCTCTTGCCGTTTCCAGAGCCGTTCCGCGCACACGGCCGTGCGCTTGAGTTCAAATCAATCTTCCATCGAGGTGCAGGGTGAAGATCCTGGTATGCATGAAGCAGGTTCCGCAGAAGGACGCGCCGCTTAAGCTGAATGAGAGCGCGACCTGGATTCGCGAAGACGTGGGGTATGAAGTAAACGAACCGGATGCGTATGCGCTGGAGGAAGCGCTGCGTCAGAAGGAAAAGAACGGCGGCGAAGTGGTGGTGATCACGGCCGGTCCGGCGCGGGCGCAACAGGTATTGAGAGAGGCTTTGGCTAAGGGGGCGGATCGGGCGATTCATCTTGAGGACGACCGCTTTACTACGCTGGACGCCTTTAATGTGGCGCGGGCTGTGGCTGAGGCTATTAAGGACGAGTCGTTTGATTTGATCTTTACGGGGTTGCAGTCGGACGACTTTGGGTATGCGCAGACGGGCGTGCTGCTGGCTCAGTTGCTGGGGTGGGCGCACGCGACGATCATCATGCATTTGGAGACGAAGGACGGCGGAATTCGGGTGAAGCGCGAGTTGGAGAGCGGCTTCTTTCAATATGTAGATATGCCGGTGCCTTCGGTACTGACGATTCAGTCGGGGATTAACAAGTTGCGGTATGCAACGCTGATCGGGATCAAGCAGGCGAAGAATAAGCCGCTACGCAAGGTGAGCTTCGATGAAGTTTCGGGGGCGCTGAAGCCGAACCAACTGGCGATTGAGAAGCTCTACATTCCTCAGAAAACGAAAAAGACGGAAGTGATTCAGGGCTCTCCGCAGGAAGTGGCGAAGAAGCTGGTTGCCAAGTTGCGCGACGAGTTGCGCGTGCTGTAGGGGAAGCACTGCGAGAGACGGATTTTCGAAACATTTGCGAGACGAGACACGCGAGGACGATGATGGCCGAGACGATTCTGGTTTTAGTGGAACAACGCGAAGGCAAACTGAACAGAGTCTCCTTTGAGACTCTGGCGGGGGCGCAGGCACTTGCCAAGCAGGCTGGCTGGACGGTGGAAGCAGCCGTGGTGGGGAACAACATTGCATCGGTGGCGGCGGAGATTGCGAAGACTGCTGTGGCGAAGGTTTATGCGATAGAAGATAAGGCGTTGGAGCAATACACTCCGGATGGCTTTGTGGCGGCGCTGAAAGCGTTTATCGAGGGACGGAAGCCGAAGCTGGTGCTGCTGCCGCATACCTATCAGGTACGCGATTTCGCTCCGAAGCTGGCGGCTTCGCTGGGGGCGGTGCTGGTGAGCGATGCGGTTGGATATAAGTACGAAGGCGGGAAGCTGCTGTTTACGCGGCAGATGTTTCAGGGGAAATTTGCGGCAGATGTTTCGCTGGCGGGCGAAGGGCCGTGGTTTGCTAGCTTCCAGACTGGGGCGTTTCGGGGAGATCAGGTCGAGGGTGGAGAGGCTGCGGTTGAGCAGGTGAGCGCCGCCACCGGCGAAATTCGGACGAAGCCGGAAGCTCCGTTCCAAGAGGCCAAGCAGGCGGTGGATCTCTCGCAGGCCACGATTATTGTTTCGGTTGGGCGCGGGATTAAAGAGCAGAAGAATATCGAGATTGCAAAGGCTCTGGCGGATGCGCTGGGTGGAGAGATTGCGGCTTCTCGTCCGATTTGCGATGCAGGATGGCTGCCGATGGAACGGCAGGTGGGGTCGAGCGGACAGACGGTGAGTCCGAAGCTGTATCTGGCGCTGGGTATCAGCGGCGCGATTCAGCACATTGTGGGGATGAAGGGGTCGCGGAACATTATCGCCATCAATAAGGACTCGGAGGCTCCGATCTTTGAGATTGCCGACGTGGCGGTGGTGGGAAATCTGTTTGAGATTGTTCCGGCGTTGACCGAAGAAGTGAAAAAGGTGCGGGTGTAGGAGAGCAGGTCTCAAGGTTAGGAACCTTGAGACTTGCAAACTGAGACATTGGAATATGGAAGGGCCTCATGATCTTTCGCACGCCGTTAGAAGGAATCGAACATCCGGAGATGGAAGCCGATGTCGTCATTGTGGGCGGCGGTCCGGCGGGAATGGCCTGTGCTTTGCGGCTTTCTCAGTTGATTGACGCGCATAATGCCGAGCATCCGGACGCGCCGCTGTCTAAAGAAAACATTTATGTTTTGGAGAAGGGGCGCGAGATTGGGCAGCATTGCCTCTCGGGGGCGCTGCTCGATCCGCGATCGATGAATGAACTGCTGCCGGATTGGAAGAAAGAGGCTCCGATTGAGGCGGAAGTCGAGAGTGACAGCGTTTACTTTTTAACGAAGAAGTCCGCGTTTAAGGCTCCGATTACACCTCCTCCGATGCAGGATCATGGGAATTACGTGATTAGCATCAATCGCTTTACGAAATGGCTTGGCTCCAAGATAGAAGAGACGGGGATTACCATTTTCAGCGGCTTCGCGGGGAGCGAGCTGTTGTTTGAGGATGGTCGGGTGGCTGGCGTGCGCACCGACGACAAGGGCGTAGACAAGACGAATCAGCCAAAAGGAAACTTCGAGCCGGGATACGATCTGAAATCTAAGATTACGATTCTGGCCGAGGGCTCGCGAGGCTCTCTGACGAAGCAATTGGCTGGTACGCTCAATCTCTTCAAAGACCGCAATCCGATGACCTATGGCGTGGGCGTGAAAGAACTGTGGGAAGTACCTGCCGGGCGAATCAAGCCGGGCGAGGTGATTTACACCATGGGGTATCCGCTGACTACCAAAGAATATGGCGGGGCGTGGATTTATGGCGGCAAGGAGAATACGGTCTCGTTGGGGTTCGTCACTGGACTGGATTACCCGGATCCGAGAACTGACCCCCAACATGTGTTGCAGTCGTTTAAGCAGCATCCGTTTGTGGCGAAGCTGCTCGATGGCGGGAAGATGGTGCGTTATGGGGCAAAGACCATGCCTTATGGTGGATGGTGGTCGATGCCTCCGCTGGGTGGCAATGGCTGGATGATTGTAGGTGACTCGGCCGGGTTCCTGAACTCGCAGCGACTTAAGGGCATTCATCTGGCAATCAAGAGCGGGATGCTGGCGGCTGAGACGGCGTTCGAGGCCTGGATGTCGGGCGACAGCAGCGCAAAACAGCTTGGAACCTTCCAGAAAAAGGTAGAGGACAGTTGGATTCGGGAGGAACTCTACCCGGTGCGCAACTTCCATCAGGGTTTCGAGCATGGCTTCTTGAGCGGAATGCTGAATACCGGGCTGCTGATGGCAACGGGCGGATACGGGATACGGGACCGATATCCGGCACACGCTGGGCACGAACGAATGCTGCCGGTCTGGGATCTGATGGGGCACCCTGGCGGAAGGTCGCAGTTGCTTGGCTGGTCAAAGGGTGACGGGAAGCTGACTTTCGACAAACTTACGGACTTATACCACTCCGGGACTCGACACGAAGAGGATCAACCTGCACACCTCATCATCAAGGACACGGATATCTGCAGCAATCGATGTGCGAAGGAGTATGGCAATCCCTGCCAGTTCTTTTGTCCTGCGAACGTCTACGAGATGGAGGATTGTCCGGGGGAAGCAGGAAAGAAACGTATCCACCTCAACCCGTCCAACTGCGTGCACTGCAAGACGTGCGACATTATGGATCCGTATCAGATCATCACCTGGGTTCCGCCCGAGGGTGGAGGCGGTCCAAGTTACGACGGAATGTGACGACTGAACCCTCGTCCGATCCTTGATCCAAGGCAAAAAGGATGGACGGGATCTCCCGATTGGATGGCTTTAAGGTCCGGGAAACCGGGCCTTTTCACTGTTCGCTGCATGGGAATCGGTATTTTGCCGATAGCGTCATAGAATAAGATCAGTGCGTTCAAGCCCCCAATCATGCCTTTATCAGTCATGCCGTTAACAGATAAGTTCGGACGCGGCATCCGAGACCTTCGCATTTCCATCACCGACCGGTGCAATTACCGTTGCGTTTACTGCCGAACAGGCAACGAGGGCGCACAGTTTGCAGAGCTTCCGCTGGCGGACTATCTCCGAATGGCGCGAGTGTTCGTGTCGCTTGGCATAACAAAGATCCGGTTGACCGGGGGAGAACCGCTTCTACGTCGCGACATTACCGAAATGGTGCGTGAGCTTTCGAAGCTGCGTACGCATGCGGGAAGCGCGCCAGAACTGGCAATCACTACCAACGGGCATTTGCTGGCCGAAATGGCCGAACCGCTGAAGCAGGCGGGACTGGATCGCGTGACGGTAAGCATGGACGCAGTCGATCCGGAACGCTTTGCCATGATCACGCGAGTGAAAAATGGGCACGCATCAGTGCTCGAAGGGATACGGGCAGCGCGGCGTGCGGGACTTGGCCCCGTGAAAGTCAACTGCGTTTTACTGCGGGGCTTCAACGAAGATCAGGTCGAAGCTTTCGGCAAATTCGCGCAGGAAGAACAGGTTACGGTCCGCTTCATCGAGTTTATGCCTTTGGAAGAGGGCCGGGTCTGGCGACCTGACGTGGTGATACCGCTCAAGGAGATTCTCGACAGAATGGCGACTTTTGCGCCATTCCATGAGATTGCACACGAGCCCAGCTCGACCTCGCGACGATATCGATTCGACGATAGTGGCGCGGAATTTGGTGTAATCGCCCCAGTCACGCTTCCCTTTTGCGGAGCCTGCTCACGCATCAGACTCACTAGCGATGGGAAGATTCGAACCTGTCTCTTTTCACTGCGCGAACATGATTTGCATGCCGCGATCCGCGATGGTGGCGGAGATGGCGAACTTGTACGGGTGATTGAGCACGCCGTCGCACATAAAGAAGAGCGTCATCATATCGGCGAACCAGGGTTCATTCAACCGGGTAGGACCATGGTTCATATCGGCGGTTGATCGGAACGACTCTGACATGAGCAGGTGGGGGCGCGAAAGTTTGCTTCCTTTTCCTCGTTCATGCATCATTAACAACAGCAAGGACTACGGCTTCAACATCCCCGCGGATGGGGCCTGCAAGGTATGTGCATCCGCTGGAGCCGGAGATAGCGCTTTCAACATCCCCGTTTTCGCGTCGCTGTCAGGCGGCGAAAACTGAAGGCAGACAAACGTGGCTACAGCAGTTAGTACGAACTCTACGTGTTCCCTGGACAATTATCTCGTCCTGCCGGATCACTCGATGGACGCTCGAATTAGTGCTGCCCGTGAGATTCTCGGGGAGCAATGTGTCGTGCTGGGGCACCACTATCAGCGCGACGAAGTGATTCGTTTTTCCGATTTCCAAGGTGACAGTTGGCGGCTCTCCGAACTGGCTTCACAGGCTAAGGGGCGCTACATCGTGTTTTGCGGAGTGCACTTTATGGCCGAGTCTGCCGATATTTTGGCACGTCCCGACCAGCAGGTGATTCTGCCAGACCTGAACGCCGGATGCTCCATGGCGGATATGGCCGAGATCTCACAGGTCGAAGACGCATGGGAGCAGTTCGTGCGCCTGGGACTGACGACCGAAGACGGCAACGGCATCACTCCAATTACCTACATGAACTCGGCAGCGGCGATTAAAGCCTTTGTTGGCGAACGTGGAGGAACGGTCTGCACGAGCAGCAACGCGCGCGCAGCCATGGATTGGGCGCACAAGCGTAACGAGAAAATCTTCTTCCTTCCGGACCAACATCTCGGACGCAACACCGGCTATGACATGGGTATTCCGCTCGATGAGATGGTTGTGTGGGACCCCTATCAATTGCAGGGTGGCCAGTCGGCCGAGAAGTTGCGCAAAGCAAGAGTGATTCTGTGGAAGGGACACTGCTCGGTACATCAGCGCTTTCTGCCCGAGCATGTGGACCGCATCCGCGAACGCCATGCGGGAATTCAGGTGATTGTGCACCCCGAATGCCGCTGGGAAGTTTGCCAGAAGGCAGACGACACTGGATCGACTGACAAACTGCGCCGACTGGTGGCCGAGGCTCCGGCTGGAGCAAAGTTTGCTATCGGTACCGAAATTCACCTAGTAAACCGGTTAGCCAAGCAGCATCCTGACAAGATAATTGTGACTCTCAACGATTCCGGATGCTTGTGCACGACGATGTATCGTATTTCGCCGCAGCATTTGGCTTGGGCACTCGAAAATCTGGTGGAAGGAACCGTTGTCAACCAGATCAAGGTGCGTCCGGCGGTAAAACACTGGGCGAAGGTCGCTCTGGATCGGATGTTGCAGATTAAGGGCTAACGTCCGCGATTGAATCGTTAAGCAGGTGTAGCGGCTTGCAAAAGGTTAGAATAGAAGTACACGAGAGCCAACTATGCGAACCTTTACGCTGCGTGAAGCGCAGTCGATGCTTCCAATTCTGGAAAGTCTGCTACGCAAGTCGATCGAATCGAAAGCTCTGATTGAGGAAATCGATCAGGAGTTCACAGAACTGAGCGAGCGGATTTTCCTGAACGGCGGAACGATGGTGGATGTACCCGCACGTTTGGCCCGTAAAGCTCAGCGGGAAAGAGCTATTCAGATCGCAAAGGATACTCTTTCCGAAATCAATGCAATCGGTGTGCAGGTAAAGGATCTCGACATCGGACTGCTCGACTTCCCCTGCAAAGTGGACGGCGACATCGTGCTGCTCTGCTGGAAGATGGGGGAATCGACGATCTCGCACTGGCATGGAACCGAGGAAGGTTATGCAGGGCGCAGACCGATCGATAAACGGATGAACGAGGAATAAACAGGTTTTGGATCATGGTCGGATCAGGAAAAAGGGCGCCATCTTCAGGCTGTTACGAAACGCTGGCTTTGAATAAAGTTAAAGAACGGTGTTCCGGTGTCGGAGCACCGTTCTTTCTTATGGAGAGCCGGTTTCTGTTTATGCAGG
>Ga0224528_1000946_pt1 | contig 20901 bp, 22 predicted proteins | sample CBST25metaG_2_FD_179888 | JGI IMG/M metagenome (GOLD analysis project Ga0224528, IMG submission 179888) | Peat soil microbial communities from Stordalen Mire, Sweden - C.B.S.T25 | ecosystem: Environmental > Terrestrial > Soil > Wetlands > Peat | place: Sweden: Norrbotten County, Stordalen Mire...
GACGCTTCCGGCGCAAGGTCATGATGCTTCATCTTCCCTGCGCCAAACCAACTTCCTCAGTTGCTATCTTGATTACCGAACGGGTGGTGCACTTTTGCCAAGCATGACTGGTGCAGTCCTCAAAAGCGCTGAAGGCCCGTCGAGCCGTTTCAGGTGCGCTTCTGCTTGAAAAGATCTTTCTAAAAAGATAATCCAAGTCCTCTCTAATGGGCTCTAAGCTCAAACCGGCGGAATTGATTCAGACCGCGATGTTGACTGTTACCCCATGCCATCGTTTGCACTGTGAACGCTTGCCGGTGGCAAGCAGCCGCGAGGCACGGCGAGGTGTACTGGGGCGTGTCATACTTGATCGCTTACTGCGATATGATCGAGATTGTCACTGTATTATGCGATGATCAGTAAACGCTGAGACTCTGGGACCTTTTTCCTTTCGGTGTCTTTACTGATTGAGCTGACTACTTCTATTGCTCAATTCAAGTGCGCAGTCGGATACTACTCAAGCAGGCTTAAGCGAAAGAGCCGCACTTTTCACCTATTCCTGAAGCATGCGTTCGCCAATCTCTGCGAAGTCCGGATGCTCCTTCATGTAGGAGCGCCTCTTCGCTGAGGTGCTATGGATTGCTTCCGCAATAAGTCCCAGAATGTTTTTTATCTGTGAAGGTGTGCCACCGATGCGCGTTTCACCAAGCCGTTGAAGTTCCTTTGCAGCAGGCCATCGGGTGCTTCCGTTGAGCGTGAGCGCCATGCTGTCTTTGGGCAGATAGACTGCCGTCGTTACAAGATCATAGACCGGGGCCAGGCGTGCTTCTCCGAGTACATCGTCGTAGACGATTCCAAAATTCTTCAGATGCGCGTCACCATTGCGCAGCGCACAGTTGAGAGCGATGAGCGTGAAGAACTTTTCGAGATCGGCATAGACATGCGGTGAATTCGCGAACTGTTGGAACCGCTTAGGAATAGAAGTTTCGTAACTGCCACTGTATTTCTGATCGGTGCGCTTGGCATTGAGTACACAGAAATCCTCAAAGCAGCGATACGTCCCATCAGGACGAAGATCGAAGCGGTCAATCACCAGCGCATCCGCATTCTCGGCGAGCGCGAAATGGGGTACATCTAGTCCACATTTCTCGGCAACCTTCAAGCAAAAATACTCGTTCGCTGCCAGCTGCGAATATTCGTTCGGTTCCCAGACTTTCACGATATGCGTCGCACCTCGATAGCTTTGCAATAGCCGCATGTCGTTTCTATGGGATGCGAAAGCCTTTTCATCACGGACCAGCACCTTGGGCTGGACACGGCTAATACCAGAGAACGAGGCAAAGCGCTCGACGAGACAGCGAAACAGATCGCCGCCGCGCCAGAATCTCATCAACGAACTCGAAAGGGACATCCTCCTCCAGCGTTTCTTTATGCCCGGTGTAGCGGATGCGGCCAATCTGAGAACGGCCCACGATACCCAGAAGATCGAAATCATCGAACGTTCCGGTGGCTTCGGGCAGGTACAGGAAGGTGCTGCCAAGCTCTCCGAGGCGGCCATTCTCCAGCGCACCAAGCGTGGAATGTCCAATCTTTGCCTGTTTCGCAAGCGCGGCCTAGCTAAGACCAAGCGCCTTGCGTTTGACGGCGATCTGCTCGCCTATGGAGAACAGTGTCAGCATGGAGCCTAATATACAAGGCAATACGAGGACTTTCTATTGGTTAGCCTAATATATAAGGCTATTTGGCACATATTTGACCACAAAAAACGCCAGATTCAATCTGAACCTGCTGTAGACTTGTATGCCCACTGCGTACGCGCCCTATCGAGAAAGGACAGTTTCACCCGCGCTCTTTTGCCTGCGACGATTGCTTCGAAGCCAGGCATGAAACCGGACTTGCGGTGATGATCCCGGCGAATCTCGGTCACCAGTTCCCTCCATCGTTCGTCGAGCCCAGCAGCTTGGTAACATCTTCGAGCTTCTTCAAGGTTTGCGAGCGCCGCATAGTAGTATTTGCTCTTTGCGGCGAATAGAATGCGCACACACAAGGCGCGAAAGACCTTTGCCGCGGCTGCTGGATGCGATTTGGCAAGATGTTTCGCTGCTGGTTCTGTCGCATAGTGGCTCAGTTCCTCAAGTTCGTGATCGCTAACGCGATTCAGGCGTTCCACCAATCTGCCGATTTCTTTCACGCCGAGCCATAACTCGATGAGCGCCGCCAAATTTCCTTGCTCGGATGCTGCCATCGCCTTTTCATGCCATGAACCGCGCTCGGATTTCGGAACATAGCGAAAGAGTTCATCGTAGGTGAACTTGCTTGGATGCGCCTGAAACTCGAACCAAGCAGAATCCAGCGCTTCACGCCCACGGCCCAACTTCGCCAGCAAGGCGCGCCGCATTGCGACGAGTTTATAGCTCATGCCTGCCTTGAATGAACCTGCGGCCTCTATTTCTATGCCGCGTTCGAGCCATGAAAGCGCTTCGTTGGGTTTACGCTTTGTTTGAAGCATGGTCGCAATGGTCTCGCAGTCAGTCTGCGTGAGCCCGGTTCGCGCGGTAAGGTCGAGATACTTCTCTACACTGTGTTGCTGCGCATAGATGGATCTGAGGATTTGGCCCCACTGATCACGGATGTAGTTGCCCGTCTTCTGTTCCGGCTTTCCGCATGAGGCTTCAAAGCGTACTTGCACCGCCCGCTCGAAGGCTGCCATTCCCGCACTGTCTAGCACCTTGACCGCGTCAGAGCCGAGTTCATTGCAGAAGCCATAGTCATCGTTCTTCATCCAGGCCAGAAGGATCTCAGTTGTTGCGGCTGGATCGGCGCCAGCCGCCTGACGCGCCTGAATCCAGCCGCAAAAGAGGTTGCCTGCAAACGCACCGAATTCTCCGTACGAGTCGTCGATTTCCTCGGCCTTCAGGTTGCAGGCAGCGATAAAGGCCTCGTAGAGAGCGGCAGCACGCGCGGGACTGCTGGCCGTCAAAGCGGCAATCTCGCGCTCAAGGTTCTCCAGGCCGGAGACGAAAGCATCCCCTTGGTCCCAGCCGATAAATCGTCCTGGTTGCAAGGCCGATTCGACCACTCTGTCCATTGGGTCGCGGCGCTTGGTCATATCATTTGCTCCATTATTGGGAGGGCTTCTCCAACTGGCAGAATTTTTGACCTGAGGTTTGCTTTTGGAGGGTGCTGTCGAGGGTGCCGAGCAAATTTTTGGAGTGCCGAAGGGTGCTTTCGAGTGCTTTTCATCGCCATCGACACTCATTTTTTAATAAGTTACAAGCACTTTATGTTATGCCATATAGATCGCCAGCGCGTGCATGGCCACGATTGGTGCACCATACTTCGCCGCCAGCGGCAGGGCGTCGAGCGTGTGATCGCCGTGGCCGTGCGTCAACAGGATGGCATCCAATTTTTCAGGAAGCGCGAAGCCCTTGGGGAAGGCAGGGTTCTGCGTGAGGAACGGATCGACAAGGAGGTTGGTGCCCCGGGCCGTCTGAACCAGCACGGTGGCATGACCAAGCCAAGTGATGCGGGCGGTATTCGCAGTGCTCATGATTCTCCTTAGCCCCGATTGTCACACAACCGGAAAGGAAAACGCCCCCCTGGCACGCCCGCTCAGCGGGTGATGATGACCTCGGAGACGCTGTCCTTGGCCAGAAACTGCCGGAAGCCGGACCAGCCAGCAAAGAGCCGCTCGATGCTGCGATTGGTGAAGGCCCGCTGTATCGGGAAGGCCTCGCTCTCCTGAATCTCAACCTCGTCGCCAGGGGTGAGATGAAAGCGGCAATGCGTAGTCTCATCGCCCTGCGTGCGGGTGTGAAAGAGCGCAAATACCTGGCCGCCAGGATTCATCGCGGCATAAATATGCGCCACGACGGGAGCCACCAGCGGCTCGGGCAGATAGTCGAGCGAGGTCCATAGCAGCACCACGTCGAAGCTGCGTCCGGCAAAGTTCAGGCTCTGCTCAAGGAAACCCTCGGCGTTCCAGATCGGGTTGCCGTCGTCGTCATCGCCCGTAATCCAGTTCTGCGTGCAGGCGTCATGCACCAGATCGGAAAGAAAGACGCTATGGCCGAGGCCGGTCAAATAGTTGATATTCGAAGGCGAGGTATAACCGATGTCGATAGTGTTGAGTCCCTGCTCGGTCTGCAAACGCTGGCGCAGCACCGACCAGCCGCCGGAATGGCGGGGATACTTTGGCCCCACGGGCCCCACGGGCGCAACGACCGCCTCGTTTTTTTGTCTTTTGCCGAAGAAAAGATTCAGCAACCCAGTTTCCCCTTACGTGTAAATGATCGGCTTCGAGCAGTACGGTACAAAAACATCACGCTAGAGAATTTCTCCAATTGCTGCAGAGCGAAAGCAGGATGTCGAGGGCCTTTTTCTTCAAGAGAAAGACCCCTTGCACGCAACTCAACACCGCACGTGTATTGGAGAAATGCTCTAGGAGAGACCTCCGGTCTGTGGGGCATTGACGCCGCCCGGCCCCTTGGTCGCAGCTTGCGTCAGGTCCACCTTGCCACGGAAGACGGCATTGTCTTCCACGGCCAGACGCAGTGCGCAGATATCGCCCTCGACCGTACAGCCGGCGCGCAATTCCACGCGCCCACTGGCCGTGACATTGCCTTTGACGGTGCCGAGAATCAGCACGTCGCGCGCCGAAACATTGGCCGCCACCTTGGCCTCGGGCCCGATGGTCAGCCGACTCTCGGTGAGACTGATCGTCCCCTCCACGCGGCCGTCCACAACCAGGTCTTCACTTCCCTTGACTTCCCCGCTGACTACAACGGTTTTGCCAATACGAGCCGGAGTATTTTCCACAGCCATCGTCTCGTTCCTTTCGACAGGAATCACTGACCCCTGCCCGCACTATACGCAAGTTTAACGCGTGCAGCAAACGAAGAGTTCCCTGGAACGCAAAAGAGAATCCCGCTGCACAATCTTTCGTCGAACTCTATAGCGCACAATAGAACAAAAAGGGGAATGAATGTTCGCGCCACGAACCGGTGTCCGCAATGGCTTGATGTTGCTTTGCCTGGTTGTCTGCTGCGCCGCAATGCAAGCCAAGCCCGGCAGCGCGCGGCTGGAAACTCTGACGCCAGTACAGGCGCAGGCTCTGGTCGACCGCGCATTCGCCGCCGAATCACGCACGGCGCAGAATGCGAGCCACCCGATGCGCTATCTGCTACGCAAATCCTCGCCTCGACTGGCGACGGCGAAAGAGATCGTGGAAACGCGCGACGGCTCGGTGGCGCGGCTGGTCGCACAGAATGGCCAGCCCCTCTCCACGGAGGACGAACAGCGCGAGCAGGAGCGGCTCCACGCGCTCGCCGAGTCCTTCAGCCTGCAGTCGCACCGCAAGCACAGCGAGGACAGCGACGCGCGCATGGTGCTGAAGATTCTGCACGCGATTCCGCGCGCCTTCCTCTTCCAGTACGACGGGATCGCGCCCGGCCCCGGTGGCCGGTCCATCCAGAAATACACCTTCCGGCCCAATCCGGACTTTGCGCCGCCGGACATGGAAACACAGGTGCTCAAATCGATGACCGGCGAATTGTGGATCGACGCCACCGAGGAACGCGTGCTGCGCATTGCCAGCTTTCTACAACAGGACACCAACTTTGCCTGGGGCATTCTGGGCCGGCTCAGCAAAGGCGGCTGGCTCATTATCGATCAGGCCGAGGTCGCCGGCCATGAGTGGCGCATCACCCGCGTGCAACTCAGGATGAACCTGCGCATTCTCTTCCGGACGAAGGTCATCGACACCGACGAGACGATGACGAATTACGCACCCGTGCCGCCAGGGCTCAACTACCGGCAGGCGATCCAGATGCTGCGCAGCGGGCGATAGAACAAGGACGACGCACCGTGATGCAGCCACAAAAAAGCGGCCCCCAAGGGAGCCGCTTTTTCTCTTCTGTAAAATCTGAACTAGTTCATTTTGGCGAAGACGATGACCAGCGTGAACAGGGTCAAAGACTCGATGAAGGCCAGGCCGAGAATGAGGAAGGTGAAGATGCCGGCGCGCGCTCCGGGATTGCGAGCCAGGGCCTCGACGGCCGAACCCACAGCCTTGCCCTGACCGAGACCGCAGAGACCGGCGGCCAGACCCATGCCCAGACCGGCACCGATCGGAATCAGGTTGAGAGCCGTCGAACCGGCATCGGCGAAAACAGGGGTCGCGAGCAGCAAAGCGGCCATGGCCATGAACAGATACTGAAGCTTCTTCATCGTATTTCTCCTGCAATCCTGTGAATTGCCGCCAGTGGGTGGTTGAGGCTCACCGTGCTGGCCCCCTCACGCTTGCGGCTACCGTGCCCCGGAGCGGATGCGACTCCGGCGGAATCTTGGTGAGTTCAGAGTTCGTAGCTCACAGTTCACAGTCAAATTTGCGGATACATGCTGTGAGCTGCGAACTCTGAACTACGAACTGCTTTCTAGTGCTCGTGCGAAACCGCCAGCGAGAGATAGATCATCGCCAACAGCATGAAGACGAAGGCCTGCACCACTGAAACGAACAGGTGCAATCCCAGAAAGACACAGGGAATCGCGACCGGGATCAGCGAAAAGAAGACCAGCGTGACCAGATCGCCAGCGAACATGTTGGCGTAAAGACGAATGGTAAGCGACATGACACGCGCCAGATGCGAGACGCACTCGATCGGGAACATCAGCGGAGCCATGAGCGGAATCGGCCCGCAGAACTGCTTGATATATCCGATGCCGTTCCGCTTGAAGCCCATGAAGTTGTAGAGCAGGAAGGTGAGCACGGCCAGCCCCAGCGGCACCGCCGGCGAGGTAGTCGGCGCGGCCACGCCCGGGATCAGCCCCAGCAGATTGTTCAACAGAACAAACAGAAAGATGCAGGTGCAGAAGGCCTGGAAGGCACCCGTGTCATGGCCAAGGATCGGCTCGGACTGACCGCCGACGAACTCGTGCAACATCTCGGCCACCTGCTGAACGGCGCCGGGCCGTTCGACCGACAGCGACAGGCGCACTGCCGCAAAGAAGGCAATCAACAACACGGCCACCAGAAGTTCAAGCGCGAAAGCATTGGTAATCGCCGTCGCCGGAGTGGTCTGGATTCCCACGGCGTGCTGCAGCGAAGCCACCGCACCCCCGAAAATTTGATTCAGCAAACGCGTCAGAGCAAGAGACTCGGGCATAAGAGCATGAATCTTTCTGCTCCGGGGCAGAATTGCCGCGCGCAATCGTCGGTTCGATTACTCGCGGAGAAGTTTGAGCGCCTCCCACAAAATGGTTGCGGCCGCCAGGGCCAAACCACTCAGCAGGGCCACTACCGATCCCCGGAAACACTTTAGGCTAACATAGATTACACCCGCAAAGACGGTGAGCTTCAACACAGAGAATGCCACCACGAGCGCGGCGCTGGTGGGTGTCTTCTTCCGGTCCATCCGGTCGCAGGCCAACTGTGCCAAACGCCGCCACTCGATGATGCTGGCCGCGGAAATCAATGTGCCGATGGCGAGCAAGGCGGCGCTCTGCCAGCCGGCGCCGATCCAGAGGCCGGCCGCAGCAACAAGCCCTAGAATCAAAGTGTTTCGCGTCGCACGGCGCAGCATTTCATAAAGATCGTTCGGGGTCAGGGCAACGAGGGGATGCGGAGTTTGGTTCGGTTCAGGTTCCTGGCTCATGATGGAGACGCTACTGATCCTTTTCTTTCCCGCTCTGGGAGGCAGCTTGTGCCGCATCGGCCCGACGGGAATTCTTTTCTGCAATCATCGCCTGCTGAATCACATAGACCAGCCCGGAGACGCAGCCGAACAGGAGTCCGACGATCATCATCCAGGACTGGTGCCAGTGCTCGGCCGCCCATGCCCCGCCCAGCCAGCCGATGAAAACCGCCGAGGGCAGCACGAAAGCAATGTGCATCAACTTCTCGGCCTCGGCAAAAACCTTCAGGCCGCTCGCTGCCTGCGAGGGCCGTTTCCGTTCGGGAATGGGGTTCGTGTAGGGCATGAAAGCTCTCCCTCAGCATACAGTGCGATGCATCGAACGGGTATACTTCCCTTTTGGGCATTTGCTCAAGCGACGGAAGGAAACAAGCGTGTTCGATTCGGAATTTGAGCGCAATCTCTTCGAGTTGCGCAAGACGAAGTTGCAGCAGATCGAGGCATTGGGACAGGCGGCCTATCCCAATCAGTTCCCCTTTTCGCATACCTTGGCCGAGATCCGCGCCCAGTGGAGCGATGCGACGACCGAGTCGTTTGAACAGACACACGTCACCGTGGCCGCCTGCGGACGCCTGATGGCCATTCGCGCCCAGGGCAAAGCCGGCTTTGCCACCCTGCAGCAGGGCGGAGAGCGGCTCCAGATCTACGTCCGCAAGGACGCGGTCGGCGACGACGGCTTCGCGCTCTACAAGCTGCTCGACATGGGCGACCACATCGGCGTCACCGGCTACCTGTTCCGCACCCGCACCGGCGAGCTGACCATTCACGTCGAGCGGTTGACCTTCCTGTCGAAGGCCATGCTCGCGCTGCCGGAAAAATTCCACGGCCTCGCCGATCTTGAACTGCGCTATCGCCAGCGCTACGTCGACCTGTTCACCAACCTCGACAGCCGCGAGGTCTTCGTCAAGCGCGCGAAGGTGCTGAAGGCTCTGCGCAAGTATCTTGACGAGCGCGACTTCCTCGAAGTGGAAACGCCAATGATGCAGCAGATCGCCGGCGGCGCGGCGGCCCGGCCCTTCAAGACGCATCACAATGCGCTCGACATCGACCTGTTCATGCGCATCGCCCCCGAGCTTTATTTGAAGCGGCTGGTGGTCGGCGGACTCGACCGCGTCTACGAGATCAATCGCAACTTCCGCAACGAGGGCATCAGCGTCAAGCACAACCCCGAGTTCACCATGCTCGAGTTCTATCAGGCCTATGCGAACTATCAGGACCTGATGCAGATCACCGAGGAGATGATTGGGTACGTAGCGCGCGAGGTCAACGGCACCACCATCACCGAATTCAACGGCCACACCATCGACCTGTCAAAGTGGACGCGGCTGTCGATGAACGAAGCGATCTTGCAGTACTGGCCCGAAGAGGCCGGACCGAAGCCCGCCGCAACAGCCTTCGAGAACCTCGACGTGCTGAAGGCGCGACTCATTGCCGCAGTGGATTCGCTACAAAAAGCGATTCAGTCGGCCAAGCCCGCCGATGCACCCACGACCGAAGGCGAGGCCCCTGCCGCCAATGTGCGTCTGCGCGACTTGAAGACCATCGCGGCCGCACTGATCGAGTTGCAGCACGAGATCGACAAGAAGATTCCGCTCGGCAAGGCCGTCTACAACGTCTTCGAGGCGGTGGTTGAGCCGTTCCTCTTCGATCCGACCATCATCTACGATTATCCGACCGTGGTTTCTCCTTTGTCGAAGGCCAAGCCGGACGATCCGGAGCATGTGGAGCGCTTCGAGTTCTTCGTCGGCGGCTTCGAGCTGGGCAACGCCTTCAGCGAGCTGAACGACCCCGAGGAGCAGCACAAGCGCTTCGAGGAACAGCTCAAGGAACGCGCCGCCGGCGACGACGAGGCGCACCAGATGGATGAGGACTACGTGCGCGCGCTCAGCTATGGCCTGCCGCCCACCGGCGGCGAGGGCATGGGCATCGATCGCCTGACCATGCTGCTGACCGGCAAGAAGTCGATCCGCGACGTGATTCTCTTCCCGCTGATGCGGCAGGAGAAAGAACAGGGAACAGGGATCAGGGAGCAGGGAGCAGAAGAAGGCGCGCAGAAAGACGCTTCAAAGTAAGCGCAATGGCCGTGATCAAAACAATCACGCTCCGAGAAAGAGCCTCGTGCGACAAAGGCACGAAGCACTTTCTCGGACAGGGTCAGAATCAAGCCGCATTTCCGCCCTTCGCATCTCTGGCCATCGCGCAATATTCAGGCGATTCCGGATACTCTCTTCTACATCATTGCGAGAACGGCATGGAAGCGGACACCTACCATGCAACACTCGATGAAGCCTATCAACAGGCTAAGTATGAGTTCGGCATCGAGCCGAAGGATTGGGAAGAAGGAAACATGGTCGATGCACACCGCTGACTCTGTTCCCTGTTCCCTCATCCCTGTTCCCTCGCAAAGGAGCAAACAATTTTGAATATTCTATTTATCGGCGACGTTTTCGGTAGTGCGGGACGCAAGATCGTCCGCGAACACATTGGGCATGTGCGCGAGTCGCACGCCGTGGACCTGACGGTGATCAATGCCGAGAACGCGGCGGGCGGCTTCGGGCTGACGCCGCAGATCGCCGAGGACTTCTTCGATCTCGGTGCCGACGTGTTGACCACCGGCAACCACGTCTGGGACAAGCGCGAGCTGATCGACTACATGCATTCGGTGCCGGCCAATAGCCACGAGCGGCCGCGCCGCATCGTGCGCCCGCTCAATTTGCAGCCGGGCGTGCCGGGCTACGGCGTCTACGAGGGCACCACCGAATCGGGCATCGCCTACGCCGTCGTACAGGCGCAGGGCAACGTCTTCATGAACACCAGCAACGATCCCTTCCACGCGGTGGACGCGCAATTGGCGAAGATCGCGGCGAAGGTGATTCTCGTCGACTTCCACGCCGAGGCCACCAGCGAAAAGGTCGCGATGGGCTGGCACCTCGACGGACGCGTGACCGCCGTGCTCGGCACGCACACCCACATTCCCACGGCCGACGAGCGCGTGCTGCCCGGCGGCACCGCCTACCAGACCGACGTGGGCATGAGCGGGCCGTTCGACAGCGTGATCGGCGTCGAAAAAGATCTGGTGCTGCGCAAGTTTTTGACCGGGATGCCCAGCAAGTTCGAAGCCGCCAAGGGCAATCCGAAGATGTGCGCCGCGCTGGTCGGCTGCGATGAAACGACCGGCCACGCCACACACATTCAACGCATCATGCTCGGCGAATAATTTTTTTGGATATGAAAGATGGCGCGGAGCGAATCGTTCCGTGCCATCTTTTTTCTGCGTGATTTTTACTTCGCCGCCGCGTGTTGCCGCGCGCGCCAGAGCGCTCCCAGAATCGGATCGACCGCGCCGGGCAAAAATTCGCTTTCCGGCGCCTCGCGCTGCACTGCCGCAATCAAGGCCGCACGCAACGGCTGCACGTTCGTCGCAATGCTACCGGCAAAGGCAAAGCGAGGCTTCCAGCCAGCGCCATCGAGCGCCGCGAGCTTGCGGTGAACGAGCAGCGCGATGGTCGCCAGATCCTTGCCTTCGGTCTCAAGCACGCTCTGCGCTACCGCGTCGCCCGCTTGCGCGCAGTCGGCCACGATGCGCGCCAGAGGCGAAAACTCCACAGGCGAACAGGCATTGGCCCAGGCTACCAAATCGTCGTAATCGCGCATCTGCTTGTAGTCGAGAATGGCCTGCGCCAACAGCGTAGCTCTACCCTCATCCTTGGCAAGAAAGATGGCGCGCAGGGCCTGCTGGCCAAGACGATGCCCCGATCCCTGATCGGCCAACACCGGGCCATAGCCGCCCGCGCCGATCAACTCACCCGTCGCCGAGCGGCCCACGATATTCGATCCTGTTCCGGCCAGAACCAGAATCCCAGGCTCGCCCGGAAAGGCCGCATCGAGCGCGATCTCGACATCGCCGATCAGCAGCAGCTTGCCCGCCACGCGGCGGCTGAACTGCTCCGCCAACCAGTCGGTCACCAAAGGCACGGTGTTGCCCGAGGTACCGATGCAGGTGCTGGTCACCTCGGCCATCGAGCGACCGGTAAGATTTTCGAGCGCGGCGAGTCCTTCGACCAGATTCTTCTCCGCTTCCTCGGCCGAAACGCGCATACGCTTGATCGTCTCGCTGCGCACGCGGCCCAACTCGCGGTGGTCATCGGCCAGCAAATATGCGGCCTTGGTCCCGCCTGAATCGATTGCAAGATAAAGTCCCATGTTCACTCCGAGGTAATCCATAAATCGCCTCTCTTGCGCGGCGATCCGTGCATTGAATTTTCTTTCAAAGATTGTGCGTTGAGAGCATTTCTCCAATACACGTGCAGTGTTCAGTGGCGTGCAAGGTGGCTTTTTCTTGAGAAAAAAGCCACTCTGCGTCCAGTCTTCGCTCAACAGCAATTGGAGAAATGCTTTAGCTAACTGCTCACGGTCTCGGCCATGAGTTCGACGAGCGCGCGAACATCGGCGGGATGGACGGCCGAATCGCCCTCCGCATTCCACAGCGGATCGCTGCTGATCGCCGCCGTCCTGGCGCGTCGACGCAGCGATGCATGCAGGTCCATGGATGCCGTCTGCAGCAGCTTTGCCGCGCTTTCCTGCGTAACGCCGCCGCCGGCGGCAATGCGAATCCGCCCCGCCGCATGCCGCGACAATGCCGCCAGCATCTCGACACCTTCCCCCACTGTCGGCTGCCCGCCAGAGGTGAGCACGCGCGCGCAGCCCGCCTCGATCACGCGCTCAAGAGCGTCGGCCAGATTGCGGCTGCGATCGATGGCGCGATGAAAGGTTACCTCAAGCGGCGCGGCCCGCTCAACCAACTCACGCGTGCGCTCGAAGTTCACTTCGCCGTTGCGGTCGAGCACGCCCAGCACGACGCCCTGCGCGCCCAGACGCTTGGCATCGTCGATGTCGCGCTCGATGATGCGCAGTTCTTCGCTCGAATACACGAAGTTGCCCGCGCGCGGCCTCACCAGCACGTGCACCGGCAAGCCGCACTGAGCAAGGGTTTCGGCAATCAATCCGTGGCTTGGCGTGAGCCCGCCCACGCTCAGCGCCGAACAAAGTTCAACACGATCGGCGCCGCCTTCCCGCGCGGCCTTGCCCGATGCAGGAGCCTCAATGCAAATCTCTAGCTGTAACTGCAATGACATTGTTCTTTCAACTTCTCCCGTTCAAAAACTTAGAGCATTTCGGAATTGGTGTAGACCGAAAGCAGGATGCCGAGTGGCTTTTTCCTCAAGAAAAAGCCACCTTGCACGTCGCTCAAAAAGTCTATATGTATTCCGAAAATGCTCCAGACAACACTATCCTTCGTTGCCTTCAATCAAGTATGCCTGCGCCGCCACGCTCGCTGCGCCACGCGCCAGAAAGCTATACTCCACAGGCTGAAAAACAATCTGCGTCGAGGGCAGCAGGCGCGGCAGAATATTGTTCTCAATCGTCTGACGCGTCGCGGTATAAAACAGGCCGTTGCCAAAGCCCTCCAGGTCGGCAAACAGAACCGTCTCGGGGTTATTGATCTGCACCAGCCCGGCCACCGCCAACCCCAGCCCCTCGCCTGCCTCGCGCAAAAGCCCTGCCGCAATGCGACTGCCGTCCGAGGCCAGCCGCTCAAGGTCGCGCATACTTCCAATCGCCAGCCCGGCGGCCTTCGCCTTCTCCCGGATCGCCAGCCCCCCGGCGATCGTATCCAGACAACCGCGCTTGCCGCAGCGGCACGGCGCTCCACGAGGATCGATGGTCATGTGGCCGATCTCGCCGGCGCTGCCGTCGTGGCCGCGATAAAGACGCCCGTCGATCACATGCGCGCAACCGATGGTCCGCCCCAGAAGAATGCTGGCAAAATTTTTGATCTCGCGGGCACTGCCGTAGAGCTTCTGCCCAACAGCAGCGGATCCGCATCGTTGCTGACGAAGGTAGGCACACCCACAGCCGCACGGACCATGCCGACAATCGCCACATCCCGCCAGCCCAGCGTGGAAGAAAAGCGGCAGAGTCCCTGCCTCTGATCGACAATGCCGGGAAGAGCAAGCCCCAGGCCGCGAATCGATTTCTGCCCGATCTTTGCCGCGCGAACCAGTTGCTTGACCCCACGCCGGATCTGCGCGGTCATCTCCTCCGGGCCGGAAAAGGCAGGTAGATCGCAATCGGCCAACATACGCCCGCACAGATCGGCCAACTGCATCGTCGAATGCACCTCGGAGATGCCCACCCCGACGAAATAGCCGTGCGCGGCGCGCAGCGAAAGCCGGATCGCCGGCCGGCCGCGCCGCTGTTCGGCATAGGCCGCAGGCAACTCCTGCAACATGCCGCCGTCCAGTAGCAGTTGAATCACCTCGGTCACCGTCGAGCGGCTCAGCCCGGTCGACAATGCCAGATCCGCGCGCGAGATCTCTCCCCGTTGAACCAACGCCTCCATGACGGTGCTGCGCGCGGATCTATTTTGTTCGTTCATCATCAAAATTACGGTCTCTGCTTATGCTATCGCTTTGTGTGATCGATTTTAGAATCGGCGAGAAATATTTTTTGCTTGGGAAATACGGAGATTACCGCCGTCCATAATGAAGCACTTTGTTTTTTGTTTATGTATACTTCCGAATTAATTATTCAGTTCCCGCTTATCCGTCAAAGACACACATCTTTCATCGAAGACATGCGATTCCTGCCGCCAAGAAGAAGGGCAGCCACAAGGGCTGCCCTTTTAAGATCCCAGGAGTGGGACATTTTTATAGAGAGCGGCCATGCAGCCGCCCTGCCTGACTCATGGCTAGCGAGCCTTGTGGTGCACCGGAGCAGCCTTCTTTTCAGCGGCGGCCTTCACAGGAATGATCTCGCCATCGCGAAGCACAATCTGCGCGGAGGGCAGCTTGCCGGCGGCGGCGGGAACCGCGGTGAAGGTGTCATAGATGGCATTCAGCTGAATTGCCGGCTGCACCTTGAACTCGGTACCAACCGCGGGAATTTCCTTCTCCTCCAGCGGCTTCTTGAGGTTGACGACAAAGTCCGCCGTCTTGTTTTCCTTGGCGTCCGGCGTCACGGCCAGCTTGATCACTGTCGCCGAAGCCTCGAGCACGATGCCCGGAACCTGCGTTTCCTTGCCCTGCAGCAGCGCCCAGAGCTGATCGGCATCTGCCTTGGAACCGTTGGCCAGGATGAATTCCTTGTCTTCCAGGTTCAGCTTGGTCGGATCACCGCCGGTCAGAGCTTGGTGCGCCAGATCGGCCGGCGTCGGCGCAGGCTTGACTTCCACCGAATCGGGCTTGAACAACGAAGTAGCCGCAGCGACCTTGAAGGCATCCAGCCCTTCGAGGTTGCCGTGGAAACGCTTGAACCAGTACTCGAGCTTCGGCTCGATCTTGTCCTTGAAGGCCTGCGGAGCGAAGTTCCAGGTGCGGGCATAGAACCAGGCGGCCTGCAGCATGTCGCGCGCATCCGGCTGGGCATAGGCCTCGGCCAATTGCAGCGTGTCCACCAGGGCCTGACCGGAGGTGGTCGATTCGGCCGGATAAAGCGCCAGTTCGGTGCGATACTCGCCAATCGCCGCCTTCACATCCTTCTTGCCCAGGACGTCGTCTAGCGCGATCGCCGAATGAAAGAGCGGATAGGCCGCCGAGGTCTTCTTCTTCCAGTCGTCATCACTTACGTCGGCAGGCTTGGTCGCCGCCAGACCTTTCTGCGCAAGAGCATCCAGGTCAGCGCAGACCTGCGCATCGCTGGTCTTGGCGCACTGCACCTTTTTGAGCGCCACCGAAAGATAAATCACGCCAAAATCATTCGGGTCGATCTGTAGATAGCGGCTCGCCGCACTGAGAGTGTGATCACTATCGCCAGCCTTCTGGTAGCTGTCGATCAATTCACCCAGCACCATCTTCTTGACCACAGTCTGCGGATAAGCCTGCAGAAAGCTCTCATAAGCCGCGGCCTTGGACTTGGGGTCGGCCTGCGTCGAGGCGAGTTGATAGGAGTTGTACTCGGCCGGGTCCTTGATGGTGATATTGTCCTGCGCCTTGGCTTGCGACGCAGCGGCAAAGCCCATACCCGCCAGCACCACCATCGATGCAAATACTTGCTTCTTCATTCAATGCTCCTGGGAATTGCAATTGTCGAATCAATACCTTCGCACTTGACGGCGAAATCCGCAAATGAATTGCCTGCCACAATGATTCCATGACACCGGTTTACGATACCACGGCTTCTCAAATGGCGTTGGATGGATTATAGAAAGCCCAGCCGCCTGTGACAAGACGAGTCCATCAGGAAAATCTCTCCTTTATAAAATATACGAGAAAATCCTCGCAGCCGCCTCATATAAGGAGATTCACTGGTTCTTTCCTCGACTCCGCACCCCTTTCCTCTCGCTGAACCTCGGCAGGGTTTTTCTCGCACTCCGAGGAAAATTCCCGGTTGCCGGCCTCCAGAAACAGGCCGACAACCAAAGCTTATTGCAGCAGCCTCACCAACTCGGTCTGCTCGGCCAGGAAGGCATCGTGGCCATGATCGCTGACCATCTCGCGATAGTCGACGTCGGCCCCGGCCAGCCGCACCTGATGGGCAAACTCGCGCACGCACTCGGCCGGGAAAAGCCAGTCGGTGCTGATGCCGACAAAGCTCAGCCGGGCACGAATGCGACCGTAGGCCTTCTCCGCCGAGCCGTAGCCCCGCAGCGGGTCCCAGGTGTCCATGGTGCGCAGAATGGCCAGATAAGAGTTGGCGTCGAAACGGTCAATGAAGCGCTCGCCCTGGTAGTCGAGGTAGCCGGCAATGTCAAAGCGCCCGCCCCGCAGGCCCAGACGTCCCTCGGGATCGGCCCAGGGGTCCTCGCCATTGCGGTTCGGCTTGCGCCCGAAGCGCTCGTCGAACAGCCGCGTTGACTTGTAGCTGATCATGCCGATCTGGCGCGCCAGGGCGAGTCCGGTGCGCGGAGGCCGGTTCGGCAGGTAGCGTCCACCGTGCCACTCCGGATCGCGCAGAATCGCCTGCCGCTGCAGATGGTTCAATGCCAGCCCCATAGCCGACAGCGGCGCTACGCCGACAATCAGCCCGCGCTGCACACGCTCGGCGTGGACCATCGCCCACTCGAAGGCCTGCATGCCGCCAATCGAACCGCCCAGCACAAGTTGCAGATGGCGAATGCCGAGAGAATCAAGCAGCTTGGCCTGCGCCCGCACGTTGTCGCGGATCGAGACGAGGGGAAACTCCGCCCCATAGGGCTCGCCGGTCGCGGGATTCACCGAACTGGGCCCCGTCGATCCATAACAGGAGCCCAGCAGGTTGATGCAGATGACAAAATCTCGTTCGAGCGAGAGAACCGCGCCGGGCGCGAAGATCTCAGGCCACCAGGAACCGACCAAGGCCGAACCCGTCAACGCGTGACAAACCAACACCGCGTTGTCTCGCGCCGCATTCAGCCGCCCATAAACGGCGTAGTGCAGCGTGGGTTGGGCCAGCGTACAGCCGCATTCCAGCGCCAGTTCCTCGTCGAGGACAAAATCACCCTCATAGGTCGGTTCGACGATCTTCGACTTCGGCGGCGAACCGCCACTGCGATTGAATGAATCCGTAGACATTTTTTCCTTATTTTTTGGTTGCCGTGAAGGCGTATCCGTTGGCCGCCTCGATCGCCTGATCGAGATCGGCAAGAATGTCGCGAATGTCTTCGATGCCCACCGAGAGCCGCACCAGCTCCGGCGTCACGCCCGTGGTCGCCTGCTCTTCGGCGGAAAGCTGCAGGTGAGTGGTCGAAGCCGGATGAATCACCAGCGATTTGACATCGCCGATGTTGGCCAGCAACGAAAACAGCTTGAACGAGTTCAGCGCCTTCTTGCCTGCCTCGTAGCCGCCCTTGATGCCGAAGGTGACCAGTCCGCCCCTGCCGTTGGGCAGATACTTCTGAGCGCGCTTGTAGTACTTGCTCGACTCCAGCCCGGGATAGTTGACCCACTCGACGCCCGGATGCTGCTCCAGATGCTTGGCTACAGCCAGCGCGTTCTCGGAGTGGCGCTCCAGGCGCAGATGCAGCGACTCGATGCCCTGCAGCAACAGGAATGCGTTGAAGGGCGACAGCGCCGCGCCGGTATCGCGCAGCCCCTGCACACGCGCCTTGCCGATAAACGCCTGCGGACCGAAGGCCTCGGTATAGATCAGTCCATGATAGGAAGGATCGGGTTCGGTGAAGTCCTTGAAGCGCCCCGAAGCCGCCCAGTCAAAGTTGCCCGCATCCACAATCACGCCGCCGATCGAGGTGCCGTGGCCGCCCAGAAACTTTGTCGCCGAGTTCACCACGATGTCGGCACCCCACTCGATGGGCCGCACCAGCGCCGGCGAGGCCGCCGTGTTGTCGATGACGAACGGCAGCTTGTGCTCGTGCGCGATCTTGGCCAGGGTCTCGATGTCGGAAACGTCGAGCTTCGGGTTACCGAGGGTTTCGGTATAAAGAGCGCGTGTCTTGTCGTTGATCGCGGCGCGAATACCGTCGAAGTCGTCGGCATCCACGAAGTGAACCTTGATGCCGAGCTTGCTCAGCGTGTGCTTGAGCAGCGAATAGGTGCCGCCATAGAGCGAGGTGGTCGAAACAATCTCATCGCCCGAGCCCGCCAGCGTGAGAAAGGTGAGCGTCTCGGCGGCCAGACCGGAGGCCGTCGCCAAGCCCGCCACGCCACCTTCGAGAGCCGCCACGCGCTTTTCAAAAACGTCATTGGTCGGATTCATGATCCGCGAATAAATATTGCCCGGCTCCTGCAGTCCGAAGAGCCGCGCGCCATGGTCGGCGTCATGAAAGACGTAAGAGGTCGTCTGGTAGATAGGCACGGCACGCGAACCCGTGGTGGGATCAGGCTCCTGACCGGCATGAACGGCAAGCGTGGCGAACTGCTGCTTCGATTCGGACATCATTCTCTCCTTACGGGTTCGTGGTGGTGGTCTCAATGGCACCGGAGAAAGTTGCGAGCCGAAACGAATGATGCAAAAACGGCCCGCATCCCCTTTTCGGGACCCGGGCCGCTCGACTTCAGGATCGGTTGCGCCTTAGCGCAGATGCCGCTCACCAGCCGCACGGACGGGTCCATTCATGCACATACACATGTCCATGGCACCACATCCGTACTTTCTTGCGTTCGGCATTGTTTGCAAGTATCGTAGCCCGGCAGGCCGGATGTCAAATAGACTCAGCCGCGAGGAAAGAAAATCAGTGGAGATGCGCGCTGACTTTTGTACTATATACGACTATACGTTTCCCGTATTATTCTGTTGCTTCCACCTTGCCCCAGGAGATGACCATGACCAGCTTGATCGACCGCCGCAGCTTTCTTTCCACCTTGGCTGTCGGTGCCACGACGCTTGCCGTCCACCCGCGCGCGGCCTTCGCCGCTCCGGCCGCATCCACGCTGAAGCCGATCACCGGCAGTTGGTTCGAGTTTCAGCATCACGCCACCGTCGAGGGCGTTGACTGGAATCCGGCTCTGATGCGCTTCACCGCCGCCGACTGGCAGGCCAAGATTGAGGAGATGGCCGAGGCTGGCATCGAGTATCTGGTACTGATGGCCACCGCCGTCTACTACCGTTCCTTCTACGAATCGAAGATCTATCCGAAGTGGCAGTTGGGTTGCGCCGACCCGCTCGAAGCCGTGCTCGCGGCCGCCGACCGCTGCCACATCAAGTTTTTCATCGGTGCCGGCTTCTACGGCGACTGGATGAGCGAGACGGTGATCGTCGATCCGGTGGCCGAAAAGCAGCGGTTGCAATCGCTGGGCGAGCTGGCCGCGCGCTACGGCCATCACGAGAGCTTCCACGGCTGGTACTGGCCCGACGAGGCCTACATCCACCCCTACTTTTCGCCGGAATTTTTGCACTACGCGAACACTCTGTCTGCCGAGGCGCGACGCCTGAAGCCGAAGGCCCCGATCATGATTGCGCCCTACGGCACCAACATGGCCGCCGGCGATGACGATTACGTGCGCCAGCTCGACGCGCTGGATGTGGACATCGTCGCGTACCAGGACGAGGTCGGCGTGCGCAAATCGAAGACCAACGAGACGCCCATCTTTTTCGAGCGACTGCGCAAGGCGCACGACCGCGCGCAAAAGGCCAAGCTCTGGGCCGACATGGAGATCTTCCAGTTCGAAGGGCCCACCTACAACGCGGCGCTGGTTCCGGCGCCGTTCAGCCGCGTGCGCCAGCAGATCGAAGCCATCTCGCCGTTTGTTGACAGGATTCTTGTCTATCAATATCTCGGCATGATGAACAAACCCAGCTCGAAGGTCTTCGCCGGCAACGCGCAATCGGCGCAGCTCTACACCGACTATCAGAACTGGAAAAAAGCAGTCTTCAGCCTTTAACTTTAAAGGCCTCTGCGCTTGTGCCCGGCAGGCATGCTGTCGGGCACGAACGCAGAAGCCAGAAACGGCAATTCAAAGCTGCTCTTACTCGCCAAGCACGCGCTTGAAGATAGCGTCCACATTGCCCAACTGCCGCATGTAGTCGAAGGTCTTATCGAGCTTCTCCGGCGTCAGCAGCGAGGTGATCTTTTCTTCCTTCGCCACTTCCTCGCGGAAGACAAGATCCTCTTTCCAGCAACGCATCGCGTAGCTCTGCACCAGACGATACGCATCCTCGCGCATCATGCCGGCCTCGGCCAGGTCGAGCAGTAATTGTCCCGAAAAAATAAGCCCGCCGGTCGATTCGAGATTCTTCTTCATCCGCTCGGGATAGACCAGCAGCCGGTCGATCAGGTTGGCGGTCTTGGCCAGCAGATAGTCGGCGAGAATCGTCGAATCGGGGAAGATCACCCGCTCCACCGACGAGTGCGAAATATCGCGCTCGTGCCACAACGCCACGTCTTCAAAGGCCGCCTGCGCATTCGAGCGCAGCACGCGCGCCAGACCGCAGATCTGCTCGGAGGTGATGGGGTTCTTCTTGTGCGGCATGGCCGAGGAGCCCTTCTGCTTTTCGCTGAAGTACTCCTGCGCCTCGCGCACCTCGGTGCGCTGCAAGTGGCGCACTTCGAGAGCAATCTTGTCGAGGGTTGAGCCGAGAATGGCCAGCGTGGAAATGTAGGCCGCGTGGCGGTCGCGCTGAATCACCTGGGTGGCCACCGGCGCTGGCTCAAGGCCCAGCCGAGCGCAGATTTTTTCTTCGTGCTCGGGCTTCAGGTGACCGAAGGTGCCCACGGCGCCCGAGAGCTTGCCGATGCGCATGTCCTCGGCGGCCGCGTCGAAGCGCTTCAGGTTGCGCTCCATCTCGGCGTACCAGT
>Ga0224528_1000949_pt1 | contig 20888 bp, 12 predicted proteins | sample CBST25metaG_2_FD_179888 | JGI IMG/M metagenome (GOLD analysis project Ga0224528, IMG submission 179888) | Peat soil microbial communities from Stordalen Mire, Sweden - C.B.S.T25 | ecosystem: Environmental > Terrestrial > Soil > Wetlands > Peat | place: Sweden: Norrbotten County, Stordalen Mire...
TCTTGTCGTAGGCCACCTTGATTTTGCCGAGGAACTGGCTGCGGATGATGCAGCCGCCACGCCACATCAGCGCGATGCCGCCAAAGTTCAGGTTCCAGCCATTCTCCTTGGCCGCGGCGCGGAGCAGCATGTAGCCCTGGGCGTAGGAGATGATCTTGGAGCAATAGAGCGCGCGGCGCACATCCTCGATAAATTCGGCACGGTCGCCGGTCGCGGCCTTGGTCGCCGGACCCGTGAGGGTCTTGGAAGCGTTGACGCGCTCTTCCTTCAGAGCCGACAGGCAGCGCGCGAAGACCGCTTCGCCAATCAGGGTGACAGGCTGGCCGAGGTCGAGGGCGCTGATGGCGGTCCACTTGCCTGTGCCCTTCTGGCCGGCGGCGTCGAGAATCTTGTCGACGAGCGGCTTGCCGTCCACGTCCTTGAAGGCAAAGATGTCGCGGGAAATCTCGATCAGGTAGCTGTCGAGCTCGCCCTTGTTCCACTCGGCGAAAACGTCGTGGAGTTCGTCGGCGGTAAGGCCAAGCCCGCGCTTGAGCAGGTCGTAGGCTTCGCCGATCAACTGCATGTCGCCATACTCGATGCCGTTGTGGACCATCTTGACATAGTGGCCGGCACCATTCTCGCCCACCCAGTCGCAGCAGGGGGTTCCGTCTTCAACCTTGGCGGAGATGGACTGGAAGATGTTCTTCACATGGGGCCAGGCAGCGGGATTGCCACCAGGCATCATCGAGGGACCGCGGCGCGCGCCCTCTTCGCCACCCGAAACGCCGGTGCCGATGAAGAGGATGCCCTTGGCAGCCAGATCCTTGGTGCGGCGGTTGGTGTCAGTAAACAGCGAGTTGCCGCCGTCGATGATGATGTCGCCCGCTTCGAGGTGGGGCACGATCTGGTCGATCATCTTGTCGACGGTTTCACCGGCCTTGACCATCAGCATGACGCGGCGCGGCCGCTTGAGCAGGGTGGTCAGCTCCGCGATGGAGTGCGATCCGACGACCTGGGTTCCCTTGGCCTCATTGGCCAGAAAGTCGTCTACCTTGGAGGTGGTGCGGTTGAAGACGGCGACTTTAAAGCCGTGATCGTTCATGTTGAGGACGAGGTTCTGTCCCATGACGGCTAGGCCGATCAGGCCGATATCACACGTTGCGTCTGCCATTGTGTTCTCCGAAAGACCAATTATTTCACCGTGAATGGTGAATCCTGCATCATCCTAACACCTGTGGTCTGACCTCTGCACGGGTGAATTGGGGCAGGGGAAATATTACGGTTAAAGTACTATTTCACGCTGATGTCGCCGTCGCCGTCGACGACCAGGAAATCGCCCTCGATATGCATGGAGTGAATGTTGAGCCTATCAAGGGACACATTGAAACCGGTGGATACGGTTGATCCCACAAGAGCCTTGCGCAGCAGTTCCGCGGCGTTAACCTGCATGCTGGAAGGAACCTTGCGACTGAGGAAGGGAGAGAGAACGAAGTTCAACTCCTTCTGATCCATGATCTTGTCCAACCGGGCATCGCGAAAACCGATCACGTCGCCCTGGCCGACGGGAGCTACGGAAACCTCTGGGGCAGTGGAGAGGTTGATGCCAAGGCAGGTTTTGCCGAAGGATTTACCCAGCTTGCCGTGGGTCTTGATCTGGACCACGACGCGGTCTCCGGCAAAGCTCAACTGTGCGTCATCGGCATAGATAAAGCAGGGTGTCTGCGCGTTGCCTTTCAGGTAATAGCGTCCGTTGGGGCCGCTGAAGAGTTGCTGTTTGAGAGTGCGCTGAAGGACATCGCGGCTCACTTTCAACTGTACCGCGTCACACTGCGCCGCCCCGAGGGCCATAAGCAGGAGACTGGCAGCTATCATTCGCCAGTAAGATGTAGTCATTACAATATCGTGCCACCGATGACCGGTTTGAAGCCAGTTTTTGCCGATTACGAGAGAGCGGCAGGTCCACCATTCCGGCAGGTTACGTCAAGCTAACATACACATATACAACTGGATAAGTCGCTATCCGGCGCGCAGTGCGTTCCAGCCAATATCTTCACGCACTTATGACTTACAGTATTTTTGCGGTGTTCGCCTATTGATTTCTGAAGGAAAAAGCCCTAAGATGAGAGAGTAATCATTCCTCTGAACAGGCAGTTATCCCCCTACCGGCCCGCCTCAGAGGGTATGTACAAATCACCTTTCTTACTAAGGATACAAACATCGATGGCAAAGCGTCGTGGAAATCCGAATTGGGGCAAGCCGGAGCCCATTGGCCCGGTTGTGCCTACAGTGACCTCCTTCGAGCAGATCGTGAAGGAGTTCAAGCTGCCTCCGGACCAGTACATTCGGTCTACCCGTCTGCGGGAGTGGGCTCGGCGCAACAAGAATTCCAAGTATATCCCTGAGGCGCTCCTCGAGGCCTGGGGCTTTGAGATTGAATCGACGTTGTAAGCTTTCTTTTTCTGCCAGTTGACCAAAAGCGCCGCCCCAAGGGCGGCGCTTTTGTCGTCTCTGGAGCAGGATTTGTAGCGTTTACGCATGCCATCGGCGAGAATAAGTTAGACATGCCTCATACACCACACAGCATTGAGCCCCCCTTTATTGATGTTCCAGGCGCACTGGCAGAGATTCGAGCCGGCCGCATGGTGATTGTTGTCGATGACGAAGACCGGGAAAACGAGGGCGACCTGACGATGGCCGCCGAGTTCGTGACGCCGGAAGCCATCAACTTTATGGCGAAATATGGCAGGGGGCTGATCTGCCTCTCCCTTACCGAGGAGCGGGCGGATTATCTGCGGCTGTTCCCGATGACCCGGCAGAACACCTCGCGCTTTGGGACGGCGTTTACCGAGTCCATTGAAGCGCGCGAGGGCGTGACCACAGGCATTTCGGCCTATGATCGGGCGCAGACCGTTCTGACGGCCATTGCCCCGCACTCGACGGCGGCCGATCTGGCCCGTCCGGGACACATCTTTCCGCTGCGCGCCCGCAAGGGAGGCGTGCTGGTGCGCGCCGGACAAACCGAGGCATCCGTGGACCTGGCCCGTCTGGCGGGGTTGAATCCCTCCGGCGTGATCTGCGAGATCATGAAGGACGACGGCACCATGGCCCGCATCCCGGACCTGATCCCGTTCTGCAAGGAACACGGGCTGACAATTCTTACCGTGGCGGAGCTGATCCGCTACCGGCTGCGCCACGAACGCTACATTGTGCGGGCAGGCGAGAGCCGCATCCAGACACGCTACGGTGAGTTCCGCATGATCGCCTACGAGAGCGAAGTGAACGGCGGCGACAGCCACATTGCCTTGGTGCGCGGCAACCTTTGCGAGGACTGTCCGGCATTCCGGAGCGGATCCGCGCCTTGCAACTATGCCGGTTCTCAGGAAGATTCGGACGCGGCACAGGCTATAGGCGAGACGCGGCCATGCGAACACGCCGTTCTGGTGCGCGTCCACACACGCTGCACGGCGGGCGATCTGTTTGCCGCCGACTGCCACTGCCGCGAGACGCTGGACGAGTCCATGCGCATGATTGCCGAGGCAGGCTGCGGCGTACTGGTCTATCTGCACAACACCTCGCGGGGATTCGAGATTGACCGCACGCCGGACGGCGCCTTTGAGACGGACGGAGCGGCAGCGGTTTCAGATGCAGCGAAACCCGATGCAGGGCGGCTGGTCCTGCACCAGGAACTGCGCACGCGCGAAGCCTCGCAGGATCGCACACGGCGAATTCTGCGCGCCATCGGGCTGGGCGGACAGATTTTGTCCGACCTGGGCATTCACCGCATCCGCCTGCTGTCAAACACGTCCATGCACGTTCCGGCTCTGGAAGGGTTCGGGCTGGAAATCGTCGAGCAGGTGCCGATTCGGGTGGAGGAGTGCGGCGAAAAGCAGGGAACAGGGATCAGGAAACAGGGCTCAGAAAATCCCCGCGGTTGAGGTTTGTGCTGTCCCAAGTTCCAAAAGCGGAACCTGGGCAGCCAACTCATACCGGGGAATCTTATTGACATGGGCACTTGATCGGTTATCAATAATCATAAAGAACACTTATGACGCCAATTAAGATGTCGTAAGCGCCCTGAGCCGTGCCAGGAGATCGGCGGCAATGACCAACGCTTCCCATACAAACGAGCCGCAGCATCTATACGAAATGTCCTGGGCTTATACGCCTAGCAGCATATTTGCGTTCGACTCAGGCACCGGGATACTGATTGATGCCAACCCGGCAGCAGAAGCGCTGAGTAAATATTCCCGCGAAGAACTTATCGGATTGTCTATAACCATGCTGCACCCGGAAGACGAGCGAGAGCGCGTGTTGGCTGAATACCTGAAGCCTGGGAATCAACCAACACCGCATCCCGACCTCCACCTTCAGTGCAAAGATGGCCGATGCATTCCGATCAGGTCTTCGACGTCGAAATCAGTGCTGTTGGACGGCCGCACCATTTCGATTTGCGTGTATCTCGACATTACCGATCGAGTGGCATATGAGCATCAACTTTCCACCCAGAATTGGGCATTGAGCGCCTATGCGCTGGCGGCCTTGGCACTGGGGCAGGTTCGTCCTTCCGAAGAACTTCTATTGCAGGCGATTTGCGACGCCATCACGTACAAATCCATTTATGTACTTGCCTGGATTGGCGTTATGGAAGAAGGTCCGGAAGAGTCGATTCGCGTTGCCGCGAAGGGGGGCACGGGGCAAGGATTTCTGGACGGAATAAGATTCAGCTATTCGAAAAATGCGCCAGAGGTACAGGGACCGACGGGAACCTGCATCCGTACCGGAAAACTGCAAGTCATGGAAGACTCCGAGACGGTAGCGGCTTTTCGGCCCTGGCGCGAACAGGCAAGGAAGTATGGAATATGCTCGATTGCGTCCATACCGCTTCGGATTGAGGACGGCTGGCGTGGCTCAATCAACGTGGGCGCAGCACAGCCCAACTCGTTTGAGCCAATGGCGATCGAGGTATTGCAACACCTTGCCGAGCAGATTCAATCCGGCGTTCATGCGGTCGAGCAGAGGCGTCTTCTGCTTGCGGAGCGGGCACATGCGGCCAAAATAGAACGACAACTGACAGAGACCCTGTCAGCCATGGTGGCGCCCATCGTGCTGGCGATGGAAATGCGCGACCCCTATACAGCGGGTCACCAGGGACGCGTGGCTGAAATTGCCGTCGCCATCGGCAAGGAGATGGGCTGGACAGAGGCCAGGTTGCAAGGGTTGCGGGTGGCGGCGCAGGTCCACGACATCGGCAAGATTTCAATTCCCGCCGAGATTCTGACCAAGCCGGGCGGACTCAATGCTGCAGAGCGGGCCATGATCAACCAGCATTCCGAGACTGGCTACACCATTCTGAAAGACATTCCATTCGTCTGGCCCATTGCAGAGATCGTGCGTCAGCATCACGAGAAGCTGGATGGATCGGGCTACCCGCTGGGCCTGAAAACGGATGCAATACTCCCCGAGGCAAAGGTGCTAGCTGTGGCGGACATTGTGGAAGCAATGGCCTCGTATCGGCCTTACCGGCCTGGAATTCCTCTGGATGTGGTGTTGGAAGAAATTGAAAAAGAGTCCGGAACTCTGCTGGATGCAGAGACCGTCCGGATCTGCGTGGATCTGTTCCGCAGAAAACATTTCATGGTGCCGGGCTGGATTCGGAGTTGAAATCAGCCGTAACGCTCTGAACAGCACAGCAGCGCGTCGTGAGATGATCGGGTGAGTCGGCAAATGGAGAAGGCACCGATCATATGGTCTGCACGAAATCTCCTTTTCTTTTTCAATTGACCGCAATTTGATGCTGGCCGTCTGGAATGTGGCCAATACTGACCATTCGGCTTCAATGGAAAACTGTATTATATGCAAGACAGTCTAAGGGATATGTCAGGCGGGATGCTCCGCCAGCGGCAATCGTGCGGAAAACCATTTCCGCATAGGGTCAAAGCCGGTTACAAGACGCTCTCTGAGGCCACCAGTACTCGCACGAGGAAAGGTTGGATTCATTGCGCGTTCATCTCGTCAATCCGAGCGACAATTCATTTGGCACCGCTGTAATCACGCCCCGCTGGCTGTTTGTGCTTGCGGCGGCTACACCCCGCACGGCGGGAGACCCGATTCTTGTCGATGAGTCTCTGGAGCAGATTGTGCCGGAGTCGATTGAGCCGGGAGACATTGTGGGCATCAGCGTGCACACGGGCAACGCGCTGCGCGGCTACGCAGTGGGCAGGATGGCGCGCAGCCGGGGCGCGTGGGTCATCTACGGCGGCATTCATGCGACGCTGTTTCCCGAAGAGGTTCTGGAACGCGGAGAAGGGCACGCGGTTGTGACGGGAGACGGCGACGTTGCCTGGGGTAGGGCGGTGACCGATTGCATCGCGGGCAAGCTGGAGAAGATCTACGAGGGCGGGCGGATTGAAGGGGGCGAGTTCCTGACGGCGCGCTGGGATCTGATGGATCCTGAAAAATATATGTGGGCCTCGGTGCAGACCATTCGCGGCTGCCCGAAGCACTGCTCGTTTTGCAGCGTGTGGCGGACAGACGGGCAAAAGCCGCGGCAGAGGCAGTATCAAAGCGTGGTCGAGGAGTTTGTTGGACTGCGGCGACTCGGATTCCGCTTCATCGCGCTGGCCGACGACAACTTCTATCCCGTGACGCTGACCGATCTGCGGCGTGCCAAAGAGCAGAACAACGCGGCCAAGCTGGAAGAGCTGACGACGATTCGCAATGAACGCTTCCAACTGATGGAAGAGATGGCCAAGCTGCCGAAAGACATGGTGTTTTATACCCAGATGACGATGGAGGCGGCTGAGGACGTCACGTTCCTGGATGCGATGCAGAAGGCCAATATCAAGGGCGCGCTGGTGGGCATCGAAGCTGTAACGCCGGAGGGACTGAAAGCGGTTTACAAGGACTGGAACCTTTCAGGCGACGCCATGATCAAGCAGTTGCAGACGTTCCGGGAACACAAAGTGTATGTGCTTGGCTCGTTCATCTTCGGGCTGCCTACGGACAATCCGTCGACCTTCGATGCGACGGTGGAGATGGCCTTGAAGGCAGGAGTCACGTTTGCGCAGTTTGTGATGATGACGCCGTTTCCGGGCACGGTGGATTTTGCGCGCTGGGAAAAGGAACAGGCGGAGAATCCAACCATGGTGGGTGATGTGCCGATTACACGCTACTGGATGATTCCCACCGAAGTGCGGCCCAAGATGTTTACGCCGCATCCCACGATGAGTTCCGATGAGATCCGGCAGCGCACGCAAAAGGTGTGGGACAAGTTTTATACCTGGCGCGCGAGTTGGAAAAGATCGGCCTGCTGCCCGGATCTGCGCGCCAGAATTGCCTTCATGTTCCTTTCCAAACTCTACCGGCAGATGTATGCGGGAACGGGAATCTCGACCGACAGCGCGCGGCGGAAAAAGTCGAAGGCGTGGGCGCGGTGGACGGCGCACCAGTGCAAGAAGCTGTTCCGTGCAAAACCCATGCCCGAACTCGAGTCGCCCAAGTGGAGGATCGGGTTAAGCAGCGCCACTCAGGCAGCGTTTGCGGGCGTAAATGGAACAGAAATAGTAGGGCCTTTCGTCGCGATTCCGAAGAACTGAATCGTATGGTCCTGAGCCAGGTTTCATGCGGAGCCGAAACGGGATTTCCCCGGTGAGGCTTCGCGAGGCTGGTGACAGTGGATGCAAGCACCAACGTGAGCACCGGACCGGCAGGAGTCGGCATCACACCGGCAAGCCGGATGACGATTACGCTGCCTGGGTATGGCGTTGCGATTCTGACGCTTACGCCGTAGCAACGCGCAGGAAGCTCGAAGCAGCAGAGAAATTGATATGATGTTACTGCTATGAGCAAATGTCCGAATAAAAATGGCCTTATGGGCAAGGCGGTGACCGGGAAGCCGGTTACGCGCTGCGCGGATCTGAACGAAGTGTTTGCGAGTTCCCTTCCTGCTTTCGGCGGCGCCTACCTGCGGCGTGTTTATGAAGTAATGAAGCAAGTGATCGAGAAGCGCATTCCGCTGGTCGTGACGTGCGCCGGACCGATCACGGTTTCCGATCAGCACCGCGCGTGGCTGATTCCGCTGATCCAGGCTGCCAACACAGCGTACATCACGGTCACCGACGCAATCTGCTACCACGACGGACACGACTGCCTGCGCAAGACTGCGGAACGGCAGATCCGGGAAGTGGATTTGTGGGGCGACGATGCCGTGCTTCGCGAAAACGGCGTGATTCGCGTGACCGATACCGGTTTCGACGAGCAGGTGCTCTTCGATCAGGACGCTGTTGTGACCGAGATACTGCAAAGACCCGAGTTCCAGAAGCGGATGACGACAACAGAACGCAACTATCTGCTCGGCAAGCAATATGCCGAGCGGGAAAAAGCGCTCGGCGTTGCGCCCGGTCTGCTGAGCACATGCGCCGAAATGGATTTGCCGGTTTTCATCGGAGCGCCCGCCGACGGCAGCGTGTTCCTGAATTCCGTGAAGCTATGGACGCTGGCGCGGCTGGGAAAGATCAAGTACGGCTTCGATTACGATCTGCATGAAGACGTATTTGAGTCCTGCGCCTATCATCGCTGGGGGCTGTTCGACTCCGAAGCAAAGTCGATTGCCATTCTGATTCTGGGCGGCGGCGTTTCAAAGAATTATTCCCTGCAACCGGAACCGGCTCTGTCGCAGATCTTCTTCCTTGACAACATTCGCGGCTACGATTTCGATGCGCAGATTGTTTCGTCGCCTGTGACGGATGGCAGCCTGTCTTCGTGCGCGCCAGCCGAAGCTGTTTCCTGGGGCAAGATCAATCCGGAAACCTACACGACGCAGACGGTCAGCATGCAGGGCGATTATTCGTCGTACATGCCGTTTATCGTGCGCGCATTGGTCGGGAAGGATCTGCTGCACAATCCGCCGGAGCCGCTTCGCCTCTATGCCAAGCGCGATGAGCTTAAGAAGAATCTGCTTGCGGCGGTCGCGAACGACGAGGGAGTCATGGAGAAAATCATGGCGACTCTCACGCTTCCAAAAGAATTGAAGATATAAAACGTCAGTAATTTCGATTGCTGCAAAAATGGCGTCCGCCGATGCGAACGCCATTTTTGCGTAGTGCGATTCTGACTTGCTGGAAGCCCGCGACCTAGAGCATTTTCGGAAATGGTGTAGACCCAAAATTTATTGGTATCCCACCCTTTCCGCAGAAAAAAGCGGAAAGGATGGGGCACGGAAGTCTACAGCAAAAGCAAAAATGCTCTAAAGCAGTTCCGCAACAGGAGCCGGGTCCATGTCGCTGTAGACCTGATTCTCGCCGCCCATGCCCCAGCAGAAGCTGTACGCATGTGTTGCCGCGCCGGCGTGAATCGACCACAAGGGAGAAACCACCACGTCCTTGTCCACCATGACAATGTGGCGCGTCTCCTGCGGCTGGCCCATCAAATGGAACATCCGCTCGCCCTCGGGGAGATTGAAGTACATGTAAATCTCCGAACGGCGCATGTGCGTATGCGGCGGCATCGAGTTCCACACATTGCCGGGATGCAGATGCGTAACGCCCATGACGAGTTGGCAGCTTTTGGCGCCTTCCAGATGGATGTACTTACAGATAGTGCGTTTGTTGCAGGTCTCCTGGCTTCCCATCTCGGTGGGGTTGGCGTCTTCCTTGCGCACCAGCGCCGTCGGATAAGTAGCGTGGGCCGGATAGCTGAGCAGATAGAAGATGGCTGGCTTGGCCTTATCCTTCGAGGCAAAGCTCACTTCGGCATTGCCACGGCCAACATAGAGCACATCCAGATTGTTCAGGTTGTAACTCTTGCCCCCGACGCGAACGATGCCAGCGCCACCAATATTCAGTATGCCCAGTTCGCGGCGCTCCAGGAAGTAATCCGCCCGCAATTCCGGATAGGTGGGCAGGCTCAGTGCGCTCTCCACCGGAGCCGCCCAGCCAACCACAGCCCGCTCCAGATCCACATAGTTCAGATTGATCTTGCCCGATTCATAGAGATTGTTGAGCAGGAATGTTTCACGAATTTCCTGGGTCGTCATGCGCGGATAGCGCACAGGGTCAGCCATCACAATCGTCTTCATCGTTTCTCCCATCCATTTCCTTCGTTCAAGGCGAGGCTTTCAACACTAGAGCGGTTCTCCAATTCCTGTGGAGTCTCTGGCAGTGTGCAAGGTGGTTTTTTCTTGGGGAAAAAGCCACTCAATGGTTGTGCTTTCTCTCGACACCAATTGGAGAACCGCTATCGCGCTTTTCAGCCCGTCATCCCTGACGAAACCCATATTCATTTTACTGCTTTGGAAGCTGCGAGGGGCCCAGTTATCCGTGCCTCGATTGTCAGGCCCTGCACCTGCATGTGGTCGACAACTCCTTCGGTTCCGCTGCACTACAATCAGCAATGCCACAGTGTCCTGAATCCAATCCGCATCGAAGCTGGAATCCCGTCATGAAAAAGGCCTTGTTCGCTCTTCTCGTCAGTGTGTTGTGTGGCGCCGCAAGCGCCCAGCAAACCGCGCAGAATGGACCACCCGCGCCGGCAAAAATCAAGATCGTTCTCGTGGGCGATTCGACGGTAGCCATCGGCGGTGGTTGGGGAGCGGCCTTCTGCACCCTGCTTACTCCCAACGTCGAGTGCCTCGACCTAGCCAAAAACGGCCGCAGTTCAAAGAGCTTTTACGACGAAAAACTCTGGAAAAATGCCGTCGCTCAGCACGCGAACTACATCCTGATCCAGTTCGGGCACAACGACATGCCCGGCAAAGGGCCCGAGCGCGAAACTGACCCGGAGACGACTTATGCCGCCAACATGCGGCGCTATATCCATGAAGCGCGCGCCGCCGGAGCGCAGCCCGTGATTGTCACTTCCCTTTCGCGCCGCAACTACAAGGACGGCAAGCTGGTCGAAGATCTGACGGCCTACGCCAGCGCCGCCAAGCGCGTTGCCGGCGAGGAACATGTTCCGGTCATTGATCTGAACGCCGAAAGCGTCAAGCTGCTGAAAACCATGACACAGGAGCAGGCCGACACATTCGACGCAGCCACGCATCCCGACGCAACGAGCAAGGGCCCGGATCGCACACACCTGAACCCCACCGGCGCAACGGTGTTTGCACGCATGGTGGCCGACAATCTGGCCAAGCTCTGCGTCGAGCTTGGCCCAGACATCAAAGGCTCGTCTGCACCGAAGGTGCCATAGATCGGCAACTTTGAATTACTTGTGCGGAGCAAGCTGTGCGTGCGGCACCTGCTCCAGAATCCAGCGCACCAGTTCCGTGCCCGCAGCGTAGTTGTCATACTCTGCGGGCAGTTTGCGCCCGTCGGCATACTCGTTGTAAAGCCACGGGTCGACAGCGGCAAAAACGGTTCCCTTGCCGTACTTCGCCTTGGCCATGAAGATGTCGTCGCCTTCCTTCAACACGGAGACGGCGGGCGACTTCACCGAAATGGTGCACACATCCTTGATATAGATGGTGTGCGGGTGGTGAAAGATGGGTCCTGCGCCGCTGACCGCGACCTTACCCTGCTCCCAGTTCGTGCCAATTACATGCTTGCGCAGCACGCTGTTGAAGTGGATGCCAAACTTCTCCGCGACTGCATTGAAGTGGTCCAAATCCGCGTTGGCAGTATCGTTCTCCATGATCACCAGCACGCCTCCCGCCTTGACCCACTCCGCTATCTGTGTTGCATCTTCCGGCGTAGCATAATGCGGGTTTGGATTCTTGACCGGAATGTCCGGTGAAACAACGACGTAGACCTTAGCCTTGCTGAGATTCGCGGCGGTCGGCTCCGCGTCGAGTTCCTTCGTCTCCGCGCCGAAGTTGCGGAAGACGTGGCCGACAAGAGAGTAACCGGCCTCGCTCTGGAAATCCCATTTGTAGTGGAAGTAAACCTGCTTGCCGAACGCGTCCAGGTGCTGTTGCGAGTTGAACCAGCCGTCCATCAGAACCGTGTCGCCACGCCCCAGCTTGGCGTTCTGCACGTTTTCCATCTCCGTGCTTGCCATCAGAAACGCGCCTACGCCCTTGGGATCGTCGGTCCCCACCTTCTCGCCGATGTAATAGGCGTAGCTTCCGTCGCGATACGGATCGCCGCCCAGCCCCGCGCCCTTCACGGTGCTGGTCAATGACACGTTCTCACCAGGGCTGGTCTTGATGAAGTGCGTAAGAATACCGCGGTAGCCGCGCTCGGCGTTCGCCAGATAGCGCGCAGGCAGATAGCCATGCCGTACACCCTTGGCCATCGCATAAACAAACATGCAGGATGCGGATGACTCCAGATAGTTGCCCTTGGCGCTGGGCTTGTCCATCACCTGGTACCAGAGTCCGCTGGACGCATCCTGATAGCGCGCAACGGCTGCGGCTTCCCGCTCCAGAATCGCTATCAGTTGCTTACGCGCTGGGTCGCCCTCAGGATAAAAGTCGAGCGTGTCGACCAGCGCCATCATGTACCAGCCCATGGCGCGGCCCCAGAACTCGGGCGAGAGGCCGGTTTGCTTGTTGGCCCAGCGCTGCTCTTTTGACTCATCCCATCCGTGATAGAGCAGGCCGGTCTTTGCATCGCGCGCGTGCTCTTCCATCAGCACAAACTGGTGCGTAATGTCAGTAAACGCTTCGGGATGGTGAGAGATGGTAGCGTACTCTGCATAGAATGGCTCCGCCATATACAGGCCGTCGAGCCACATCTGATTCGGATAGATCTGCTTGTGCCAGAAGCCGCCGGAAGCAGTACGCGGCTGCTGCGCAAGCTGCCGGTAAAGCGTCGTTGCTGCGGTCAGGTAGCGTTTGTCCTGCGTCACTCCGTACAGCAGCAGAAGCTGGCGGCCCAGCAAAATGCTGTCCAGCTGGTTCTCCTCCGCCTTGTACGTTGGCATGGAGCCGTCCGCTTCCACAAACTGATCCACCCCGCTCTTGATGTACTTGAAGTAGCGCGGATCGGCCGTATTCAGCCACACTCCATCCATGCCCTCCAGCAGTGTGCCCAGTTCGTAATTCCACACCCACCTGGCGTCCGCCGGCACTGTGCGTCCATCCGGCCAGCGCGCAATCGCGGCATTGGCCGCGCGCTCAGACCACGGCAGCTCATTCTTGTTCACAGCCGCAAAAGCACTGCTCGCCGTTGCGGCAAGCACAATAAATCCGACGAGGGAACGAAAGCTCTTCATTTTGACTCCAGGTGTTTGTGACTCCACTTTTCAAAGCGGCCCAGGGCGCTCTGCGTTGCTGCGCTGAACCAACTGTATCCATTCCGGCGCCTTGCGGACAACTCGCAGTGCGGAAAGGGCGTTTACGAGAAAAGACAACGGCGCGAGACCAACTGGCCTCGCGCCGTTTTTCATCTTACGTGTGGCGCAGCCTAGAAGACGATACGTCCGCCAAGCTGAATCTGCCGGGGTTGAGAGGTAGTGGGCACGCCGGTGATATAGCCGAAAACACCCGAAGGGCCTGAGGTTGCCTTGGTAACATCAGGGGCGGCAAAGACCGCGTGGTTGAGGGTATTGAATGTCTCGAAGCGCAGTTGCAGTCTCGCGCTCTCCGTGAACTTGAAATCCTTCAGGATCGACAGATCCATGTTGTTGAATCCGTCGGTCCTCACCCAGCCCATAGTCTGCGGAAAGGTCCGGTAGTGATAGTAGAAGTTCGCGTTGGGAATGGCGGAGTTATACACCGATCCATCGCATGTATATCCCGTCGTGCATTTGTTGGCGCCTTCGACAAATATGCTGGATGCGTTGACCAGCGCCGAATTGCCTGACCCCGTAATGCCCGTGCTGCGCGGGGCGCTCTTGATGTCTTTCAGGGTCTTGCCCGGCAGCAGAGCAAGGTCGTTCGAGAAGTAGAGAGGCGCGCCGGTTTGGAACTGGTAGATGCCGTTGACAACAAAATTTCCTAACAATTCGTCCATGAGCTTGCTGTTGCCAAAGCTGAACATCTTGCCGCGTCCGAAGGGCAGTTTATAGGTGCCGCCTACTGTGAAGTGGTGGCTGTGGTCAAAGGGCGAGATGCGACGAGTCAGGGATGTGTCCACGTCGTTCAGGAAAGAATCCTGCTCAATCAGTTTCGAGAAGCTGTAGTTCGCTGTCAAGGTTAGTCCATGCTTGGCGCGCTGCTGGATATGGATCATCCCGCTGTGGAAGAAGGACTGGCCGATTGTCTGGTTCTGCTCTGTAACGGACGCGCTGCCAAACTGCGGATAAGGAACCGTCAGGACGCCCAGAGCCTGCTTCTTTGCGTTGTAACTGGTTCCAGTAAGCAAGTTATAGAACGGGTTCGGCACCGTTGTGCTCATTGCCGTGTTCAGGTCGAAATCCGCGTAAGGATTCGTGGTGAGATATTGCCGCTTCGTGGCATTGATGTTCTGCGACGCAACCGGCAGATGCACGGAGTGGTTGCCAACATAAATCACTTCCAGCAGCATGTTGTTGGTGATTGAATGCTGGACGCCCAGGTTCCAGCGCTCGGAGTAGGGATCGTGCTGAACGGGAGCCAGGAAAGTGATGGACGAAGGCGAGCCCAGGAAGGTACTAGCGCCAAGCGTCGAGCCGGTCGCCGTCGCATAGGTTGGGAACGGATTATCCCAGGTGTTAGCGCCGGTCTGGTTGTAGTAAGTACCATCGGACGATGCCACATAGGAGGTCACTGCATTGAAACCCTCCTGGTTGTCGATGGCGCTGGAGGAGTAGGAGCCGGTCGCCGACAGGGTGGACATCGTCTCCGGCTGTACGAAGAGGCCGAAGCCTCCGCGGATCACCATCTTACTGTTGAAGATAGCCGGATTATAGGAGAAACCAACGCGTGGGCTCCAGAAGCCACTTCCCTGGATCTGGTACGGCGCGCCGTGGTCCGAACTCGGGAAGGTCAAGCCGCCCAGTGTGTTGATGCTGCTCACGGATACGGTGGTGCCGTTCTTGGTAGCAGTCGAAGTGCCCGCGCTGAAAGCCACCGCCGCCGCCGTAGAGGCAGTGTTAGTGGCAGTCGGATCGAATCCGCTGACTGTGCGCCCAAACTTCTCGCCATAAGGCGTGTCGATGTCGAAGCGCAAGCCTAGGTTGACCGTCAGTCGGTTGCTGATGCGCCAGTCGTCCTGGACGAAGGTTCCAATGTAGTAGGAACGATAGTCGGAATTGGCGTCCACATCGTACTCGCCAGAAGTAGGCAGACCGAGGAAGAGGTCGGCCAGATCGCCGCCAACCGACGCGCCAGTACCTCCAGTTCCGCTATTGACCCAGCTGCTGCCAAAAGCGAACTTGCCAGATGCGTATTGATCGGCATGAACCCGGAGAAGATAACGGCGTCCGTCAAAACCGATCTTCAGCGTGTGCTTGTTCATCAATTTCATCAGGTCGGCGAAGACTTGGTAGTGGGTCGTGGGCTGCTTGCTGGAGCCGTAATCGCCCAAACTCTGATAGCTGCTCAGCGAGATGTAAGGCAGTTGAACTTGGGTGCTGTTCGACTCCAAACTGCTGGGCAAGCCAAAATCGGTCGGACTATAGACCGACGAATTCGCTCCATGAATCTCATCGAAGTAGGTCCAGCTGAGACGCGCGTCGAAGATGGTGGTGGGGGTGATGGTAATCACGTCGTCCAGCGTGGCGCCAAAATTCTCACGCATCATGTTGGAGCCGGTGGAGTTGTTGGCAAAATAGTTATTCTTGATCTGGGACTGGTGGTTATGGCGGAAGTCGAAGAACAGGTGATTGCTCGATCTCAAGTTATAGTCGAGACGTCCGAACTCGTTGGTGTAGTTGTCCTGGCTCGGCGCGTTGCTGTTGTAGTTGCTCATTCCCGTGGTCGATCCCGAGGCGTTCGATTTTGGGTAAAGGTCCAGGAATTTCTTGCCGATGGCGCTTTCGGTGAGGCCGGTCGTGCCGCCATTGGCTTTGCAATAATCCGTGGTCTTGGTCAGGCAGTTGTGGGGGATGGCGGTACGGGCAAACGAGCTGCCTGCGGTGCCGCTGCCCGGCAGATAAAGCTGGTTGCCGCTGGCGTTGTCCAGCAGTGCATGAAAGTCGCCGTCCTTCTCGTCTTCGGTCGGAACAGTAAGGACGGTCGATTGCGGGGTTTTATCCCTCAGTCCTTCCCACGCAAAGAAGAAAAACAGCTTGTCTTTTCCGTTGACGACTTTGGGAATAATAACCGGTCCACCGAAGGTGAAGCCGTACTGATTGTAGTGAAAAGTCGGGGTCGGCTTCTCCGTGCCACTATTGCGGATCGCCGAATTGAAGTAGAGGTTCGCATCCAGATTGGAAATCTGGTTGAACTCGTACATGGTGCCGTGGAAGCTGTTGGTGCCGCCCTTGGTGATCTGGTTGATGACGCCGCCAATGGTATGACCGAAAGAGGCATCGGTGTCAAAGGGGCGAACGGAAACTTCCCGAACGGAGTCCTGGGTAGGGCTGTAAGCCTGTGCGCCGAGGAGGGTAAGGTTGGGAGAACCATCGAGCAGCACTTCGCTGACCTGTTTAGGAGTTCCGCCGACCGACCACGAGTTGGCCGCATTGTTATCGAAAGGGTGCGTGATTCCAGGCGCCGAGGTGGTGACCACGCCAACCGAGAGGGTAGCGAGCACAACAGGAGTGCGGCCGTTCAGAGGAAGATCCTCGACGGATTGGGTGGAAATGACCTGGCCGACAGAGGAATTGGCCTGATCCACAAGCGGTTCTTCGGCAGTCACCGTCACCGTCTGGCTCGTGCTGCCCACTGTCAGTGTCAGGTTGATGATGGGGTGTTCCTGTGCCTGCAGCGTGATGCCGCTGCGCGTCAGGGTCTGGAATTCGGCCTTCGATACCGTAATCGAATAGTCTCCAGGAGGAAGGAAGGGCACCACATACTGCCCTGCCTTGTCCGATACCGTCTTGTTGAGGGTTCCAGTGTGCGTTTCCCGCACTTCCACGCTGGCTCCAGGAACAACGGCTCCACTCTGATCGAGTACGGAACCGCTGATGGTTCCACGAAATTCCTGTGCAAATGCATTCCCTGGAATGAACAGCACAGTGCAGATCAACAGTGCAAACAAACCTGCGACTGCTCTCCATGTGCCAGTGTGCATTTTCGGTATCGCTTCCTGCTGGTCGTGATGGCCGATTGTGCGATGACGGATCACGCTAATCCGATCCTTGGGTTCTTCTAAGGCCATATGCCTCATTGTTGCCTCCACAGTGTCGATATTTCACGCTCAATGCATTGGTTTCCCACCGGGTGCCTGCAGCGTACCTAACAGTGGTCTGACCACATTTTGAAGCGACAGTAGTTTCCTACACACGGCAATCCGTTGTCAACAGCGAAAATTGCGTTCCTTGAATTTTTGAATTTGCGTCCTCGAGCCCCATCGGAAACTCCGTCCAAAATCCTGGCCCCGATCACCTAGCTAGAAACGCTCATTCTTGATAAATATGCTACTTGCGGCGTTTCTCTCGATACTGTGGTTCTTGGCGTTGCGCATGCGCGGTGCTGCTACCCCCTCCCCCCACGCACGGCATTGGAAATCTGCCCCGGGATAACCCGGCTCACAGAACCATCTTCCGTCCTTCCGCCCGAATCTGCACCTGCTGGAAATATGCAAATTCCGCGTCGACGTCACTGCGCTGAAGTTCTGATTTTGCCCTGAAGATTGGCGCGGAGCGGGTATCTCCGTCGCCTATGGTCTGACCTTGAGAGAGATGCGCTCATCGAATCAAGGTTGTCCGGGGTGAGACCGCCGGATACAGCGTCTTCAATTCTGTCTTTATAGAAACCTGGTAGCGTTTTCTGCACACGCCCCTGCCAGCGGCCTTAGCTCGCCGGAGTGAAAAGTAAACCCCAACTCGCCCGGCGCTTGCAGGGACATAACCGCTCTAACTTCTGGCTTGGCGCTTCGTTGTCAGACCGTTGTGACAACCTTCGGCTGCTTGCTGCGGTGCGCGCCTGCCGAGGCCTTGCGTTCCGTGGTGGGACGCTCCATCCCCTGAGAGGCCTGGGCATTGCGCAGATGCTGTTCCATCAGCTTTCGCGCCTCCGCCGGATTGTGTGAGCGAATGGCGCGGTAGAGCTCGCGATGCATCTCCGCCGACTCCCGCATGTCCATCGAGCGCTCCACCGTCTTGCGGCGCTTGTCGTAAAGTGCTGACGTGATGGTCTCAATGACCGCCGCAAGAATCGGATTGCCGGATGCCTGCGAAATGATGCGGTGAAACAGCAGATCGTGTATCAGGTAATCCGTGGGGCTGTTCATCGCGGCGAACATCTCCGCGACCTCTTCGGCCAGCAGGGCGTGATGCTCTTCCTTGCCGCGTTCGGCCGCCAGCGCCGCCAAGTTGCTTTCCAGAATGATGCGGGCCTCGAACATCTGCCAGGTCTGGAAGCCGTGCAGTGCTCCCATGAAACTCAGTGACCCCTTGCCGAATTCCGCCGGCCCATCGGCCACAAAGGTCCCCACGCCGTGCCGGACCTTCATCACTCCCATCGCCGCCAGGTAGCCGATACCGGTCCGAAGGCTGGCGCGGCTGATTTTCAGCGAGCGCGCAAACTCGCGTTCCGGGGGAATTTTGTCGCCGGGCTGCAAGGTGCCGTTCTCAATCAGCGCGCGAATGTGGTTGACCACACGCATGGTGCGATGGATAGGAGGCTCATCTTGCTTTGTACGAGGCATAAGCGCGTACACCTTCTTGCTGTTCTGGAAATCCTGGGCAAGTCGAGATTATCACTGAAAACCTGCCTCCGTCTCAAAAACTTCCCTGACCTGTGGAATTCACGCTTGACTCCATCCTGTGTATACTTACTGGTGGTCTGACCTCATGCGGACCATATCGCAACGTAACACAACCACGAGGTAAAATTGCAGCCATGCTGATCCACGAAGACCGTCTGTTCCCCTCCGAAGCCGGGACGCGCAAGATCGCCCGGGACCTGTATGCGCATGTGCGCAACCTGCCCATTGTGAGCCCCCATGGGCATACGCAGGCAGCCTGGTTTGCCACGAATGAGCCGTTCCCCGATCCTGCGACCCTGTTCGTGCAGCCCGATCACTATGTCTTCCGCATGCTCTACAGCCAGGGTGTCTCCCTGGACGATCTGGGCATCGGGCAAACCAAGATCGAGGATCCCCGTAAGGTCTGGCGCATTTTCGCCAGCTACTACTATCTGTTCCGCGGCACACCGTCGCGCCTCTGGCTGGATTTTTGCTTCCAGGAACTGTTCGGCATGAAGGAGCGGCTTTCCAAGGAAAACGCCGATCTTTATTACGACACCATCGCCGAAAAGCTGCGCACTCCCAAGTTCTTGCCCCGCGCGCTCTACGAGCGCTTCAACATCGAAGTGCTGTCGACGACCAACTCCCCGCTCGAATCTCTGGATGACCACAAGGCCATCCGCGCATCCGGCTGGAAAGGGAGAATCGTCCCCGCCTTCCGCCCCGACTCGGTCGTTGATCCGGAGTTCGCGGGATTTGCCGAGTCAATCGCCAAGCTGGGCGAACAGACGGGCGAGAATACATCCACGTGGAGCGGTTATCTGAACGCGCTGCGCAAGGCGCGTCTGCGCTTCAAGGAAATGGGCTGCACGTCCACCGATCACGGCCATCTGACGGCTCAAACCGCGGACCTGCCGACAGCCGAAGCCGCCGCTCTGTTTGACAAGGTTCTGGCGGGCAAGACCGATGCGGGGCAGCAGATGCTGTTCCAGGCCCAGATGCTGACTGAAATGGCGCAGATGAGCCTCGAAGACGGCCTCGTCATGCAGATTCACCCCGGCAGCGTCCGCAACCACAATCGCAAGGTCTACGAGCGCTACGGCCGCGACATGGGCGCCGACATCCCCCGCGCAACCAACTATGTGGACGCGCTGCGCCCCCTGCTGGACCGCTTCGGCAACGAGACCAAGCTCACCATCATCCTCTTTACGCTCGACGAAACATCCTACAGCCGCGAACTGGCCCCACTGGCTGGGCATTATCCCTGCTTGCGCCTTGGGCCGGCGTGGTGGTTCCATGACAGTCCCGAGGGCATGATGCGTTTCCGCGAGCAGGTCACGGAAACCGCGGGCTTCTACAATACAGTTGGATTCAACGACGACACGCGGGCGCTCCTGTCCATTCCGGCCCGGCACGACGTGGCGCGCCGCATTGATTGCTCATTCCTGGCCAGACTTGTCGCAGAACACCGCCTGGATGAGGATGAAGCCTTTGAAGTAGCTCACGAGTTAGCGTACGGACTGGTCAAAAAAGCATATCGGCTTTAAGGAGAACACATGGACGGCAGCACCGCCCCAAACGAACAAGATGAAGAGAATACATCTCCTAACGCGCGCATAGGACGTGTGCGTTGGACCATTTGCGCCATGCTTTTTGTGGCGACATCCATTAACTATATGGATCGCCAGGTTCTGGGCCTCCTCAAGCCCACCCTCATGCTCAGCGTCGCCAATCACGGCATCGGCATGACCGAGGTGGGCTACGGCTACATCATGGCCGCCTTCCAGATCGCTTACGCATCGGGCATGTTCTTCGCCGGGCGGTTTGTCGACAAGATCGGCACGCGCATCGGATACATGTGCATCATGGGCCTCTGGAGCCTTTCCGCCATGGGCCATGCGCTCGTCAACTCGATGCTCCAGTTTGGCATCGCCCGCGTCTGCCTCGGCATCGGCGAATCCGGCAACTTCCCGGCCGCCATCAAGACGGTGGCCGAGTGGTTTCCGCAGAGCGAGCGCTCCCTGGCCACCGGCATCTTCAACTCCGGGGCTAACCTTGGCGCCATCCTGGCCCCGGCCATCGTACCCTGGGTGGCCTACCACTACAGTTGGCATGCCGCCTTCCTGGTCACCGGCGGCTTCAGCGCCACATGGATTGTCGTGTGGTACAAGATGTATCGCAAACCCTCTGAACACCCCTCGTTGACCAGCGCCGAGATGCGCCACATCTGCCAGGATCAGAAAACCTCCGCGG
>Ga0224528_1000952_pt1 | contig 20838 bp, 12 predicted proteins | sample CBST25metaG_2_FD_179888 | JGI IMG/M metagenome (GOLD analysis project Ga0224528, IMG submission 179888) | Peat soil microbial communities from Stordalen Mire, Sweden - C.B.S.T25 | ecosystem: Environmental > Terrestrial > Soil > Wetlands > Peat | place: Sweden: Norrbotten County, Stordalen Mire...
CGACAAGCCCATGCAATCCAGAGAAACTCAGCCGCATGTCGGTTGCGCCTGTGGCCACATAGATGCGCGTCGCCGCGCCCAGACCGAACATCGCGAGCTACGCCAACACCGCGACGAGACGACGCAGCGTTGGCTCGTCAAAATCTTGCTCAACGGCAAGGCGCAGGCCACTGGAAAACTCGAGAACCAGTGGCGCACTCGAGCGTGGCTCGTGCTTTTGCGCAGCAACAATCTCAACGGGAACAAATGATGGCTGCGCGGGCGTGACCGGTTGCGCCACGCGGCGGCGGCGGTTGACCACTGCCGACAACGAGGACTTCGCCACCCCGTGCAAGCGGCTATACTCACGCAGGCTCAACCCGCTCTGCACAAAAGATTCATACAGCGCAGACACTTCGCTCCGCGTACGACGACGAGACGTTTCTGAAAATTGTTCGCTCATGACAATAGTCAATCACGAGGAACAACCTTCGAAAAGAATGGGCTTGCTCGGAGGGATACGATCCTGAACCAGCATTGCGCAACTGGTGTATTTCATCCGTCGTCCCTGCGCGATCAACTCATGCGCCAGTGCGCAGAGCAAGTAGCTCTTCCCCGCGCCAGGATTGCCGAACAGGAGCAGATTCTCTTTGCGGTCCAGGAAGCTGCCATCGAGTAGCACCTTCAGTTGGTGGCCAACCTTGACCGGCAGGCGCTTCTGGTCGAAGTTGGCTATGGTCTTCTCATGCGGAAGCGAAGACTCCTTCAACCGCTTGGCTATCTGATTACTGCGATCCAGTCGATCCGACTTCCTTTGTTTCCAAACCTCAAGGTCAAGCTTTGGAGCCATTTTCCCCATGAACTTGCACACTTGGTTGCCGCTGGAAGACTGGATCTGGCATTGGTAGTCGCTGTTCCAGATTTTCAATCTCTGACGCTTTTATCGGTGGCAGAAGCACCGCTTTATATTGCACTGCCGAGGAACGAAGCCATTGCCTGTCGGGCAGAGCTGCGTCTGGAGGACATCCGCTCATACGATTGGATTCTTCCGGCATCGCACATCAATCCATACTTTTTTGAGCGAGTTCAGGCTGCGGCATCTGCGAAAGGCATAATGGCTCCCGACACGAACTACATCGTGTGAAGTACGCAGCGGAAGAGTAGTTCGACACGAAGTAACGCACGAACCAGCTCTGTTTGGCATTCAAGTTCGAATCAATACGGCCAATCCATTAGTTTTAGTCCTGCGGCTGTGGAGTGCCATACTGCACGGTGCCCAATTGGTCCTGCACCTTTGATGTGGGCAAGTAAGTCATCAGGTTTTTCGCAACCGTGCTGCATCGGGATGTCGACACGGTTGCAGAGCAATCGGAGGTATTGGCTGTTGTAAAACCTGCGGCAATCAGTTTAGCCGCCGTAGTGGTAGTAATGGAACACGTTCTGTTATTTGCCTGAAGCGCCTGGAAATAAGGTGACCAATCGACCGAAATTATCGACGAAGTCGGGACATTCGCAGTAGATGTACTCGGTGTAATGCGCAACTTTATCCCTTGGTATCCGCCGAAAAAGAACAACTTTTTCGCGTAGGATCGGGACACCCACGTAGCCACCAAACTGATTGTGCTTCAGCGCGTCAACCTTGTCAGAAATACGATTGGAGGCGTTGGTGTCGTTGTTACGAACAAACTCAAATAGTCCACCATGAAGTTGATTAGTACCGAGTCCTTGCGTTCCCGCGCTCGCCTTGCCGACCATTGCAGACTCCACTTCATGGCCTCCAAAATCGTCCACACATGGCCGGGATGATAGTGAACGCTCGTGGTTCGCTTGATAACTGCCGCCACACGGGGAAATGTCCACAGATCGGTTCCGAAGCCGTGGGCCTGCGCGCCCTGACGCAAAGCCTTATCCAACCACATCGATGCATTGCTGCCGTGGAATCTGCTGCCCGGTACGCCTCACTCTGAAGCAACCATCGTTTGAGCCACACATTCTCTGTCCAATTGAAAATAAGCGGACAGAGAATGTGTCGATGATACTTCGCTGACGTTTTTTCTACATCCCGATATTTTCTTGTGCTCTGCGAGGAGCAGGGAGGTCAGATCTTGCGGCAAAGAAACCGGCTCAAGTAGTAGAGCGGAACGCCCATCAGAACCAGCGCCAGCCCAGGCCAGGTGAACTGCGGCTTGTAGAGCAGAAGCACCAGGCAGATCGCGGTGGCCAGAAGAATGTAGATGGCGGGCAGAACCGGATAGCCCCAGGCTCGGTAGGGTCGCTCGGCCTTGGGGCGCTTGATGCGCAACACGAAGATGCCCAGGATTGTCATCATGTTGAACATCAGCACGGCGAAAATGATGTAGTCGAGCAGTTGCGCGTAAGAGCCCGACAGGCACAGCACCGTGGCCCACGCCGCTTGCACCAGCAGGCCCGTCGCCGGCGTGCGGAAGCGCGGATGCAGGCGGCCGACGGCCGGGAAGAACAAACGGTCGCGGCTCATCGCAAGGTAAACGCGCGCCCCCGCCAGTGACAGTCCGTTGACACAGCCGAAGGTGCTGATCAGAATCGCGCCCGCCATCAGAAACGCGCCTGTCGAGTGAAAAATCTGCTCCAGCACGGCGGTGCCGACGCGGTCTTCGGCGGCGAACTGAATGCCACGTGCCGTAATCGTTGCTCCATGCGGATCGCCCGTCAACGGCAGCACCATCATGTAGCCGAGCGTGGCCAGAATGTAGCAGATGAGCACGAAGCCCACGCCCAGTGCGAGCGAGAGCGGCAGCGTGCGCTGCGGATTGCGTACCTCGCTGGCCGTGAAGGTGATGTTGTTCCACGAGTCGGAAGAGAACAGCGAGCCAACCTGCGTGACGCCGAGCGCGATCAGCACATTCACCCACAGTGTGCTGCCCTGCGAAAGCGCCAGCGGATGCAGCGTCGACCAGCCTGCGCCATGAAAGAACCCCGCGCCGAAGTTCGCGTGAATCGCCTCGCGGTTGATGCCGACCGTGAAGGTGATCAGGATCAGTGCGGCGAGCGAAATCGCCTTGGCCGAGGTGAAGACGTTCTGCACCATCGCGCCCAGCGCAACACCGAAGCAGTTGACCGTGGCCAGCAAGGCGATGACGCCGATGGCCACGAGATTGGCGGTGTTCAGCCCGATCTCCATGTTGCCGACCTCGATCGAACCGATGTGCAGCGTGGGAACGTGGGCCATGTGCCAGATCCAGTGCGAGGCCGAGATTGAGGGATAAAGAATGCCAAGAAACTTGCCAAACGCCACGGCCACGGCGGCGATGGTGCCCGTCTGGATCACGGTGAAGAAGGTCCAGCCGTAAAGAAATCCCCAGAGCGGTCCGAAGGCCTCGCGCAGGTAAACGTATTGCCCGCCGGCGTGCGGCATCATCGCGGCGAGTTCGCCGTAGCTGAGCGCGCCGATCATGGTGATGACGGCAGTGATGGTCCAGGCCAGTACGAGCAGTGCCGGCGAGCCGAGCGTGCGTGCCATGTCGGCCTCGACAATGTAAATGCCGGAGCCGATCATTGAGCCGATGACCAGCGACGTGGCGCTGAACAGGCCGAGGCCAGAGATGAGGCCTGTGGCCGTTAACCGCTGAGAGGTGGGCGGCAGAAAGGCTTCATGCGGGGAAGGGTGCGTCTGCGGTGTCTGTGCCATGTATGTCTGTTGTATGAGTCAGTCGATCAGGATGGTATGAGTGCGCGGCGCATTTGTTGCGCGATGCGCCGCGCACGGTTGAGTTATTGCGGACAGAGTCCAGTCCGCAGATTTTTTGCAGGCAGCGGCACAGGCTTCGGTGCAAGCGCTTCCCACTCTTCGACCGCAACGCCGGCGTGGGCTTCGTCCTTTCCTGAAGCAGAAAAGACCGCGCGCAGACACGATGTCGTGACCGGTGCAAAGTCGATGCCAACGAAACGCTCCACGCTCATTGCATCGCGATGCGTTTCCTCGACGGGCTTCCATGCCGAACCGTTCCAGAATTCGATGTGCCAGTTTGCAGGCGGAGCAACGCCCTCCTCGGCTCCGGCATCGTGGTCGGCCCAGAAGCGCAGGCGCGCGCCGTTGAGCGTGACCGGCTTGCTCCATGCGTACGCAAGCCACGGCGCGGCGGGGATGTTTTCCGGCTTCCAACTCGACCACATCTCCGGCGGCAGGGGATTGTTCGGTGCGCGTTCATCGTTGAGCGCATGCATCCAGAACTGCGTGGCGATGGGCTCATTCGATGCCGTGGCATAGGCCGCGGGCGCAATGTTGCGGCTTGGTGGGCGCGGTGGCTGTGGGGCGCGCGTCGGAATCACCTTGCGAATCGTAGCTGGCGTGGTGCTGTCGTCCCACTCCAGTTTGTCGATGGCCACGCTGCGGCGGAAGTGCCCGCCATTCTTGGCGTCGGCTGTGTGATAGACGAGATACCACTGCTTCTTGAATGCGAGAATCCCCTCGTGCGAGGTGGTCGATGAAACCGGATCGAGCAGCACGCCGCGATAGGTCCACGGCCCCAGCGGCGTGTCACTCGTGCCATAGGCCAGGCAGGCGTGATAGAGCGCGGGCGTGCATTCGGAATGTGGCCCGGCAAAGTTGGCCGCGTATGACATGTAATAGGTTTTGCCGCGCTTGAAGAGCCACGCCGCTTCAAAAAATCCTTTGAGCGAGCTGACGTGTACCATCGGGCCGATGGGCGTGACCATATCCTGCGCCAGTTCGACGCCGAGCAGTTGGCCGAAGGTGCCCCAATACATGTACACGTGCCCGTCGTCGTCGATCATCACCGTAGGATCGATGTTTTGAATGTGACTCGCCTCGGGCGTTGCCTGTGAGACGATCGGTCCTGATGGATGCGCGTCGGTCCACGGCCCCAGCGGCGAATCGGCAACAGCGACACCCACGCCAAACGGATCGTGAAATTTGTCGGTGGCCTGCGCCACCGGCGCATATAGGTAGAAGCGATGATCGCGGCCTTCGACAATCTGCCCGGCGTAGGCGCGTCCCGGTGCTGCCCAATGAAAAAGTTGCTCGGGCCGCATCAGATGCGGATAGTGTGTCCAGTTGCCTGAGGCTACGTCCTTCGTCGCGAAGATCTGCCATTCGTTCATGAGAAAGTCATTCTCGTCGGGCTGCGCTTCATCGCGGCCGGCAAGAATGTAGAGCGTGTCGCCCACGACGACCGGCGCCGGATCGGCCGAGTAATACGATCCATCGGCCAAAATCGGATTGCCCTTCGTGTGAAAGGCCGCGCCCGCTGGTTGTTGCGCGCAGAGCGGGGCAACCGCGAGACCGAAAAGAAAAATCGTGTGTGCCAGGAACTTTGCGTGCATCACGCCGTGCCCTTCACGTCGATAAAAACAGGCGCGCAGAGTGTATCCGCGCGCCCGTTGTCACTATGCCTGCTTCTGCCAGTAGACCGAATAGCGCTCGTCGAGCACGCGGTAGAGCGGCTTCAGCGTAAAGTTCTTCTTCTGCTCGACGCTCTCGAAGACCAGCTCTGTGTCGTCGACCTTGCGCACCCACTGCGCGTCGCTGCCGGTGAAGGTTGGCATCGGCAACGCGGGTAACTGGCCCATGTCCGGACCTTGTCCTGCATCGATCATGGCGCGGCTCAGCCCCTCGCGGCCCATGCAGGCAACCAGAGTTAGCGGGCCATAGGCGAGTGAAGCTAACTCCGGGCTGCCCGGCACGCTCTCCTGCCGCAGGCTCATCGGCAACTCGACCGCAATCGTGTCACCCGCCTTCCATGCGCGCGTCAGCGTGATGTAACCATCACTGCCCGCAGTCGCCGCGACCTCCTCCTTGTTGACGCGCACGCGCGTCTTCGTGGCCCAGTGTGGCGCGCGAATCTTTATCGTGAAGGGTTTCGCCAGCGTGCCATGCAGCGTGAGCGTCGTGCCTTCTTCCACCGGGAAGCTGGTCTGCTGCACGATGCGCGCGTCCTTCTCCGTCCAGTTCAACTCCGATGCGACAAACTGGTTCACGTAGAGCGCCGCGTCATCGTGGAAATAAATCGTGTCGACCAGCTTCGCGTACTCCTCCGCGCCCGAACCCGTGCAGCACAGGTTCGCCTCGAAGGGGTCGCCGAAGGTCTTCCATCCGCCGGGAACCGTCGGCACGTAATACATCGTCATGCCGTCGTCGTTCATCGTGCCCGCGCGCACGTTCCACAGCAGCTTTTCGTAGTAGTCCATCCACGCGGCCTGCGGGTTCCATCCATACAGGTGCCGCGTCAGCTTCAGCATGTTATAGCTGCAGCAACACTCCTGTCCGGCGGGAGCAAGATGCGTGCCCGCCGTGTCCGGCTCGCTCCATCCCTCGTTGTTGTTCGAAGTGCCGCCGGGCGCAAAGCTGTGATGCTCGGCGACCGTGTGCCAGAAGTATTCGGCCAGGTCGCGATAGCGTTCGTCGCCTGTCAGTTCATAGCCGCGCGCCGCGCCAATCACCTTCGGAATATTGGTGTTCGAGTGCAGTCCCGCGAGCTTGTCCTCATGCGCCGCGAGCGGCATGAAGAAATCCTTGTGCTCGAAGCGGTAGCCTGCGTCCAGATATTTCTTTTCGCCAGTCAGCGCGTACAGGTTGAACATCACCTCGTTCATGCCGCCGTGCTCGGTCTTGTAGACCTTCGCCAGTTCCTCGTCGCTCAGTGGCTTGATCCACTCGATGGCCCATTCCGCCATGCGCTTCGTGGTCTCAAGCGCCGTCAGGCTGCCGCAATGCGTATACATGTCGAGGTGTCCGGCCATGATCTTGTGATAGGTGTAAAACGGCGCCCACACGTGCTCATGATGCTTGAGCCGGTCATAGAAGTTTTCCGGATACGCGCCGAGATAACCATTCGGTTGCTGGCATTCGGCGAGCATGTTTACAAGCCCCTCTGCCTTCAGCCGCAGCGATTCGTCACCCGTCGAGGCGTACATCAACGCGCAGGCGGAAAGGTAATGGCCGCCCGCCAAATGGCCGCGCAACTCGCAGTCGGGTGCTTCCCATCCACCGAGCGGTTGTGCTGTCGATGGCTTGCCCGCCGTCAGCCGGAAGCTATGTGCCAGCCGGTCGTTCGGCAGCATGAACAGATACATCCGGTCGCGTTCCTGCAGCTCTTTCAGGTAGCCCGAGCGCAGACGAACCTGCTTCATCGGAAACGGATTCGCCTTCCAGTTGATCTTCTCAAAGCCCGTGCGATTCACCGAGGCCGGAACGTCGGTCGCCGCGTCCTGCGCGAGGGCGCGCAGCGCCGGATGCAGCAGCGACCCGGAGGTCGCGAGCAGTGTGCTGGTACGCAAAAAATCTCTTCTCGTTGAACTCATCGTAGTGTTCCAACCTCCCGTGGGTGAAATCGTTGAAGGGTACGGGCTTCAGCCCGTACGCAAAATCCGCTGATTGTCGATGGGGTCTTAGCTCCGGAGTTATGGCTTTTTGACCTCGCCCGCAACCAGATGTACCGTGGTCGGATTTTTTCCTAACTCAATCGCATATGCCTCGCGCTCCTTGGCAAGCGGCGTGGCCGGATGCAATGCGATGGCCTTCGCTGTCGTCGCTTCAATGCGCAGATACGCCTTCGGTGTGAAGCTGTCGGACGCGTCCAGTTGCACATCCACCGCGCCGGTCTTCGTGTTGTAGCGCACGCTCGCAAAGCGGCCCGCATCCAGCGTTAGCCATGCAGCCAGTGGCGCGATGAAGACGCGCTGCCGCATTGCATCGCGCGGTGCGAGCACAATCGTCTCTCCCTCTTCCTTCACGTTGCCGCCAAAGGCCAGCCAGCCGAACTCCGCGTCATGCACTAGAAAGGTTCCCGCCGCCAGCGCGTGGCCCAGAAAATTCGGACCGTAGTCGCCCGAATAAGGATCGAAGGCCATCTTGTCCGGATAGCTGTGGAAGGCCGCCGATGCGAATCCCTCCTGATCGATATTGGTCAACGCGCCCATGTTTCCACCGTAGCCTACACGCAGCAGATACAAATCCTCCGGCGCATGCCGGTACGCGTCGAGCAGCGGAATCGCGTTGATTCCAGAGCCATAGTGGTGCATCTGCCGCTCGATGCGCGGGTACTTGCCGCCGTACAGAAAATCCCAATAACGACGCGCATTTCCGTTATAACCCCAGTTGGGAATCGTCGGCATATAACCGGTGATCGCATCAATCGTCACCTGCGCCTTGTCCGCGTAGCCGAAGCGCTGGCACCAGTCGTAGACCTCTTCCTGCCCGGTCGAGTCCCACGGCATCTCGCTGCCAAACGGATACGCCTGCTGTCGCCAGCCTTCAGCCCGCGCACGCATCGTGGCTTCCAGCTTGTCGGCCTTTGCCGTCTCTCCCTCGTGACGCAGATCGTCGAGCACATTCACAAAAATCGTGCCCTCCATCTGCCCGAGCATCGCCTGCCCTTCGGCAAAGTGCGTCATCGCGAGAATCGTTTCATACGACTGGTTCAGATACCAGTCCGCTGCGTGATGCGTCGCCAGTCCCGGATGATTGCGCGCGATCCGGTACAGTGCCCAATACGCCGCCGCCACATGTGGATAGTTGTACGAGCGCCACACCCCCGCCGCGTCGTCCTTCTTCCAACTCTCCCACGTCGACCAGTCGATGTTTTTGTCGTAATATCCCGGGGACAATTCGTCCGGTGCGTAATAAAAAAGACTCCGTCGCACGCCGTACTTCTGCGGCCCGTCGCTATATTGCAAATGCCCCCAGACCACGCCATCGATGAACTGTTCAAGCTGCTCGACCTGCTTCTTGTCCGGTCGCGCGTACTCCTGCATCGCCGCCGCCAGCCATGATCCCGCGCCGCCCTCGTCGCTCAATCCCGCAATCCATACGCGCTGATCTTCGAGCACCTGCGCGTTCGCCTCGCGGTCATAAGTGATGATCGACGGTGCCCGATGGAACGGGTCGTCCTTCTTGTCGAACCACTGCTTGGTAAACAGAAAATGTCCAAGGTCGTCGACCGCTTCGCTCGCCGGTTTGATCACCCGATAGTGAATGCTCTCGGTCGTTCCGTCCGCGTAGCTCACCACGATGCGCGCCCGTCCCCACTGCTTGCCGCGCAGCGTGTAGCGTAGCCAGCCGTGTTCGGTCGTGCCGTTCGCCGTGATCTCAATCGCGTCCGCCGGTTCGGCCACAATCGCGCGCACCGGTTGCGCCGCATGCAGATAGAGCGGCGCGTCAATATCCTCGGGCAGCACGTAGCCGGGAATGCCCACCGCCACCGGCCGCTGTGCTGCGATCAGCGTTTTTTCGATATTGCGAATCGAATCGGAGACCAGGAACCGCAGTCCAATCGTGCGCGTCTCGCCCGGTGCGAGTGTGAAGCTCGTCGCCGGGTTCCATTCCTTCACGCCCTTCCACTCATTTTGTTGATAGGCGAGCGAGGCCGCCATCCATTCGTAGAAGCCCTCGAAGGTTTGCTGGCGCGGCGTCTTCTCCTCGAAGGGAAGTGTATCGTCGGAGCCCTTCTCGTGTCGCGGCGCGTTCTCAAGCAGCCGATAAGCCTCGAAGGGCGTCTTACCGTCGGGCACTACGACCAGCGCCGGCCCATGCCCGTCGAGCCGCGTCACCTGCACGTAGCCGCCGTCGAGCGCAATCGATGGATCGGAAAAATTAGCCAGCGCATGTGCCTCTCCAAGCGTGCGACCCGTCAGCACATTGTTGAAGACCAGCGGAATCCCCAGCGCGCCAATCTCAATCGCCCGCGTGCCCGGATTATGCAGCGTGAAGCGCAGCACCAGGTGCCCGCCCTCTACTGTCCAGATGCGCGTCGCCTGCAGCGGAAAATCCGCGGCAAAGGTTGGCGCAAGATTCTCGCGTTCCAGTTCGCCCGACTCTGGCGCAAGGGGAATCACTGCATGCCGTTCCTGTGCCGTCGAATAACTCTGCCAATGCTCGTTGCCCGCCGTGCGCAACCGCAGATTCAAATCGCCCAGGTGAAAGTAGCCATCCACCGAGCGGGCCGCCAGCAGATCGAAGGGCGAAAAATCGTAGCTCTTCGCCGCGTGCGGGTCCTTCGAGGCAGGCAGCGGCGCTTCCAGTCCAGCAACCGTGCCCGAGGACTTCATCAACGCCAGCGCCAGCTCTGGCGTCTGATAGCGGGCCACGCCCTGGTCAAACAGAGAGCCCAGATGCGGCGCGCGACCGGCCGGGTAGTATTGCGCCGTCAGCGGCAGCGCCGAGACCAGAACAGCGGCCAGCGCGAGCGGGCGGATAGAAGAAGAAACCATGGAGCGCCTCCCTGGGGATCCACCGTAGCGGATGGAGCCGATGCGCGGGTCACAAAATAATTTACCGCATCGATATGGTCTGATTGTATCCAAACTTGTATACTTTGCGAAAGGCGCACGAACGATTTTTGCTCGCTGCCGCCCTCGCAGAGGCAAAACCGGCGACCAAGGCCATGCCACGGCGGAACTGGACCACATATCTCAAGCAATAACAGGACCTTGCGAGCTAGACCTATGGATGAGTGTTTTGTACCGGCTTCGATTACTGTCATTGATTCGCACACTGCCGGTGAGCCAACCCGCTGCGTGCTCGGTGAATTTCCTGAGCTGGGAACCGGATCGATGGCCGAGCGGCGCGAGATTCTGCGCGAAAAATTCGATCACCTGCGTCGGGCCATTCTTTGTGAGCCGCGCGGCTCCGACGTACTGGTCGGCGCTTTTCTGCTGGAGCCGGTCGACCCCGCCTGCGCCGCCGGAATCATCTTCTTCAATAACGCGGGCTACCTCGGCATGTGTGGCCACGGCACCATCGGCGTCGCCAAAACCCTGGCCTACATGGGCCGCATCCGCCCCGGCATCCATCGTTTGGAGACCCCGGTCGGCGAGGTCGAGGCTACTCTCGCGGCCGACGGCACCGTGACCATCCGCAACATCCCCGCCTATCGCTATCGCGCCGCCGTCCCGGTTGAAATCCCCGGCCACGGCACCGTCACCGGCGACATTGCCTGGGGCGGCAACTGGTTTTTCCTCGTCGCCGACCACGGTCGTTCTCTCTCTATTGAGCACGCCGACAGCCTCACCGAATTTGCCTGGGCCATTCGCAAGGCGCTCGGTGCGCGGGGCATCACCGGAGCTGACGGTGAAGAGATCGATCATGTCGAGCTGTTTGCTGCCCCTGCCAACGCCGCCAACCACAGCCGCAACTTTGTGCTCTGTCCCGGCAGGGCCTACGACCGCTCGCCCTGCGGTACTGGAACCAGCGCCAAGCTGGCCTGCTTGGCCGCGGCGGGCAAGCTCGCTCCCGGCGCGCGCTGGCGGCAAGAGGGCATTCTGGGCACGGTCTTCGAGGGCTTCTACGAACTGGATCCCGCCCAGCCGGAAAAGATTCTGCCGCGCATTCAGGGCACGGCCTCGGTCACTGCCGAAACCCGTTTGATCTTCGAGGACGCCGATCCCTTCCGCCTGGGGGTGCCCGCATGCTTCTAAAAGATAAGCAGAGCTACGACGCCGTGGTGATCGGCGGCGGCATCGTCGGCGCCAGTTGCATCCTCGCCCTCGCCCGTTCGGGAATGCGCGTGGCCATCGTCGAAAAGGATTGCTGGGGCAGCGGTGCCACCGCCGCCGGCATGGGCCACCTCATCATTCTCGACGGCAGCGAGGCCGAGTACGCCCTCAGCAGCCACTCGCAGACCCTCTGGCACGCCCTCGGACCAAAGCTGCCTGCCGGAGCCGAGTTCCGCTCTCCCGGCACCCTCTGGGTCGCCGCCGACGCCGAAGAGATGGCCGAGGCCGAGCGCAAATTCCACTACCTCACCGAGCGCGGCTTGCCCGCCAAGCTTCTCTCCACTGCCGAACTCAAGGCCGAGGAGCCAGAGCTATGCGATGGACTCGCCGGTGGCCTGCTCGTCTCCCGCGACTCGGTCGTTTTTCCGCCGGTCGTCGTCAAGGCACTGCTGGAAGAAGCCGCATCGCTCGGCGCAACGCTCAAGCTCGGCGTGGCCTGCACGCACCTGGGCGACGGTGAGGCGTATCTGGCCGATGGCACGGTGCTTTCTGCTGCCCATCTGGTCAATGCCGGTGGCGCGCAGGCCAGTTCCTGCATGCCCGGCCTGCCGGTAAAGCCGCGCAAAGGCCACCTCGCCATCACCGACCGCTACCCGGGCTTTCTGCATCATCAGGTTGTTGAACTCGGCTACATGAAGAGCGCCAAGCAACTCACCGCCGAGTCGGTCGCCTGCAACGTGCAGCCCCGCGCCACCGGCCAAATCCTCATCGGCTCCTCGCGCCAGTTCGGGCAAGAGGGAACCGAGATCGACCACGCGCTGCTCGGCAAGATGCTGCGCCGTGGCATCCACTATTTGCCCGGTCTGGCCAAGCTGCAGGTCATCCGCACCTGGACCGGCTTCCGCGCCTCGACCCCCGACAAGCTGCCGCTCATCGGACCCGATCCGCGCGATCCCTCGCTCTGGCTGGCCACCGGCCACGAGGGCCTCGGCATCACCACCTCTCTAGCGACGGCCGAACTGCTCGACTGCGCCCTCTCGGGGCGCGCTCCGGCCATCGATCCGGCACCCTATCTTCCCGCTCGCTTGCTCGAGCCAACCCCATCGAAAACGCACAAGGAGATCCTATGAACTGGACTGGCGTCATGCCCGCAATGACCACCGCTTTCACCCCCAACGACACCCTCGACACCGCCTTCATCGCGCGCCACGCGCAGTGGCTCGTTGAAAATGGCTGTTCGGGCATCGTCAGCCTCGGCTCGCTCGGCGAGGCCGCCACGCAGACGCTGGTGGAAAAGAAGCTCCTGCTCGAGACCCTCGTCAAGGCCCTCGACGGCAAGGCTCCCGTGGTCGCCGCCATCTCCGCTCTCTCCACCACCGAGGCCGTCGAACTCGCCAAGGTTGCCGAGGGCGTTGGTTGCTCGGGCCTCATGGTTCTGCCCCCCTATGTCTATCTCGGCGACTGGCGCGAGACCAAGGCGCACGTCGGCGCCATCCTCAAGGCCACCAAGCTCGAAGGCCTGCTCTACAACAACCCTGTGGCCTATGGAACTGACTTTCTGCCCACCCAGATCGTCGAGTTGGCTGCCGAGTACGCGAACCTCGCCGCCGTCAAGGAATCCTCCACCGACGTCCGCCGCGTCAGCGCCATTCGCGCCCTGCTCGCCGATCGTCTGGCCATCTTCGTCGGCGTCGACGACTCGATCGTCGAAGGCATTAACGCCGGTGCCACCGGCTGGGTCGCCGGTCTCGTCAACGCCTTCCCGCGCGAGTCCGTTGAGCTTTTCAACCTCGCCAGCGCCGACAAAAAGGAAGAGGCCTTTGAACTCTATCGCTGGTTCCTGCCCCTGCTGCGTATGGACACCGTTCCCAAGTTCGTCCAGCTTATCAAGCAGGTGCAGCAGGAGATCGGCATCGGCTCGGCCCAGGTTCGCGCCCCGCGTCTGGTCGTCATCGGCGGCGAACTGGCGGAGACGCGCAAGATCGTAGAATTCGCCCAGGTCAACCGCCCCAAGACCGCCATCGCCAGCACCCCCTTCGCGCTCTAGCGTATTGCAAGCATCTCCCGGCTTGTCCGGGAGATGCAATGCACCACAGGACCCTGTCATCCGCACCAAAGATGCCTGTCATCCTGAGCGAACGGGGCCCCAGGCGTTTTCTTCAGCCTGGGGGTGGTGAGTCGAAGGATCTGCGGCTGCCTTTCAAAGGGGATCCGCGGTTGTTCTTCAAATTACCAAAAAACACCACGCCCAGATGCTACACAATACGAAGGGGCCTTTAGGCCCGGCCAACAAAAGAGGATTTCCATGGAACTCACAGGTCAGTCGTTCATCGCAAGCAAGCGCGGCGCGGGTTCGCCCGCATTCTACGGAATCAATCCTTTGACCGGCGCACAACTTGAACCCGGTTACGCCGAGGCCAGCGCCGAAGAAATCGCTCGCGCCGTGCAGTTGGCCGCCGAAGCCGCCGCGCCCTTTGCTGCTATCTCGGGCCGTGAGCGTGCCGCTTTCCTGCGCCGCATCGCCGCCAATATCGACGCCGTCGCCGAGCCGCTCGTTGAGCGCGCCCATGCCGAAAGCGGTTTGTCTCTTCCGCGCCTCACCGGAGAAACCGCGCGCACCACCGGCCAGTTGCGCCTCTTCGCCACCCTCCTCGAAGAAGGCTCCTGGCTTCGCGCCCGCATTGACACGGCTCTCCCTGACCGCAAGCCCATGGCCCGGCCCGCGCTCCGCTCCGTGCTGCGTCCGCTCGGCCCCGTCGTCGTCTTCGGCGCCAGCAACTTTCCGCTCGCCTTTTCGACCGCTGGCGGAGACACCGCCGCCGTCCTCGCCGCCGGTTGCCCCGTCATCGTCAAGGCCCATCCGGCGCACCCCGCCACCAGCGAGATCGTCGCCACCGCCATTCAGCAGGCCGTCGCCGACGCGGGTCTTCCCGAAGGCGTTTTTTCGCTGCTCTACAGCGCCGGGAATGGATTGGGAAAGACTCTCGTGCTGCACCCAGCCGTGCAGGCCGTCGCTTTCACCGGCTCGCAGCGCGGCGGTCGCGCGTTGATGGATCTTGCCGCCAGCCGTCCCCAGCCGATTCCGTGTTTCGCCGAGATGTCGAGCGTCAACCCGCTCTTCATCCTGCCCGAACTGCTCGCCGCCGATCCCGAAGGCTTCGCGCAAAATCTCTTCGCTTCCTTCACCCTCGGCGCGGGCCAGTTCTGCACCAAGCCAGGCCTGATCTTCTGGACGAAGCTGCCCGGCTCCGATGCCTTCCTTGCGCATCTCAAAAAGCTCGTTGACGAGGCCACGCCGCAGCCGCTGCTCGCCCCCGGCATCGCCAGGGCCTACGAGCAGTTGACCGTCGAGCGTGCCACGCAGTCCACGCGTGCCGCCGCGGCCAAGCCCCAGGGAAACGCGCCCTTCTGCCATGCCGAGCCGCAGCTCTTTAGTACGACACTCGCCGAGTTTGAGGCGCAGTCCAAGTTGGCGGAAGAGATCTTCGGACCGACGACGCTGCTCATCGAGTGCCCCGACCTCGCCAGCTATGTGCGCGCCGCCTCTGGTCTGGAAGGCCAGCTCACCGCCACCCTCTTCGGCACCGAAGCCGATCTCGCCGCGCAGCCGGAGCTGATCGCGGTCCTCGCCACCAAGGCCGGACGCGTCATCGTCAACGCCTTTCCCACCGGTGTCGAGGTCTCCTCCGCCATGGTCCACGGCGGACCCTATCCGGCCGCCTCCGATGCCCGCTTCACCTCCGTCGGCACCCGCGCCATCGATCGCTTCGTGCGCCCGGTCTGCTACCAGAGCCTGCCCGACGCTCTCTTGCCCGCCGAACTCCAGGACGCCAATCCTCTCGGCATCCTTCGCCTGATCGATGGCACCGAAACCCGCGCCGCGCTCAGCTAGAGCGAAATTTTCCACACATAAAAAGGGGAGCCGCTCTGGCTCCCCCTTTTTTATTGGATATGTGTCGTGCGCCTACCAACTGCCGCGTTCGCCGAAGATGTCGATCACGCTGGCCAACCGCTGGCAGCCAATCTCCCAGTTGGCGCACAGCGCCTTCTCCAGCCGCTCACCGTCACCGGCCTCCATCGCGGCGATGATCTCGTCATGTTCCTTGACCGAGTACGCGAGCTGGTGGGTGATGGAGCTGGCATAGAGCCGCCAGTAGCGCTCGGTTTGCGGCTCGATGGCGCGATGCAGAGCCTTGAGCCGCTGGCCGGAACCGGCCTCAACGATCAGTTGGTGGAACTCGTGGTCCAGATCGAAGATGTTGGTGTTTTGCATGCTCGGGTCAGAGGCGATCTCGGCCAGTTGGCTGTTGATCTTGCGCAACTGCTCGGCCAGCGGCATTCTTTCCGCATCGGGCAGCGCGGCGGCGCGGCGTCCGGCGAGGCCTTCGATGCGGGCGATCAGCGGATACAGCTCAAAGGCGTCTTCCTTCGTCAGCGGAGCGACGACCATGCGCGCTTTCGTGCCGTTGCGGTGCTCAATGATGTAGCCCTCGCGCTGCAACAGGTAGAGCGCCCCGCGTACCGGCGTGCGGCTCAGGCTCAGGTGTTCGCACAGATCGCCTTCGACAATCCACATGCCGGGCGCCATGCGGCCTTGCACGATCAGATCGCGGATGCGGAGAAAGGCCGAATCGACACTGGTTCCGTGCTCGAGTTTGGCGGCCTTTGGGTGCTTGGTTGTTGCGCTTTTGCGAGAGGCGGAGGCCAGCATGAAAGATACCTTTCCTGGTTCGACGCAGGTTTGCGGAACCGTTTCAATCCGAAGGGATGACGGCTTGACGAATTTTGTCCATCTACAGCATACAACGCAGAATACAAAGAAGCTGTGTGCTTCGTCTCTTGATGTGCACTGCAATTTCTGTATTTTGGGAGCCGTTTGCGCTGGAGGGCATTGCCGTGCGTGGGAGGAGGGCGGTGCAGGCGGAACGAGAAAAAAGCCGGTCCCCGCAGTGGATTTGCGGGGACCGGATGCAAGGTTAAAATTCGAAGTTGGCGCGAATCTCGATGTGGCGCGGGTTGTTGGTCACCTGCGCCAGACCGAAGTTGGTCGACTGCACATTGCCGCTGAGCATCGACGACGGTATGCTGCCGAAGACCGGGTGGTTCCACACGTTCAGGAACTCGCCCTGCAAGCGGAAGCGCATGTTGTCATGCACCGCTACGCTCTTTGACAGCGACAGATCGTGATAGAAGCCGTGCGGTCCGTTGAGGTAGATCACATCGCCGATCGTGCCTGGCGTCGTGTTCGGGTTGATGTAGGTGGTGTTGGCACCGCCGCCGCTCGAGTTCTGCAGATACTTCGGATCGATGACGCTCGCATAGATGGTGCCAGGAATGCGGTGCACGCCGACGGCTTTCTGCAACTGCTTGCGCGTGACGCCGCTCAGCGTCACGCCGCTATCGGCGTAGTCGTTGTAGGTGTAGTTGCCGCCCAGCAACTGCGTGGGCGCGCCGCTCTGGAAGGTGATGATCGAGCCCATCGTCCAGTCGCCGACCACGCGGCGGACCAGCGCATTGCCGCCCAGAAAGGCTTTGCCCTTGCCGAAGGGAAGATCGTAGGTGCCGTTCCAGTGGAAGACCTGGCGGATGTCATAGGGCGTCGGACCGTAGCTCAGGTGCTTGTTGCGCAGCGTCATCAGGTTGTCGCCGCCGCCGGTCCAGTTCAGCGTCGAGCCGATGGCCAGCGTTTTGCCGAAGGTGTAGTTGGCGTCGAAGGCCAGTCCCTTCCAGTTCTGCAGACGATAGTCGGCCTGCAGTGAGTGGTAGGTGCTGAAGCCCATCGCGGTCATGTAGCTGGTCGACTGACCGGCCGCGTACGGGTTGGCCTGGAAGAAGTTCGTCGCGTAGCCGGCGCCCGTGCTCGTCGAACCCGCGTTGGTCGCGCACGGCGTAAAGCTCACACCCACCATGTTGCAGAAGTAGGTCGTCGTGCCGCTCACACCGCTCAGGTCCGAGGCCATGTAGCCCGCCTGTCCGGTTTGTATGAAGTTCAGAAAGGTGCTGTTGGTGTAGTCGATCACCTTGCTGGTGCTATCGGTCGACTCGCCGGTGAACGCCGCGTCGAAGATCGGCAGTTTGGTCTGGCCGCTCAGGCCGCGGTAGGCAAAGCTTTCGACCCCGGCCGCGTGGTTGGCCTTGTAGTTGGCCTGCGCGTTCTTGAACTCGCTCAGGAAGCCGTTCTCGAAGATGTTCACCTCGTTCGGATCGATGGCCAGCCACTGGTGCAGCGAGCGGTTGCCGCTGTAGCGCAGCTCGATGGCGCCGTGGCCGATCTGCCGTTCAATGCCCAGGTTCCAGCTCTCGGTGTAGGGCTGCCGGATGTGCGGATCGATGCCGGTCATACTCAGTGAGTTTGTGAAGGTGAAGTCCGCCAGAGACTCGGATTTCTGATAGCTGCTCGGCGACAGCCCGTAGGCGGGCATGCCATCGCCCAGCGCCAGCGAGCCCGGTGTGAAGGTGCCCGTCGCGCCGGTGTTGTTCGCGTTCAGGTAGAAGCTCTGGTAGAAGAAAGCGCCGTAGGCCGAGGCGTTGTCCCAGTAGTACTGCTGGGGCATCGTGTAGCGGCGCAGGCTGAAGCCGCCGCGCACCACCGACTGGTTATGGCCGACCAGCTTGCTCAGCCAGCCCTTCGGCTGATCCGGATTCCAGGCAAAGCCGACCGCCGGCTGCGGCGACACCTTCCAGGGCGCGTAGGCGTGCTGGCGGGCGTCAATCGTCGGATTGCTGGTGCCGGTCTCAACGCCGGGGTTGAACAGGTTGCCGATGCCCGACGGTCCGTAGATCGAGGCCTCCGACAGCGAGTGGTAGGCGCCCGTCAGATCGTAGTCGTCGCCCGTGAAGTCCCAGCGCAGACCGTAGTTCAACGTCAGGTTGCGGCGCAGCTTCCAGGAGTCCTGGAAGAACAGGCCCGCGGCCGTCTGCCGCTCGTCCAGGTTATAGGCGCCGATGCTCGTCGAGTACGTGCCGCTCTTCTGCGAGTAGGCGTAGCTGCCGGTCACGGAGCTGATGCGGCCGGTCAGCACCGCGTACATCTGCTCGGCTTCGCCGAGAATCGTGCTGCTCGCATTCGGCAGCGTGCCGTTCGAGCTGTTGGTGAAGACGTTGACCGCCGGATCGCCCGAGGCCAGGCCGAGATCGATGTTCGGATAGCCCACCGGCGGATTCCAGTAGTGGTCCTGCTCCCGGTAGCCTGAGAAGCCGAACTTGATCGCGTGCGCGCCCTTCTGCCAGCTCACCGTATCGGAGACGTTGAAGACCGGGTAGTAGTTCGTGGTCGGCTCGGTGAACACCTGCCCCGACATGTTGCTGTTGAAGCCGTAGGTGCTCAACTGCCAGTAAATCGTAGGATCGGTGGCGTAATAGGGCTTGGCGTCGTTGGCGTACTGGTGCACGTTATACAGGTAGCCGACCTTGATCTGGTTAATCATGTTCGGTGTGATGTCGTAATCGAGCCCGTAGGCCGCCGTGTAGTCGCGCGTGTGATAGCTGCCGCCCTGGCCGGCATAGGTCGCGCCGGGAAAATCAGGCGTGTATTCGCCCTTCACGGTGCGATTGGTCAGATTGAGTGACAGGTTCATGCGCAGCTTCTGCGAGACGTTGTAGTCGACGCGCGCTGTCGGATAGTAGATGGTGTTGGGCTGGGCCGACTGCCAGTTGATCTGGTTGATGTTGGCGTCGGAGGTGGTTGAGCTCGCTCCCGAGCTGAGCGCGCCGTTGATCGACGACAGCTCGCTGGCAATGGTGCTGTTGAGCGCAGACGGCAGGTTGGTGCCGTTGGTCGTATTGTAGTTGGCGGCCAGTGTCAGCAGGTTGACGTTCTGCGTGGTGCCGTTGGTGTCCACATAGCTGAAGTTGCCCGTCTGTGCGCTGCTGGTCAAATAGTTGTTGTTGTCGGCGGCGCCGCTGCGGTCGCGGTGTGTTGACAGGCCGCCGAAGAAGAACAGCTTGTCATGTAGAATCGGGCCGCCCAGGCTGCCGCCGAAGTCGTTGTAGACTACTTTGCTGCGACGCAGGCCATCGACGTTGTTCGCATAGGTGTTGGCGTAGAGCGCATTGTTGCGCGCGTCTTCGAACAGCCGGCCGTGGTAGGCGTTGGTGCCGGCGCGCGTCACAAAGTTGATCTGCATCGTCGCCATGCCAAAGCCCTGGTCCAGATCGAGCTGATCGGTGACGATCGACATCTCGGCGATGTTTTCAAGCCGTGGCGTTGCCGACGGCTCGGTCGCGCCATCGTATTTGCCGCGGGTCGGCTGGCCCACCACGCCGTCGACGTTCGAGCCCTGGTTGCTGAACGACTGGCCGTTCCAGACGCCGCTCGCCGTGCCGGTGCTGCTGCCCGGCGTGCCCGTGAAGCCGGCCGTCAGCGAGCCCAGCGAGGTCAGATCGCGGCCCTCCATCGGCAGATCCTCGATGTGCTTCAGGTCGATCACCTGGCCGATCGAGTTCGAGTTGGTATCGAGCAGCGGAGCCGCCTCGGCGCTGACTGCGATGGTCTCCGTTGCGTTGCCCACCTTCAGAACCAGCGTGACGCCGGTGGTCTGCGAGGAGTGCACCTGAATGGTCTCCTGCAGCGCGCTCGAATAGTTGTCCTTGCTGGCCTTGAGCCTATAGGTGCCGATGGGCAGATCGACGAACAGATAGTTGCCCTGGCTCTGCGTGGTCGCCTTGCGCACGTCGTTGGTGGAAACCGCCGTGAGCTCAAGTTGGGCGCTGGGAATCACCGCGCCCGAACTGTCTTCGATCACGGCGGCAATCTTGCCCTGTGAGCCGGATTGTGCTCGCAACTGCGGTGCGAATGCCGTCAGCAGTGCACAAAGAGAGATCCCGAGAGGGATGAGCCATTTCTTCTGGAACATTCTTGACTCCTTTTCAGCGTTGGCCTAGCCAAAATGAATATGCAGGGACGAAGAGGGAAGGGGTGGCCTGCTCTTCGTGGTGTCCGGGTAGTGCGCGGTGCGGGGGGAAGAAGTCCACAGTCGCGACAAGTATCGTGATTCTTAGTATGACATTATGTATTTATGAATGTATTTATTGCAATGCGAAAAATAGAATACTCGAAAGAATTTTTCCGCGATGGCAAAAAATCGCGATTCGCTCCGAAATCGGACGACGTCGAGTGACGATTCCGGTCACGAATCCACTTCCATGAAGGCGCAAAATACCGCCCGGAAAGAGCTCCGAAATCGCGCGCGTATGTGCCAGAAAAAACACGAAAATGACCTCGAAAAACACGAAAAATCACCATTTTTCACGCTTTTTCGCAAAACTAAACGCCGTCCACGACCATTAGGGTCGTGGACGGCGTTGGAGCATGGCGCTGTAACCTGTTGTTATTGCTTGGGTTTTTGCTCCGAAAGATTCCAGTTCGGCGTCGTGCCGCCTTCGAGATTGCGCACGAAAAAATCCATCAACTTTCGTTCGCCCCACCGT
>Ga0224528_1000953_pt1 | contig 20838 bp, 17 predicted proteins | sample CBST25metaG_2_FD_179888 | JGI IMG/M metagenome (GOLD analysis project Ga0224528, IMG submission 179888) | Peat soil microbial communities from Stordalen Mire, Sweden - C.B.S.T25 | ecosystem: Environmental > Terrestrial > Soil > Wetlands > Peat | place: Sweden: Norrbotten County, Stordalen Mire...
GTGCTCTATGACCAGATGGGCAACAAACTGCCGGCGATGACCCTGCTGCTGCTGCACTTCGGCAAGTGGATGCAGCACTCGATTCTTTGGATACTGCTGGGCACGGCAACGGGCGGCTACGGCTTCTTCCGCTATTCGAAGACCGAGGGCGGCCGCGACCGCATCGACGCGGTACGCATCCATATGCCGGTCGTCGGCAAAATCTGGCTCAAGTATCAGGTGGCGCTGTTTGCGCGCACGCTTTCGACGCTGCTGACGGGCGGACTGCCACTGGTGCCGTCGCTCGAAACAGCGGCGCGGTCCATCTCTTCGCGCAAGGTTTCGCAGGCGGTCTTCGGTTCGATCACCACGGTGCGCGAGGGCAAAAGTCTGGCCGAGTCGCTGGCAAAAACCGGCGTCTTTCCCGATCTTTCCACGGAGATGATCACCGTCGGTGAGCAGACCGGCGCGCTTCCGCAGATGCTCAATTCGGTGGCCGAGTTCTTTGAAGAGGACGTGGCCACGGCGCTGACCGCAACGCTGGCTCTGATCGAACCAGCCATTCTGATCATCATGGGAATTGTGGTGGTCTTCATCTTAATCTCGCTGTACCTGCCGATCTTCTCGCTCGGTCAGGGCGGCGGCGTGCAGGGGTAAACGACGATGGCCGATGCAAACGCAGTAGCAACTCCTCCGGTGCAGGACGAACGGGCGCAGGCCGAAGTGCTCGCCGCGCGCTACCGCTCCGTCTTCGTGGACCTGAAGAACTTCAAAATTCAACATGAGTTGCTGCGGACCATTCCCGTCGAGCTGATGTTCCGCTACAACTTCATTCCCATCGAGCAGAAGGAAGATGCGGTGACGATCGCGGTGAGCGATCCATCGCAACTGATGCTGCTCGACGAAATCGCCGGTCTGCTCGGCCAACGCATCGAGGTGCGCGTGGCGATGCTCTCGCAGATCACCGATCTGCTGAAGAAGACCGAGCAGTCGCAGCGCGTGCTCGACGAGGCCAGCGAAGGCATGACCTTCGACGTGCTGACCAGCGAAGAGAATCAAGACGAGAACATCTCGATCGAGAAGCTGACCAGCGAAGAGGACATCAGCCCGATCATCCGTCTGGTCGACACCACCATCTTCACCGCGCTTGAGCGACGCGCCTCCGATATTCACATCGAGACCTACGACGACAGCGTGCACGTGAAGTACCGCATCGACGGCGTGCTGCAAGAGGCGATGGCGCCGATTGCCCGCGAACACCACTCGACGATTCTGAGCCGCATCAAGATCATGTCGGAACTGGATATTGCTGAGCGCCGCGTGCCGCAGGACGGCCGCTTCCGGGTGCGCTACAAGGGTCGCCTGATCGATTTCCGCGTCTCCATCATGCCGACCATTCACGGTGAAAACGCCGTGCTCCGCGTGCTTGACAAGGAGTCGATGAGCGAGAAGTTCCGCAACCTGACGCTGGACGTAGTAGGCTTCGGCGAGGACGATCTGCGGTGCTTCCGGCGCTACATCCGCGAGCCGTACGGCATGGTGCTGGTCACCGGCCCCACCGGCTCGGGCAAGACCACCACGCTCTATGCCGCGCTCAACGAGATCAAGAGCGACGAAGACAAGATCATCACCATCGAGGACCCGGTCGAGTACCAGATTCGCGGCATCACGCAGATTCCCGTGAACGAGAAGAAAGGTCTCACCTTCGCAAGAGGCCTGCGATCGATTCTGCGCCATGACCCGGACAAGATTCTGGTCGGCGAAATCCGTGACCAGGAGACGGCGCAGATTGCCATCAACTCCGCTCTGACCGGTCACTTGGTCTTCACCACCGTCCATGCCAACAACGTGGTCGATGTGCTGGGGCGCTTTCTGAACATGGGCGTCGAGGCTTATAACTTTGTATCGGCGCTCAATTGCATTCTTGCTCAGCGGCTGGTGCGCACCACCTGCGAACACTGCGCGCACCCGGTCCACTACGACGACGATGCGCTACGCGCCTCGGGGCTGAATCCCGAGGAGTGGCACGACTTCGAGTTCCGCGAGGGCGCAGGCTGCATGGAGTGCGGCGGCACCGGCTACCGTGGCCGTACCGCGATCCACGAACTGCTGGATTTGACCGACTCGATCCGCGAATTGATTCTGGAGAAAAGACCCAGCTCCGAAGTACGCCGGCAGGCCCAGAAAGAGGGCATGAAGTTTCTGCGCGAATCGGCGATTGAGCGCGTGCACCGTGGCCTGACCACGCTCAAGGAGATCAACAAGGTCACATTCATCGAGGCCTCGCGCTAAAGCATTTCTCCAATGGCTCTAGAGCGAAGACTGGACGCAAAGTGGCTTTTTTCTCAAGAAAAAGCCACCTTGCACGCAACTCAACACTGCACGTGTATTGGAGAACGGCTCGAGTGAGATCGTTTGTCGACAAACTGAAAGCAGGATTGACGCCAGCCGCAGGGCTGGTGCTCAAAAGCGGTGGGCGCCCACCGGCGGCCGTCGAACTGTCGAGTCTGGGCGCACTGGCCGGAGCGGGCAAGCCGCCCATCTACGCCTTTGCACCGCTGGCCGAAGGCGCGCTGGTTCCCGGCATCGGCGAAGCGAATGTACGCTCAGTCGAGGCCGTAGCCACGGCCATCCGCACGGCGCTTGACCAGGTCAAGCCGCCCAAGCGCGACGTGACGCTGGTGCTGCCCGACACGGCGGTGCGCGTCTTTGTGCTGGACTTCGAATCGATTCCGACGCGCAAGGAAGAGGCGCTCTCGGTGCTGCGCTTCCGGCTGCGCAAGGTGATTCCCTTCGAGGCGGATAAGGCCGCGATCAGCTATCAGATACTGAACCAGAACCACGATCAGTGCCGTGTGCTGGTCGTCGTCATCCCCGGGCCGGTGCGCGATGAGTATGAGGCGGTGGTGCGCAAGGCAGGTTATGAACCGGGCGCGATGCTGCCGGCCAGCCTGGCGGCGCTCGAAACCGTCGACGCCGGCAACTCGCTCGAGGCCACGCTCTCGGCACATTTGAGTCCGCAGGCGCTGATCTGCTGCATCTCGACAACCACCGACCTGCTGCTCTACCGGATTCTGACGTTGCCGGAGGACGAGGCACAACGAGCCATCGAGATTCAACGCGGCGTGGCCGTGGCTGCGGCCTTCTATGAAGACAAGCTACAGGCCCCACCGCGCAAGCTGCTCTATACGGGAACGGCGGAGATCGAGGAGTTCAAGGAGATGGCGGCGATGCCCGAACCGGGCATTGAAGAATTGACGCCGCGTCCGGAGACGGGCGCGCTGACCGGCCTTGGCGCGGCCAGTTTGGCCGGCGTGGCCGGCGCACTGGCGGGGGCTTACTAAAATGCGGATTACGCTCAATCTTGCCACACGGCCCTACACCGATCTCGGGCCGGTTCTGCGACAGTTGCGCATCGCCATGGTGGCGCTGGCCGTGCTGGCGGCGATCTTCGGCTTCGGGCTCTATCACCTGCACGCCAAGGCCGTCGAAGCACGCGCCCGCGAGCGTGCGGTCGATACGCAGATCGCACAGATCACACAGGAAAAACAGAACTACGAACAACTGATGCAACAGCCGGACAACGCGCTTTTGCTGCGACAGACCAAGATGCTCAACAATCTCTTCGCCACCAAGGCCTTCTCCTGGACGCTGGCGATGGAAAACCTCGAAAAGGTACTGCCCGAGGGGGTAAGCGCGTCCACGCTGGAGCCGATCCGCGACAAAACCGGCCTGACGACGCTGCACATGCGCGTGGTGGGGCCGCGCGACCGCACCGTCGAGCTGGTGCGCAACCTCGAACATTCGCAGCGATTCCGCATGCCGCGCATCATCGGCGAAAACGCCGAGTCGGACAAAAACGGCAGCCCCAATCATCAACTGGAACCGGTAAGCGCCTCGAACCGGTTCACCTTCGACATTCTCGCCGACTATAACTCGCCCACGGCCGATGAACACCTCTACGCCGCCAGCGGCAAGCCCATAGCTGGCGAGATCAAGCCCACCGCCTCCGCGCCGAAACCGGCGACCAAGGCGAATGCCAAACCCTCGGCTGCACCGGCGCTCAACACCGCGAAACCCGCATCGCCGCAGGCCAAGCCGCATCCCGGCGCAGGAGGTGCTCGATGAAGGCGCAGGGAAAACCGATCGATTGGCGCAAGCAGTTGGCCATGCCGCTCACCTGGCACATCGCCGGCGCGGTGGCCTTGCTGATTCTCACCCTTTTCTTCGGCATTCGCCTGGGACTGGACTGGTCGGCGACGCACGGACGGCGCTCCGACGCGCTGGCCGACAAACAGGCGCAAGTCAAGGCGCTTGAGCTGGAAACGGTCTCGCTGCGCGGCCTTGATGCGCGCGTCGGCGAAGCGCATGAGAAGCTCAACAACTTTTATGCGCGGCGCGTTCCACCCAGCTATTCGGCCATCTCGGCCCGCGTGGGCGAGTTGCAGGTGCGCTCGGGCGTGCGGTTGATGCGCGTGCAATATTCGCAAGGCAAACCGGGCGACGACCTGACCGAGATTGCGCTCGACACCACCATCAGCGGCGACTACCGCTCGATTCTGCACTTCGTCAACAGCATCGAACGCGACCAGATGTTCTTCGTGATCCGAGCCATGGCGCTGACCGGCCAGCAGGGCGGTTCGGTGAACCTGCGCATTCTCATTTCGACCTGGCTGCGGCCGGACGACGCGGCGGCCAGCGGATTGCCGCTGACCTCGGAGGTCAACGCAGCTAACGCGGCCAATGCCGCAGCGGACGCCTCCAAGAAAGAGGAGCGCTAGCCATGGCCTTGCAACTGGGAACGCAAAACAAGAAGCAGGTGCGGATAGCCATCGTGCTGTTCTCGCTGGTAGCGATCATCGGCGGCAGGCAGCTCTATCAGATGATCTCCGGACCGTCGTCGGCGCCGCGCCCAATCCCCCCCCCCGCAGCATCGCAAACGGCCGCGGCCACGGCGCAACCGGCCACTGCCTCCGACGAAGGCCCCGAGGCGAAGAAGGTAAGCGGCGCAGCCATCGACCCGACGCTGCACTTTGAACTTTTGGCGCAGAGCGAAGGCGTCGAGTACACCGGCGCGGGACGAAACATCTTTGCCGGACTCGGCGACACCACCGGTCCGCAGGTAAAGATCGAAAAGCCGCTCAAGAGTGCGCGGCCCACGGCACAGGCGGTCGTGCATATTCCGCAAGGCCCACCGCCGCCACCCAAGCCACCCGCCATCGACCTGAAGTACTTCGGCTACACGGTGGCCGGTGACAAGAGCCTGCAGGCCTTTCTGACGCACGGCGAGGACATCTTCATGGCCCGCACCGGCGAGATCATCAACCACCGCTACAAGGTGGGCACGATCCGGCCCAACACCGTGCAGATTACCGACCTGCCGTATAACAACACGCAGATACTGCCGCTGATGGCGCACTAGAGCCTTTCTCCAATACACATGCAGACGGCGACTCCAATTCGGTCTCAACAGCACCGCGACGGCGAGAACGGCTACATGCTGCTTGCCGTCATGTTCCTGCTGTTTCTGCTGGCGCTGTCCTTGATGGTCGCCGCGCCGCGCATGGCCCGCGAAATCCAGCTCGACCGGGAACGGGAGACGATGAAGCGCGGACTACAGTATCGGCGCGCCATCCAACTCTACTATCGGAAATTCCACGCCTATCCGCCGACGCTGGAAGCACTGGTCAAGACCAATGACATCCGCTTTCTGCGCAAAAGGTATCTCGATCCAATCACCGGCAAGGACGACTGGAAGCTGATCCATCTCGGCCAGAACAAGACACAGACGCTCGGTTTCTTCGGCCAACCACTGGCCGGAGCCTCCTCGTCACTGGCCGGTTCCGCAGCCAGTTCCTCATCCTCGTCGTCGCTCTTTGGCTCGTCGAGTTCGTCCAGCTCCACCGACACATCGAGCGGCGCGAGCGCTACCGGCACGGCGGCAACGAGCACCACATCGACCAGCTCTTCCGCAAGTTCTTCGAGTGGATTCTTGAGCAGCTCCACGACGAGCCAGACCTTCGGCGGGTTGGGCGTCATCGGCGTCTCGCCCAACAGTTCGCGGCAATCGATCATGATATACAAGAAGAAGAACCACTACAACGAGTGGGAGTTCTTCTACGATCCGCTGAGCGATCAAAAGATGGTTTCCAGCAGCCTGGGCAGCCTGTCGTCGAGCAGCTCCAGCTCAACCAGCAGCAGTACAGGCAGCAGCAGTTCTTCCAGCAGCACGAGTTCGTCCGGATCGACTTCAAGCTCGGGCACATTTTAGAGCATTTTTCCAATACGCGTGCCGTGTTGAGTGGCGTGCAAGGTGGCTTTTTCTTGAGGAAAAAGCCACTTGGCATCCTGCTTTCGCTCTATACCAATTAGAAAAATGCTTTAGAGCGATTGGACGGCAACGCCAAAAGAAAAAGCCCGTCATCGAGACGGGCTTTTTCTGCGCGGACTTTGTTCCGCGAACAGTTACACGCTGAAGGAAGAACCGCAGCCACAGGTGGACTTGACCTGGGGGTTGTCGAACTTGAAGCCGGCAGCCTCAAGGCTCTCGACGTAATCGACCGTGCAGCCCTTCAGATACATCAGCGAGGTTGAATCGACAAAAACCTTCAGATCGTCGAAGCTGAAGACCTTGTCCATCATGCCAGACTGGTTCTCAAAAGCCATCGAGTACTGGAAGCCGGAACAGCCTCCACCGACCACGCCGATGCGTAGACCGGCAGGAACCGGCTGCTGGGTGGCCATGATCTCGCGCACTTTAGCGATGGCCTGTGGGGTCAGAATAAGCGGCGCATTCTTGACTTCTTCTTGTGCGGGTGCGACGGATGTGGCCATAGTTCTCTCCCAAAGGTGAAATTCCGAACCTGATCTTACTGTACCGCCACGGCAGGAAGGCTTACAAGCCGGACCGCGCCGGGGCATTTGTGTATTTGGATGCGCCTTGCGGAAAAAAGATGCGGGCTGGCGCAATGTTTTACCAAAACAAAAGATTTTCCGTGTATAAAAAATACTCCCAAACTGTAGCAATACTGGGCTATGATGTTGCCCCGGAAGGCCCGTGCTCCACGAAGCGTCTCCAGGCAGAACGCGTCTGGCTGAACTCGCTGGCGCGCGGGCCCCGCATGTTGCACACGGGGGTGGTATATGACATTTGTTCCGATCATGTGGACCATTTGGGGTGTCGTCGTCGCATTGATGGCCGGACTGCATGTGTATCGCGAAAGTCTAACCCGCGATGAAGATGACCAAGTCTATCTGGACGAGGCCTTCGAGCACGAAAAGACCGCGCAAGCCGCGATTGTCGCCCGCGTCAGCAAAGTCGAACCGCTACTGAACGTGGCGAAGTGGCTGTCGGTTATTTTGACGGTATTCGTCATCGTCTACTATATCCGTGACATTCTACATCACTTAGGAGTTCTCTAACCGCGCCGCTCCAGCCCGGAAACCGAACCGGGGGACGGCCTTCTGCCCCCCGGTTTCTGCGGCAAAGCGCCGAAAAACGCCTCTTCAACCTGCGGCTTGGCGGTGCAGCTGTAGTGTGCCATGATCTCGTATTTGAGCAGCTTAGACCTTGAAGTTGTCCGGCTTGAGACCGGGGACAAATTGGTGATTTTTCTCGATCAGCACCTCGACATCGACGGTGACCTCGGGGACGTTGACGCGGATCGACAAATTGCTTATCCCCTCTGGATTCCTGCTGGTAGACGCGGCAGGCGCGGGCGATTACTTTTGGGGAAGTCAAAGGCCCGTGGCTAAAACCTTCTCGCTTCCAGCATGGTTTCGGGGGCATAAATGCCCCTGCGCCCTCCCTGAAATGGGCCATTTTCCCAAGGAGCTTGTCGAAAAAAATCTCAAGCACCGATCTCCCGGCCTTCCCTTGTACTCTATTATCGTGAAGAATCGGGTAAACCACACAAAAAACATCCTGATCGCCCTGCTGGCCATGCTGCTTTGTTCCGCGATGCTGGCGGCGCAAACCGCACCACCCTCGACCAGCGGCATCTTCCCTTTGAGTCAGATTCACGCCGGACAAAAGGCGACGGCCTGGACGGTCTTCCGCGGCCACCAGCCGGAGCCGATGGACGTGGAGATTCTGGGCGTGTTGCGCGGTGCGCGCGGCCCGGGCCAGGACATGATTCTGGCGCAGTTGCACGGTGCCAAGCCCGAATACACGGGCGTGGTAGCGGGCATGAGCGGCAGCCCGGTCTACATCGACGGCAAGCTGGCCGGAGCGCTCTCCTACCGTATCGGGCAGTTTGCCAAGGACCCGATTGCCGGCGTCACACCCATTGAACAGATGCTGGCCGTGCGCGCACTGCCAATTGCCGCGACCGATCATCCGCAAAGCGCGGCAAATACGCAACAAGACATGCAACCCATGGAAACGCCTCTGGTGCTGAGCGAATTTTCCCCCGAGGCGGTCGCCTTCTGGCAGAAGACCATGGCTGGAACCGGCCTGGAGACGGTCGCGGTCGGCGGATCGGGTTCTTCCCTGCCCGCACCGCAGCCGGATGCGGTGGGCAGCGCACCGACAATCGAACCGGGCGCGGCGGTCAGCGCGCAACTGGTGCGCGGCGACATGGAAATTGCCGCCACCTGCACGGTCACCTACGCCGACCCGACGCAAATTCTGGCCTGCGGGCATCCGATTCTGCAGGCCGGAGAGATTTCTTTGCCGATGACCGAAACCGAGGTGGTGCTCACGCTGGCCTCGCCCTTGAACTCCTACAAAATCGTGAACACGGGCCGAACCATCGGAGCCTTCACCGAGGACCGGGACGCGGCGATCCGCGGCGTGCTGGGCGCGCGGGCGCGCATGATTCCGGTGCAGATTTTGATCGGCGGCGCGACGGACCCGAAGCAACTGAATGTCGAGGTGGTTGACCTGCCAACGCTGACGCCTCAGGCCGTTGAAGTGGTTGTTTTGCAGTCTCTTATGCAGTCACTCCGCAACACCGACATGACCAGCTACCACGTCACCGGACAGATTGCGCTCAACAACGGAGAGGCTGCACCGGTCGACGTCTGGGCCGTGCCCAGCGACTCCATGCAGGCACCGATTTCAGCCGTTCTGCAGATTGGCAATGAGTTCCAGCAGATTTACGCCAACGCCTCACGGCTGACCGGCATCCGCACAGTGAAGCTGCGGATCGATCCGGTGGAGCGGCGCGCGCAGGTGGAATTGCTCTCGGCGCGGCTGCTCGGCTCCGAAGCGGTCCATGCGGGTGAAACCGTCGAGGTGGAAGCCGTTCTGCGTCCCTGGCAGCAGGAGGAGCGCACGGAACGCATCCGCGTACAGTTGCCTGCGCGTTTGAAACCGGGCACGGTGCGATTGCTGCTCTCTGGCGCCACCGCGCTTGACCGGACGCTGGAACCGGGAGAGCAAACACAAACGCTCGACGCGCTTCTGGCCGAAGAGCGTCAAAAGCGCCCTGCCGACCGGCTTTACGTCAGTCTGCTGGAGCCAGAAGCACAAGCGGAGGTTTCCGGCCAAGAGCTGTCGAATCTGCCACTTTCTCTAAAAAACACCCTGGAACCGCTGCGCGCATCTCAGCATGCAGCCCTGCGCGGCGAATCGGTTCTTGTTTTGACCGATCATGCTGTCAACGGAGTTTTGAGCGGATCGGCGACCTTGAATCTGCGCATTGAGATGGGGAGCGGTTTAGACTAAGCTTATAGACGGTGTACCTCCGTTTTTCGTCCGAATCTCACTCGGGGACGTCCGGCAGTGTATGGCCGGAACTTCAGTTACGCGTATCGAAGAGGATTTCTACTGATCATGGCTAAGATTCAGGGACTAGCAGCACACGCGGCGGGAGCAGAACTTCTGCCGTATCATTACGAGCCCGGCGAGCTGGGAATACAGGAAGTGGAGATCGCCATTACTCATTGTGGCGTCTGTCATAGCGACCTCCACCTGATCGCGAACGACTGGGGCGTCAGCCAGTATCCGTTCATTCCCGGGCATGAGATTATCGGTACCGTCGCAGCCATTGGCAGCGAAGTTCGCTCCTTCGAGATTGGCCAGCGCGTCGGTCTGGGCTGGCAGTCGAACTCCTGTGGACAGTGCGAGTGGTGCGTGAAGGGGCTGGAAAATCTGTGCGCCGAGGCTGAGGCCACCTGCGTGCACCGCAACGGCGGCTATGCGGATACCGTGCGCGCCAACGCGCGGTTTGTGATGCCCATCCCCGAGGCGCTCGACAGCGAACACACCGCGCCCCTGCTTTGCGGCGGCATCACGGTGTACAACCCCCTGCGCGATCATGGCGTAAACCCTTCCTCGCGCGTCGGCATCATCGGCATCGGTGGTCTGGGACACATCGCCATTCAGTTCGCGCGGGCCTTCGGCGCCGAAGTCACGGCCTTTTCCACCTCGGCCGACAAGGAAGAAGAAGCTCGTTCGCTGGGCGCACATAACTTTGTCAACAGCCGCGAATCGAAGGCTTTGAAGGATGTAGCCGGCACTCAGGACTTCATTCTGAGCACGGTCAACGCCGATCAGGACTGGGCCACCTACATTCAGGCACTGCGGCCCACCGGCACCTTCTGCTTCGTCGGCATTCCGCCGGCGCCAATCAACATACCGGCCTTCCCGCTGATTATGGGCCAGCGTTCAATCACCGGCAGCCCGATCGGCAGCCCGAGCCGCATCCGCGAGATGCTGGACGTGGCCGCCCGCCACGGTATCAAGGCGCAAACCGAGGCCTTCCCCATGGCCAAGGCCAACGATGCCATCGAAAAAGTGAAGAAGAACAAGGTGCGTTATCGCGCCGTGCTGTTCAACTAAATTTTCGAAGATCGTAAAAAAAGGCACGCGAGAAGCGTGCCTTTTTTGCTGCAACAAAACGGGAAGACTGCGTGGTTTTGTAAAAGGGCACGGCTTGAGCCGTGCCGCAAAAACGACATAAAACGGGCGGGCTTCAGCCCCGGAAAAATTTTTATTCCCTACGGACGCGAGGCGGGCAAGGCCTTCAGTGCATCGGCCACGATGCCCGGCGTCAGCACCTCGGGCAGCAACTTCGGGTTGGTTTCTCCAGGGATATAAAGCACATAGGTGGGCACGCCGCTGCGACCCAGCGCGGAGAGCGCCTGGGTGATGGCCTCGTCGTGGCGAGTCCAATCGGCCTTGAGCAGCAGCACGTGGTGCGCGGCAAAGGCCTGCTCGGCCTGCGGCGTGCGCAACGCCACCCGCTCATTCACCTGGCAACTCAGGCACCAGTTTGCCGAAAAGTCGACGAAAACCGGCTGCCCGGCGGCCTGTGCCTTAGCCACGGCCTCGGCCGACCAGGGTTGCCAGACGGCGGCGCTTGCCCCCGCGCCTGTCGCACTCTCCGGTGCCACGGCCAGCTTCGCCGGTGCCAGCGCGTCGAGCGCGATCACCACCAGCAGGAACAACGCGGCCACCAGCGTGGCCCAGCGCTTCGCCGGCCAACGGCCCAGGAACCATCCAGCCACGGCCATCAGCAGGAAACCCGCCAGCAGCGCGGCCAGCAGATTTGCGCCGTAGCTGCCCGCCAGCACCCAACTCAGCCAGATCACGGTGGCGAAGATGGGCGCGGCGACCGCCTGCTTCAGCACCTCCATCCACGCGCCAGGCCGGGGCAAAAGCCGCGTCCAGGCAGGCTGAAAGGTGAGCGCGACGTAGGGCGCGGCAAGGCCCAGCGCAATCGCCGTGAAGATGGCGAAGGTGACCACGGCTGGAGCCGAAAGCGCGTAGCCAATGGCCACGCCCATGAACGGCGCCGTGCAGGGCGTGGCCACCACCACGGCCAGCACGCCGGTAAAGAAGCTGCCCGCAAAGCCCTGCTTTTGCGCCAGCGACCCGCCCGTGCTGGTGAGCGAAAGTCCAATCTCAAACTGACCGGCGAGCGAGAGCCCCAGGAAGAAAAGCAGCCCGGCCATCAGCGCGAGAAAGATCGGCGACTGGAACTGGAAGCCCCAGCCAAGGCCCGCGCCCGCCGCGCGCAGCACCAGCAGCACGGCCACCAGCACCCAGAACGAGGCCACAATGCCCGCCGTGTAGACCAGTCCGTGCACGCGCAGCTTTTTCTTCTCTTCGTTGCCGGAGTTGACCAGCGACAGTCCCTTCAAAAACAGCACGGGGAAGACGCACGGCATCAGGTTCAGAATCAGGCCGCCGAGAAAGGCCAGCGCAATCACGCGCAGCGTCGGCAGCCAGTCCATGGAGACCGAGGCTGCAGGGGCAGGGATGGCTCCCGGCACAGCGGCAAGCTCATAGACTCTGCCGCCGGCCAACTCGACAATGCCCTGCAACTGCGCGGGCGCAGCCGTCGCGAACTGACTTTTTTTCAAATCCAGCGTGAATCCATTCGCCGTGGGCGTAAGCTTTTGCGGCGCGGCGTTGTCGAGCACGTCCTCGTCGGCGGGAAAGAAGACGGCCTCGCTCTCGCGGCGACCGGTGATGACGGAGAGCCGGAAACCATCGTTCGTCGCCTGAAAGACGGCTTTGGACGAGGCGGGCAGAGGCTGCGGCAGTTGCGCCTCAAAACGCGCGAAGAGCGCGGCGGCCTCGCTGTCGGGCGTGGCGGCGGCGACCACCGGCAGGTCGAGCTTCAGGTCGGCCTTGCCCGGGATGCAGCGCTCGCTGCAGACCAGCCAGCTCACCTTGGCGGACAGATGCGCCGTTTCGCCCGGCGTCAACACGCCGTCGCTCTGCAACTTTACAGGAAACAGCGCTTCGTGCTCGTAGCCGTAGTCCATCAACGGCCCGAGCGGCAGGCGCTTGGGAGCGGGAAACTGGAGCGGTCCGGCGGTCACGCCCTTCGGCAGCGCCCAGTCCAGCTTCGGCGGCTCACCGGCATCGCCAGCGTTCTTCCAGTAGATGTGCCAACCCGGTTCGATCTTGAAGGAAAGACCGGCCTCGGTCGTCCCGGAAGCGACCAGCCCCGTCTGCCGGGCAACCAACTGCACCGTGACGTGCGGTGCCGCAACCGGCGCGCCAAAGGAGGCAGAGAGCGCCGCGAGCGGCAACCCGGCCGCAACCAAAAACAACGAAACGAAGAAAAGACGCAAGCGATACATAGACAAAAGGCTCCCCTACCAGCTCTCTTCAGTGTAATGGAGGGGCGCCCTCAGGCGTGCAACAGCTTCGGCCGTCGGTGCAGGTCGGGCCGTGCCGCGTATTCACGATAGAGGCAGTCATTCTGCACGCACTTCACGCCAGCCTCCGAGGCCAGTTCCATCGCCTCGTCGTTCTCGATTTTGTCCTGCAGCCAGAGATAGGGAATCTCCAGGCGGATGACATCATCGACGATCGCCGGCACATGCTCGGGGGCCAGGAAAACATCGACCAGATCGATGCCCTGCCCGGTCTCGTCCAACGCCGCATCCTGCGCGTCGTCGAGCGAGGCGTGGCTGTAGCGGCCGATGACGATCTTCCGGGAAGGATTAACGGGAAAGACGCGGAAGCCGTAGTACACCAGATAGCGGCCGATGTGGTAACTTGGCCGCCAGTGATTTTCATCGATGCCTACCAGAGCAATGTTCTTGGTCTGGCGCAAGATCTCATCGATGACAGCATAGTCGTTCTTCATAGCCCACTGTTCCTGTCTACGGTTTCTCCACCACCCGCTCAAAAACCAGGAGCAGAAAGACAACAGAGGAGAAACGCGTTTTTCAAGACGCGAGCAATACGCTCGAGCATTTCTCCCCTTGCTGAAGAGCGAAAGATGGGAGAAAGGCTCTATACATCAAGATCGTCCGCTGATGTTTCAGGAGCACTGACCGTGGTGCCGCGCCGCTTCGCGAGCAAATAGCCACGCAGAAAAGGCTCCAGGTATCCATCGAGGACCTTGTCGACATCCCCAACCTCGACCTTGGTCCGATGGTCCTTGGCCATCCGGTAAGGCTGCAGAACGTAGGAACGGATCTGCGAGCCAAAGTTGATTTCCAGCTTTGTGTCTTCGACCTTCTTGGTCTCCGCACGCTTCTTCTCGAGTTCGTACTCGTAGATGCGCGAGCGCAGAATTGACATCGCCTTCTCGCGGTTCTTGTGCTGCGAACGCTCGTTCTGGCAGCAGACCACGATGCCGGTCGGCAGATGCGTCATGCGCACGGCCGAGTCGGTGGTGTTCACGTGCTGGCCGCCCTTGCCACCCGAGCGATAGGTATCAATGCGCAGATCGTCCTGCTTGATGTCGACGTGAATCGATTCGTCGATCTCCGGCGAGACATAGACCGAGGCAAAGGAGGTGTGGCGGCGCTTGGCCGAATCGAAGGGCGAGATGCGCACCAGCCGGTGCACGCCGCTTTCGGCGCCCAGCAGGCCGAAGGCGTAATCGCCCTGGATGGTGAAGGTAGCCGACTTGATGCCAGCCTCTTCGCCGTCCTGCAGGTCGTTGACCTCGGTCTTGAAGCCCTGCAGCTCGGCCCAGCGCAGGTACATGCGCATCAGCATCTCGGCCCAGTCCTGGCTCTCGGTGCCGCCCGCGCCCGGATGCACGGTCACGATGGCGTTGAAGCTGTCGGTCCGGCCGGAAAGCATGGTCCGGGCCTCGAGATTCTCGGCCAGCGACTCAAGCTGCTGAATGGCCTCGGTCAGTTCGGCATCGACCTCCTCGCCCTCGCGCGCCAGCTCGAAGTAGGCCTCGATGTCGCCGGTGCGGCGGGTCAGAGACTCATCGTCGGCCACCAGTTGTTCGAGCCGCTTGCGATCGCGCATCAAGGGCTTCGAGGCCTCTGGGTCACTCCACAGCGCCGGATCGGCCAGTTTGTTTTCTACTTCGGCGAGTTCCCTGCGGATGCGAGCAGGGTCAAAGATACTCCCGCAGGTCGCGAACCTGATCGCGGACGGGAGCATAAGCGAATTCGAGATCGTTCAACGGCATGCTTTGCTCTTAGGACCTGTCTTTGCTTTGAAATCGGTCACCAGCACAAAAGATCCAGGCCAGCAACCCTAGGGAAAGTATGGCACACACCCAGGCAAACACGTCGCCGCAGAGGGTGTAGAAGGTGCGGTCGTTCCTGAATCCGTACCCGGCCGCCAACGCATCGACGGCGTGGCGCGGAATGGACTGACGCACCCGGCCGTAGGGGTCGATAACCGCCGTGACGCCGTCGTTCGTGTCGCGCAGAATCCAGCGGCGGTTCTCGATGGCCCGCATCCGCACCATGTTCAGGTGCTGCCAGGGAGCGCTGGTGTCACCATACCAGCCGTCGTCGGAAAGGTTGACGAAGACCTCGGCGCCGTTTTTGGCAAACTGGCGCACCTCACTGGCAAAGACGACCTCATAGCAGATAAATACACCATAGCGGTGTCCGTTCAAGGAAAAAACCGCGCGCGTGCTACCGCGATCAAAGCGCGAGACCCTGCCGGTGAGCTTGCGGGCAAAGAAAAGAAGCCGCTGAAAGGGCACGTATTCACCGAAGGGCACCAGATGGATCTTGTCGTAGCGGCCCAGGCGCCTGCCGTCGGAGCCGACCAGCATGGCGGAGTTGTACTCGCGCACGCCGTCCTCGGTTCCCGGAGCCTGTTCGATGCCGTAGGAGCCGACGATCAGCGGCGCCTGTGCGGCGGCGGTCACCGTTCCCAGCGCCTTCTGAAAGCGAATGTCACTCTCGAAGTAGGGCGCGGGCGACTCGGGCCAGACCACCAGATCGGGGTGCGCCGGAAACGGCGGGCAGGGCGGATCGATGGTCGGCACGCCGGTTTCGGGAACCCCGGCGATCGAGCGCGAGCAGGGCCGCGCGGCCTGGCGGGCAAAGTCGGCGATATGCGACTCCCACTCGCCAGGAACCATCCATAGTCCGGTGCCGGCCACGTCGAGGTTCGGCTGCACCAGCACGGCGGTGGCTGTCGACGCGGGCTTTGAGGGGACCAGCGTCAGCCCCAGTGCGGCGATTATCACCAACAGAACGGCCACAGCCAGCGCGCGCACCCGCTCGGGCTTCGCGGCAAGCAGGAAAAATCCCGCGAACAACGCATGGATGGAAACGAGAAAAAAGCTGATGCCATAAACGCCGGTCCAGGGAGCCAGTTGCGTCAACAGCGCGTTATCGACCTGCGAATAGCCAAGCTGATCCCATGGAACGCAAGTGATGCGGCTGGCGGCCAACTCCAGCGCGGTCCAAAAGAGGGGCGCGGCGGCCAGTGCCCATTTCAGGCCCGCACGCCTTTTCACCCAAACCAGAAAAAGTCCAAAAAATCCGCTGTACAGACCGAGAACGAGGCTGAAGGCCAGCAGCAGAAGCTCGGGGGCGGCCGGCGGCATATCGCCGTACTGCATCATGGTGTCACGCACCCAGCAGCAGTTGCCCATCACCCAGAGCACCCCAAACAGATAGCCCAGGAAAAAGCCGCGACGCAGAGGACACCGACCGGCGGCAGAGTTGCCCGCCAGCAGCGCCAGCAGCAGCGGCGTCAAGCCAAACCAGGCAAAAAGCGAATGCCAGGCCGGCATCGGCCCCGCCAAAGGAAAAGCCAACTCCAGCAACGCCGCCGACACCACGGCGGCAGCCCATGGCGCCCATGAACCAAAAACCTTCGAGAAACGGAACATACATGGCCGAGTCTACCGCAAGCCAGCCGCAAGTCCCGAGATTTCACGCGCGCTCAAAACGGGAAATACACCCGGTCAACTACGAGTCTGTGCGCTTTCATGGCCTTGGCCGCCTTCTAATCAGGAGGAATGCCTTTTAAAACTGCCCCTTTTCGTACATCCACGCATGAAAGGGAGAAAAATGTCCTCCATCCACACACTGTTCAAGGAATCAGACATACAATCGGGTTATGTCTCTTGCGCTTTTAGGTATGCGAGTTCTCGAGGGCCTGTTTTTCATCGGGCTGGCAGGCTCGACCGTGGTGGTGCTGATCAGCTTTGTGGAAGATGGCAGCGAGCTGTTCGGCAAGAAGGAATGACCTCGGCTTAGCCCCCCTCTTATCTACTTGCCGCTCGGGCATTTGCCGATCTTCTCCCCTTGAGAGTGCATTTCTGCGCACCAGGCTCAGCGGAGGACGGGTGGTGGTCAAACTCTCTCGAATTCTTTGCACCGCCGGCAAGGTTCCGGCTTCATCGCGATGGCATCTACTCGAACGACTGTAGCACCTCCGTCCAACCGCGTGCGGTTGATTGTGGCATCCTCCGTGATGCTCACCTTCATCTCTTTTTGGCGCGCCGCGGCCATTGTTCTCTGCGACCTGGGATCCTCGGCTTTTTATGCCGGCGGCATCGCCGAACAGGCGATTGGCGCCTCGGCGCCGTGGTTCATTCTGGGCATCATGCTGTTCAGCTTCGCGGTCCGCGCGGTCTACGTCGAGAGTTGTTCGATGTTCACCCGCGCCGGCGTATACCGCGTGGTCAAAGAGGCTCTGGGCGGCGGCTTCGCCAAGCTCTCGGTCTCGGCCCTGATGTTCGACTACATCCTGACCGGCCCCATCTCGGGCGTCTCCGCCGGCCAGTACATCACCGGCATGATGAACGAGTTGATGGTGGTGGCCAACAACAGCCACTGGCTGCCGCCAGCTCTGATCGATATCCAAGGCCATCCCTTCCAGTTCAACATGGACTACACCTCGGCAATCTTTGCCGCCGTGGTGACCATTTATTACTGGTGGGAGAACGTCAAGGGCATCGAAGAGTCCAGTGAACGCGCCCTGCAGATCATGAAAATCACCACGGTCATGGTGATCATCATGCTGATCTGGGGCGTGTACACGGTCTTCGCGAGGGGTTCGCATCTACCGCCGCCGCCGACCATCTCCAATCTGAAATTCAGCGATGATGCACTGGGCTTCCTGCGCGGCAGCTCACTGGTGCCACTGCTGGGCCTGTTCGGCGTCCTGATGGCCTTTGGCCACTCGCTGCTGGCCATGAGCGGCGAGGAGACTCTGGCCCAGGTCAACCGAGAGATCGAACACCCAAAGCTGAGAAACCTGAAGCGGGCGGCCTTCGTCATCGCCATCTACAGCTTGGTCTTCACCGGCGGCGCGACGCTGCTGGCCTCGATGCTGATCCCAGACGGACCACGCACCACGATTTATCAGAACAACCTGATCGCCGGCATTGCCATGTATCTGGCCGGGCCGATGTTCTGGCGCATCGCCTTCCGCATCTTCGTGGTCATGGTCGGCTTCCTGATTCTGTCGGGAGCTATCAACACCTCGATGATCGGCTCGACCGGCGTGCTGATGCGCGTGGCCGAGGACGGCGTGCTGACCGACTGGTTCCGCAAGCCGCACGCCAAGTACGGCACCAGCTACCGCATCGTGAATCTGGTCTTCGTCCTGCAGATGTTCACGATCATCGTCACTCGGGGCAACGTGATCACCCTGGGCGAGGCCTACGCCTTCGGCGTGATCTGGTCGTTCACCTTGAACTGTCTGGCGATGCTGGTGCTGCGCTGGAAGTACAAGGGCGAACGCGGGTGGAAGGTTCCACCAAACCTCCGCATCGGCAAGTTCGAGATTCCGCTCGGCATGCTCAGCGTCTTCCTGGTGCTGTTCTCGACGGCGGTCACCAATCTGTTCACCAAGTCGGTGGCCACGGTCAGCGGTCTCATCTTCGCCGCGGCATTCTTCATCATCTTCGCCGTCTCCGAGAAGATCAATCTGCGCCGACACGCGCTGACAGCGCGGCAGATGAAGGATCACTTCCAGCTTGAACACCAGGACACGATCGACCGCGAATCGACCGCGATCCGGGCGGGCGCGGTGATCGTAACCATGCGCGATATCGCCAATCCGCTGGCCCTCAAGTGGACACTGGCCCGCACCAACACCGACGAGCGCGACGTGGTAGTCATCAGCGTGCGCCTGATGGGTGCCGGCGGTCCAGAGTACCTGAACGCCGACCAGCAGAGCTTCAGCGAGCACGAGCAGATGCTGTTCACCAAGGCCGTTTCCGTGGCCGAGAGCTTCGGCAAGAAGGTCTCGCTGCTGGTGGTGCCGGCCAACGACGTCTTTGCGGCGCTGGTGCAGTCGTCGAACTCGCTGGAGGTTGATACCGTGGTCTCGGGCATCTCGACCTCAATGAATGCCGAGGATCAGGCCTTCCGCATGGGTCAGGCCTGGGAGGCACTGCCGGAGCCCAAGCGGCAGTTCAACTTCTACGTGATCGGCCCGGGCAGCGAGAGCAAGGTCTTCTACATCGGCCCGCACGCCCCGGCCCTGTCGCCGGACGACGTGCAACTGGTGCACCGGCTCTGGCTGAACATGAAGCGCGATCCTTCCGTCAGCGACCTGCACCACAGCGACATCATCACCTATGCGCTGACACGGCTAGCCGGCAACTATGCCCGCGAGAAAGACGAGATTCTGCGCGACCTGCGCAACTATCGGGCCAATCGCTCTCCCAGCGGCCTGCGCTTCGGCGCGGCGGATCTGAGCGGAATCCCGGCATCCAGCTCTGGTCAGGAAGCACAAAGGCACGCCATCAAACAATCGCAGGATCAATAACCCGGACTCGCCATGCAAGGGTCGTGCAGGTCTTGAATGCTGCCGACGAACGCAAGAATCTGCTCCTGCGTCATCAGCGGCTTTTCGACCGGCTTGGTCTGAGGCATAGTCACGTCTTCTCCAATATCCTCGGCCAGGAACTTCTGCTTCTTGGCCATGTGCAGGATCGAGCACATGTTGGTGTAGCAGTGATACTTCATTGCGAGTCCGCTCAACGAACCCCTTCTTGTGGCAAGTAAGTTTCGGCGCTAGATTCAGGTCATGGATTCGCGCAATCGAGTGAGTGGCACGGATTGGGAAGAGATTTTTCCGAGCCGGCAAAGAGCGGACTGAACGTCAGCAGCTTCTGTCTTCAGCGCGGCATCAAGCGAACCAGCTATTACTCGGCAACGAAGAGACAGCGGCTAGCGCGGGCCATACCGGCTGGGGTTGATTTATCCGCGAGAAAGCATCGCAGGCGGCGGAACTCAAAGCGGACGCGACTGCCAGAGTGCCAACACCTACGGCTTTTGTATCGGTTCGGGTATCGGACGGATCCGGCGAGGTTCATCGCGGGGCCCCGGCGATCCGTGTGCAGTTGCGTGGCGGCCATCAAGTCTGGGTGGGTGCTGGATTCGATGCGGCCCATCTCCGCCGTCTTGTCGCCGTGTTGGAGTCGGCGTCATGATTGGCCTTCCCAGTCTTCGCGCCTTCGATCATCAGCAAGCCACACGCATCTGGCTTGCGGCTGCGCCGGTAGATATGCGCTGCGGCTTTGATCGACTTGCCGAGTCGGTCCGCGCGGTCACCGGGCAAGATCCATTTCATGCGCATTTGTTTCTATTCCGTTCGCGGCGCGGTGATCGGTTGAAAGTGTTGCAATGGGATCGCGATGGTTATGTTCTGTGGTACAAGCGGCTTGAAGTGGGAGTCCTCAGGTTGCCGCAGATCCGCAACGGGGTATCGTCGCTAGTACTACAGTTGTAACAAAGCGTCAGGTATTGGAGAGCCTCGTTTTCGGTAGTGGCAGATGCGTGCGAGGCATTGGTGCCGTCTTCGCCAGTCAGACCAGTGCAGAAGCTGCTCCAGGCCGTGCCAACCGCGCCACAGCAGGAGAACGAGCAAATGCCGAATTTCCGGTACACTGAGGGGAACCCTGTTGGCTGAAGGTTTTTTTCTCTCTGGCGCGCAGCACCACCAGAACAGCCAGAGCCAGCATGGACAGAGTCATGTGCCGGTACCAGCCCTGCCAGTGTCGGACTTCGTAGTGATCCAAACCACACTCGCCCTTGGCCATCTGGAAAGCGATTTCGACAGCCCAGCGCCGTCCCGCAACGGCCACCAAGGTCTTCAGAGCGCTTTTCTTCTTCGGTGCATAAGTGAAATAGAAAGCATACTCAGGTTTGGCATCCAGACTGCGCCGCACCAGCAGGGTATGCTCCCAACCCTCGCTCTCAGCCCAGCGCACC
>Ga0224528_1000965_pt1 | contig 20615 bp, 17 predicted proteins | sample CBST25metaG_2_FD_179888 | JGI IMG/M metagenome (GOLD analysis project Ga0224528, IMG submission 179888) | Peat soil microbial communities from Stordalen Mire, Sweden - C.B.S.T25 | ecosystem: Environmental > Terrestrial > Soil > Wetlands > Peat | place: Sweden: Norrbotten County, Stordalen Mire...
GGGCAATACGATTCCAACCTCGGCCATCAGTTCGGTTGCAAAGGCGTTCTTGCAGTTCTACCCTGATCCGAATACACCAGCAACGCTGTCAGGGGGCGGCACCGTTCCTACGACTGCCTACGTTAACGGAGAATCGCCAAACTACTACAGCAACGTATCCCAGCCTACGCACTCAGACCAGGTAGATGTTCGCGGCGACCAGTACTTCGGCTCAAACCAGAAGTTCCTGCTATGGGGCCGCTATAGCTATTACAACTTCCCGAGTACAACGGCGTACAACTTGAACTTCGATCCCAGCGTAAACATCTACGATTCATCGAATATGACTACAAGCCTAAGCTGGACGATGAAGCCCAATCTGATCAACGTGTTTCTCTTTGGTTTCACTCGCTGGAACAATGGGGACAGTAATCCTTTTGACGGCAAAGGCTTCGTGCAGGGCCTGGGCTTCACTGCGATGAATGATTTGTGGTACAACGGTTTCCCCTATGTTTCATTCACAAATATCACGTCTCCTCCGGCGGGAGGGCTCAACAGCACCGATCAGGATAATACGTACTCCTATAGCGACAGCCTCTCATGGACCAAGGGACCTCATGCCCTGAAGTTCGGCGGGGATGTTCGCACCTACACGTACATCGGAGGAACAGGAATAAGCAACGGCGATAACTATGGAAACTTCTACTTCACCAATGTAGGAAATGCTGTAGGCACGTTCACAGGCGTTGATTTTGCGGACTTCCTGATGGGTCTTCCCAATAATTCGAGTTATGACGACATAACGAGATATATCGACGGCGTGGATGCGGAGTACCACGTATACGTCGAAGACCATTGGAGGGTCACACCAAAACTGTCAGTAGACTACGGTCTGCGATATGAGTATCGCCCCGGCTTCTATGACAAGAACGGCTTCGTTGCCAATATGGATTACAGCGTGCCCCTCTCGGCAAGGGTTATCTATCCCACCTTCCCGCAGCCAAACCTCCAGTCCCCATCCACCCTGGCTTCCGCCAATGCCTGTGACCCCGACGGCGTGAACAACACCAACAGCGCGATGGTGAACGGCGCGCCATGCATGCCTGTTGTTTCCAACACCGCCGCGCACATGCCCAGAGGCTTGCGCTACGTAGATAAGAATCGCATCCTGCCTCGACTGGGCTTTGCCTATCGCCTGACAAACGACGGTAAGTGGGTTGTGCGCTCAGGCTTCGGCTTGTACAACGTCACGGTCATGGGCCAAACGTTTCATTCTTTAACTGGAACCATTCAGGGCAGCTCGTCTGAATATACGAACTCCATCAATCCCAGCACGGGTCAACCACTTTACGCATGGCCGCAGATCGGCTACGGTTCTGGAACCAGCGGCTGCACTACCTGCTACGGCACCAACGAATTCAACGCAAGCATCGACATCCACTATCACGATGCGGAGACAGCTCAGTGGGCATTGACCCTCGAGCATGACCTGGGCCGGGGCTACGGTATTCGCGCGTCCTACACCGGCTCAGAAACATCGCATCTTAATTTGAAGCAGGACGAGAACACGCTGCCGCTCTCTAACTCCGTTTCAGCCTACAATCAACCATTCAGCGCTCGCAGATTCCCCAACTGGGGAATCCTGATGAACTATAGTTCGCAAGCCAATGCCAATTCCAACGCACTGGAAGTTGAAGCCAAGCATCACATGGAGAACGGCCTTCAGTTCGACTCGACCTTTACTTGGACCAGGGCACTCTCAGATAACAGTGGTGCAAGCGACACGAGCTACCCTTTCGAGCGCGGCGGCGGAGACTTTGCCTCCTGGATTTATGACAAAAAACTGGACTATGGAAATACGCCAGGTCCTCGCCGTTTGCATTGGCTGACTACCTCGATCTACCAGGTCCCTGTCGGCCGTGGCAAGCAGTTCGGCGCAAACATGCCGCGGGCTCTCGATGTGGTCCTCGGCGGCTGGCAATTGAGCAACATCTTTACCTGGCAAACGGGTGCGTATATTACGCCAACGTTCGCCGGTGGAGAAACTGACCCTTCCGGTACTGGTTCGGGACTCGGCACATCTCTGGCGGGATGGATCCCCACGGAAGCCTCACAACACCCGGACCTCGTTGCGGGCACAAGTTGGAAGCCCTCGCACCAGGGTCGTTCCGGCTGGATCAACCCATCTGCCTTTGGCTGCCCCGGATGGAGTGCCTGGGTACCGGGCGAGGCCTGCAACACTGGCGCCGGTTACAACGCTGACGGAACACCTGTCTCCGCCTACGGTCCTGCGCTTCCCATCGGCCGCTTTGGCAATAGCCGCATCGGCACAGTGGTAGGCCCTGGCTATGTCGACTTGAACAGCGGTCTCGCGAAAATCTTCCCGCTCACGGAACGTTTTAAGCTCCGCGTCGAAGCGAGTTTCACCAACGTAGCGAACCACACCAACTTAAACGCGAATAATCTCAACCTGGAGCTATCGAGCGCCAGCTTCGGCGTTATCACAGCGGGACTCGGGGGCCGCAGCGGTCAGATCGCGGCGCGGCTAGATTTCTAATCACACTTTATTTAGTCAAATGGCGAGCGGGCTCAGGTCCGCTCGCCATTGATTTCTGAGGAGTCTAGGCAGGCCATAAACTAGATCGGCTAAATGCATGTGATCTCATGGTTGTTGGAATTGAGACGTGATGTATACCAGAGCCCGCTATGCCTAACGCTTTTACAAAAACAAGCTGAAAGTGGTGCTTCCGGCGCTTGGGACCCATGCCGCCATGAACCAGAAACAGTTCGAGCAAATGTACGGCGGTATGCTGGAAATAGAAAGGTCTTCGGCTTCATCCAGCGCCAATACTGGCGCATTGTCGCCAGCAGTTTCGCGGTCAGCAGTACGTCACGTTCATGACTGCCCTTGCCGTGAACATGAATGACCATACGCTCGCTGTCAATATCGGAGACCTTGAGATGGCACAGTTCAGATCGGCGCAGTCCGGTCGCGTAGAGAGTCATCAATATGGTGCGATGCATCAGGTTCCGAGCCGAATCAATCAGCCGCGCGACCTCTTCCGGATTGAGCACAGTCGGCAGCTTCCGAGCACACTTGGAAGACGGAATCTCATCGGGCAGATACGGTCGGCGAAGGGTCTTGACGAAGAAAAACCGCAGAGCCGAGTAGTCGCTCTGGATGGTCCGGGCTGACAGCTTCCGGTCGCGAAACAGATGAACCTGGTACTCAGGGATGTGGCTTGGGTCAAGGCGCTCGGGCGAGCGATGGAAGTGCTTCGCAAAGTCCTCCACCGCGTGGATGTAGATGCGCACAGTGCTCTGAGAATAGTTGCGACGCTGGAGCCCAACCAGAACGCGCTGCCGAAGATGGGTCACGGTAAGCCTCCTATGACCCAAGGCTTACACCGACGACAATACCGGGGAAAGCCAATGCAGCAGCGTCCGTCGCGCCAGCGACTCTTAGTTCAAACGCCGCTAGCCGCCAGGAATCTGCTATGTGCGCAAGTTTACTGTCCTGTTGTGCTAATCCGGCATCAGCCATCCCTGGACATCCGATTAAGAGTTTCGCGATTTCGTGGGTCTGCAGGTGTGCAAACAGTCTGCTGACAAAGCAGATGGGAACTCTGGTGGAACGCGGTCGGGAGGGTCGTCACGCGTGCTGCCAATGCCCGAAGGAGTTCCCTGAGAAACCCTTCGGGTCGAGTACACTTCTCGCACACCAATCGCGGTCCAAATGCAAATCTGCACAGCGTTCTGGAAGAAGTGTCGTTGATCGGCAAATCAGAGGCACTGATCGGCGAATGGCCTAAGAACTGACAATTGGTGGTCAATGTTTTTTCTGAATACCAGTTCGGTGAGTTGCAGATTCCGTGACCATTGCACTCAGGAAGAGTGTGCATCACTGCTTTTCCCTGCCCAGCGCGGAATCTTTGCCCTACAGATGGAGTCTGGAAGATGTGGGAGCGCTCACCCACGCAAGAAACAGTCCGCATGCTCCGAGGACCGCGTAGTTCTTCGTCTTGAACCCGCTCTTACAGATAATCCGTACCCGGTACCTCGTTCGGGAGGTGACTCGGAGTGACATTGACTGATGTGCCGGCGTTGCGCCAGATCAGGGGCGATCCAGCAACACGACGTCGGAGCGCTCCTGCAATCTTTCGATGACAACTTCATGACCATCCGGGGAGATGTCGAAGTCGTTTATGTCGAAGTCGGAAGCAACGTTTGTCAGTTGTCTTTCTGTGCCCGTATCAAGATCGATGAGCCAAAGATTTTTGTGCCGAATCTCACCTCGAAGAATAACGAGCGAGTGTCTTCCAGGGAGGAAGCCCAGATGCCGGGCACCGCGGGTCAGAGTCAGAGGTGGCATGGTATGCGGAATAGCGTCTGGGGTAATGGCCTTCAGGGGGAAATTGGTGCCGATATCGGGCCCCGAGTAGATAACGAAGCGCCCGTCCGGGGACCACGCAGGATCGAGCGAGTACTCCCGGACCCAAAGAGCGGGAGGACGTCCGTCGGTAGTCACTCTAAAAAGGTGAGGGATTCCGTGATCGTCCGCTGCAACAGTAATTGATAGACCATCGGGCGCCCATGACGGATTTCCATGTAGATCGAGCGAATCCGCCAAAACCTTCGCATCTGTGCCGTTGTCTCGTATCGCGCACAAGAGCGATTTTCCGTTTTGCCGGATGGAGAATGCGATCTTCTGTCCATCCGGCGAGATCGCTGGACCGCCGATGATGTGCGCGTCCGGTTCACTCCACAACTCCGTCGAGCTTCCGTTGACGAGTTTCCAGATGCCGTCGCCCGCCCCGGTCGTCGAAACATAGAGCAGGTACGAAGGACCCAGTCGTGGAGAGTAACCCGTCGTGGTGGTCAGCGGGATCTGAGCGGCGGGCGTCGTTTCCATGGATGCGTCATCGATGCGCAAGCGCCAGAGTGTTCTTCGTGGACTGGCGAGCGTCGCAACCAAGCGGCGACCGTCCCCGCTTGCCGCCAGCGAAGTGTACCGGTCAAGATCGGAGGTAAGCCGGTGAGGAACACGGCGCTCGACGTCCATGCCATAGAGCCACGGTCCAGAGCCATCAGGATCACTCGCAAGATACACCAGGGTTCGCCGATCCAACAGGACGGGATGACTCACACGTCCATTGTGCGATGTGATCCTCTCAGGAGTTCCGCCGCCGGGTCGGATTCGCCAGATATCCAATTTGTCCGGCAGCGTGCCCTGGACAAAATAAATATGAGCCCCATCAGCCGCCCACAATGGAAAATGACTGTGAAGCCCGGCAGGCGCGGTAAAGATCGGTCGATCTCCCGATTGGGGGTTGCCACGGGAGACGAACAACGGGTCGCCCGTGGCCGGTGTGTGATAGGCGAGCCGCAGTCCATCATGCGACCAGTCGAACTCCGCCACGCCCTCGAGATAGGGCCTCGGTTCGCCACCAAGGGTAGGCACCGCCCAGACACCGATATCACCGCTGCTCGAACTACCCGGTTTAAGCACCCAAAACGTGACGAGAGATCCATCGTGAGAGAAACCCACAGTTCGGATCGAAGGATTCACGAGTTCCGCAACTCGCCCGTCGGTCAGATTATGGAATTCACCGGAACCGACCTGCGAAACCCAGACGTCCATCGGTCCGTCCCGCTCTGACAAAAATGCCACGAGACGGCCGTCGGGCGATATAGCCGCAGCTTGTTCCAGGCCGTCGAATTCCGTAACCGTTTGAAATCGCGCATTGGCCAGTGGATTTCGCCAGAAGTAATCGATTCTCTCAAGCCAGAGTATTACTGCAATCGCCAGGGCTGCTGCAGTCGCAGCCAGGAGCAAGACGAGCCTCCCATTGATCCGAGTCGTCGAAACTGCCTGCGCCGCCGATTGTCCAGACGGGGCAGATGAATCAAGCGGGACACGATTATCGCCAATCTCCTGCGCTGCCCTCGGACTCCGGCCGCTCACCCACGCATCCAAATCTGCCCGCGACGCGTAGACCGAACCCATCCTGTCGTGCAGGTGCCGGTGAACGGGCATTCCTTCGCGCTTTTCCCAGCGCTGCACCGTCGTCACGTCGCGTTTGAGGTAAGCCGCAATTTCTTTCCATGAATCCAGCCGGTCTTCAAGCGGATCATCGGATGGCGGCGCAGCAATGAATGGTTCGCCCATCCCGTTCTCCTGGTTAGTCGCCAGTTGTGACGTGCCCGGGAAACAAATTGTAGCTTTCACTGCAAGAAAAGGCACGGCAAAATGCGGCATTCGACGGCAAGTCGAGGAAAATGAGCAGTTCCGTACCTTACCGCTTTGATTCATGCACAGGCATGTCCGATTGTGAGGTTGCGTCTTAAGTCAATCCCCAATCGGAGGTCTCCCATGAAAAGCAAAGCATTCAAGTGGACTGCGCTGATTATCGCGGTCCTGGTCTTAACGGCAAACATCGGCGCTCGCGCACAGGACGAAGGTGCTCAACATTCTCCGGCCAAACTATTTAAAGGTGTGATGAACGCCTATACTCCTCAGACCACGGCTGGAGTCGGTCCGTACGAAGTTCGAGGTCCCTGGTCCTTGACCTTAAAGAAGGGCGGACGAAAGGCGGAATTCACTGCGGCCCTCAACATGGAATTCTCTGACGGCTGGGTTCTCACAACGGGCAAAATGAATTTCGATCCGACCACCAGGGGCGCTCACACCCATCACATCTCCGTCGAGGGCGTCGTCACCGAGATTGCGAACGGGTTTCAAGTCACGGGGCAAGCCATCTTTACGCTCAACGGAGGTCCGGCGCCCACGACCGTTTCGCCCTCCGATGTAGTGATTGAAGTTACCGGTGGCAGCGATGTGCAATATTCCAATATCACTCTGACATTCGCCGCTCCGGGCTCAAACCATTTTGGATCGGCACCCCTTCCAGGCGTAGTTCGTAGCGTTAAAGAACTGCGGTGACGGACGGATCGGGGGAATTGTGGCTGCGCGATCGGCGCCATTGCTGTCCGATGGAAACCATCGCGCTCGCCCAATCAAACGCGCCGGCAAAGAAATGACCGCGATTCGACAACGAAGAAAGTGTGGAGGATATGCGGAAGAAACTACCGTGCCTGTTCTCGTTCATTGCCACAGTCGCGGCCGCAGCCTTCTATCATCCGGTGACTGCCTTGGCAACGATGCCGGAACCGTACAAAAGCACCTTGCTCGCCAAGGGACGATTTGGTGAAATTGATGTCCTCAATGACGTCTCGCACAGAATGGCGGCAAAGGAGAGCGAATAGCTCTGGTTGTTACTGACGGAGGCGAAGAGAATGTCAGACGTTTACGTACAAAGGAATGTGTGGGCGCCAGGGGGAACGATCGGCTGGCATTCGCATTCCGGACATAGCTTGACCATCGTCACAGCCGGAACCGTGACCGATTACGAAGGGCACGACCCGGAATGCACACCGCATGTCTACAAAGCCGGGATGGCATTTGTCGATCCGGGTGGGGATCATACTCACATCCTGCGAAATGAAAGCAGTCGCGAGGCAAGAACTGTTGCTGTTCAGCTTATTCCTGCAAATGCAGCCCGCCGCATTGAGGTTGCAGACCCAGGAAACTGTCACTTCTGACTAGCTGATTGCAATTGTCTTGGGAAACTCTCCCTCGTAAGCCGTGGCGTTGCTGACGCCATCAATATGGATCATGAAATGGTGCCTACTTTAAACCAGGAGAACTGTGATGAAAATCGACCGGTCGAAGCAGTCCACTTCTAAGGAGAAATGCCATGAGACTTTGTAGCTTGATTCTTGCCGCTGCTATCTTGACCTGCGCAAGTGCGCTCGATGCAACCGATCCATTCGTTGGAACATGGGTCTACAGCGCCCCAAAAAGTCCAAAACCCACCATCAAGTATGCGATAAGAGATCTTGGCGACAATCGATATGCGTTGACCGGAAGCACCAACACAACAGTTGAAATCAAGGCCGACGGCGTACCCATCACACCGGCCTCAGGCACGGTCGTCTCGTTCAAAAAGCTTGATGACCATAACTGGGAGATGATGCGGAACGATGGTCAGAATATGGTGCGTACTTACAAGGTGTCGTCCGATGATAAGACACTGACGCTTCATGACGTATTCAAAGGCGAGGCAGGAGACAATTACGAACTTACGACAAAGTACGCCAGGATCTCCGAAGGCAAAAGCCTATTCGGGGAATGGCAGTCAATATCGATGGAAGAAAAGACCACAGGCGAAGCGCCCAAGTTCATCATTGCGCCTTTCCAGAACGATGGGCTGAGCTTCAGTTCACCGGCCGAAAAACACCTGAGCGAGATGAAATTTGATGGAAAATTGTATACGGATAGCGGTGCCAACGATAAGCCCGGACATTCGTCATCGGGAAAACGCGTCAATGAACATGCGCTCGAAATCAATGATCTGGTAAATGGCAAATTGGAGGAAAGCGAAGAACTCACTGTGTCGGAAGACGGCAAGACGTTGACCATTGTCAGTAAAGTCGCGAACTCATCCGCCGTGTTTACGTCGGTGTGGGATAAGCAGTGAAGGCATCTCACAATGTTCGAACGTCTGTACAGGAGGTGGGCTTGAAATGCGCTCCGTGCGCAACTGTTGTTAGCAGTCTCTAAGTGTGGGATAGTCTTGCGACCGCTGCGTCGACGGAGTTCTTCAATGAGCCCGGACGGTCTGCCAGTTGTCGTTGCAACTGGCGAAGTTTCTCAAGAGATTCTTTTTGCTTGCCTTGGAGATCCAGCAAATTTGCGGAAACGAAGTCGCTAAACTCTTTCTCGCTCTGCGTATCCTTCGCCATGCTGTCGAGCCACAAGTAAGTCTTCCAGGCTTCTTCAGGAGGAACTGCGGCGAGCGATTCCGCAAGTTCGTTAGAGTCCACGACAACGGGGTCGAAGCAGAAGCCAAGTATGCGCCTCTTGGTCGATTCGTCCAGCGGCTCACCAGCTTTACGCATGTCGGTCGCGGCCTTGACCAGTGCTGCTCGTGCACCTTTCTGTTCGAGATAAATGAGTGCCCCAAGCTGCAGTTTTCGTACAAATGGCCGGGCCTTGCCGGTTGAGACAGCGGCGTCGAGATGCTGCACCGCCTCAGAAAGATTTCCGCCATTCTGAAGCATCCAGTTGCCCAGCATCGCATTCGCGTAAACATTAGTCGGATCCAAGGCCAGCGCGGCGCGAAGGCCATTTTCGGCAGCAGTTCCGAACTCACGTTCCGCGATGTGGTGATTGAGCCAATGAGCCCATCCAATATGAGCCTGAATGTCCGCGGCCGACGATCCTTTGCTTCGTGTCAGACCGGCGTCGAGGATAGGGAATATCTGGTCTAGCGCCAGTGCGGCCGGATTGGCTGCATCCTGACCCTCTCGCGCGGAAACGTGAAAGTCTTCAACCCAAAGCATCGCCGTGGTCAATTGCTGATCGAGGGCAGGCCGGTACAGGGGATCTGCCTTGAGGATGTCTCCATCGTTTTGGAATGAGGCCTGGTACTCTGCCTGGTTTGCCTGTGCCTGTGCCAATGCCATCTTTGTCTGCACTTCAGCCTTGTGTTTTTGGTGGTTTAGAAACCACTCGACACCTCCGGCAAGGCTGGCGAACAACCCAATCAGAGCGGTAATACCGCCAACCCAGCCCATGATGACCGGCCATCCTCTTTTGGCTTCCTGTTTAATCTGTTGGATCTCTTCATTCATAAGAAATGCCCACCTGATCAGATTTGCTAATTCGCCGTCTTTCCAGGGGTGTCTAGCGGGGATCGACCAATCCCATCGCGATCATTCCCAGCGCAGTAATGCTGGGCAGAAAGAAATAGTCTCCGCCGCACAGCTCGACAAAGTCAGGAAGCTTGTTGCAGATAAAGGGCGGATTTGCGAGGTTTGCCTCCCCCTGCACCACAAATTTGCCATTGCCTCCGTGGTTTCCCAGCAGCACGTCTTTGTCATTGCCAAGATGAGAATCATTGCCGTACTGAATCCATTGCTGCTGCACGAATTCCAACTGCCGCGAGAGGCTTGCATTCAGCACCATGAAGATGATCCCGCGTTCCTCATTATCCAGGGCAGGTTCGCCTTCTTGAACAAAACGTCCATAGGGAAGTCCACGGCGCGTAATGCGGCGACGATTGATCAATTGTCCGTTGAAACCGAACGCATCTTGTGGATGAATGCGACGAATGTGCGCGCCAATAGGACAACTCGTGTCCTCCGCATCAGCACCGTATGTGAAATCAGTGTTGCGGGTCGGATCTCCTGCGATGGCCGGGTTGGGCTCGTTGTGGGAAAGTTCGAGCGGTGTACCGTCTCGCCAGCGTCCGACGAATTTGGCGGCTAGTTTCTCTTTACCTTCGCTGTAAAGCGCCACCTGCTTGTCGAGATAAGCTCGGAAGGTGGCTACATTCTGGTGCAGTTTGCGATATACCATGAAGGTCCCATTGCTGGCCAAAAGATGCGGTATTGGCGCCACCGGTAGTTCGTCGAATTCGTCCGCATAGCCCAGCAGCAGCTCACCCGTTGCGAGGGGCGCCCAGGTTCCGTTGGGCAGCACCTTGCCTTGTCCGGGCTGAGTGCGGCTCGAAACATACCTGCGCCGGATCGCCAGCCCATGATTTGCACGAGTGCGACGCCCTTCATCTAGAGATCATGAAAGGACGTCGCAGATCTCAGTAGGCTTATCTGAAACAAGCGCTAGTGAACCACGAAAGCCTTGTTGCTCCTCAGAGTGCTTGAACCGGTCTTTACTGTGATCAGACCACTAGTTGCTTCGGCGGGGACGATGGCCTTGATGTATGTCGGGTGGATCTCGGGGTCGACGGACGCAACGCCATTGAAGCTGACGGTGGTTTCGCCGGCCTTGAAGCCCTGGCCGAGAATGACAACCTTGGAGCCGACGACCCCGTAGACATTGAGATACGTCACGAAAGGACCGAGGCCGGCATCATATTCGAATAAGATCCCATCTCCGTATTTGCCGCCGGCGTAGCTCTGGCCGTAGAGCTTGCCGTTGGTGTGCTGCAGGAAGGTGCCCATCGCGTTGACGCCGTTGGTACCGTCGAAGTCATAGATCTGCGTGAATGTCCCACCAGGGGTCATCTTGAAGAGACTACCCCAGTCGCCGCCACCGCCGGCGTAGGTTATTCCATAGAAGTTGCCGTCCGTGGCCTGAATCAGGCCGCCCATGGGCAAAGCGCCTTCAGGCCCGAAGGAATGAAGGACAGTATATGTGCCGCCCGGTGTGATCTTGAAAGCGACGCCGATGCCTCCCCCTCCACTTGACGTCAGGCCATAGAGGTTGCCGTCACTGGCCTGAACCAGGGGGCCGTTGCAGCCTGAGCCATCCGTTCCGGTGAAGTTGTGAAGCACCTTGAAGCTGCCGTCGGAGTCGATTCGGTAGATCGTTCCATTACCTGTCGAGCCGCCGGTTGGGGTAGCGCCGTAGAAGCTGCCGTCGGTGCTCTGGATGAGAGGGCCGACGGGACTTTGGCCATCGGTGCCATTGAAGCGGTGGAGCACAGAGTATTCGCCGGCTTTAGTAATCTTGTAGATGGTCCCGACATCGTCCGGGACTTGATACTCGCCGTTGGTGGTGCCGTAGAAGTCGCCAGCCGAGCTCTCGATGGGCGGAGCCTGGGGAGCTGCGCCGTCCGTGCTTCCGGTGAAGTCATGGTCGTGGACCACCGTGGAATCGGGAGTCGAAGAGATATGGTACGCATAGCCGAAGCCATATTTGCCGCCTCTCTCGTTGGCTCCGTGGAAGCGCTCATCGGTGGCAAGGACGAGGCCGCTCCAGCTCTCGTCTCCGCTGAACTTCTGCAGGGTGGTCAGATCTCCTGTAAGCGAAAGCTCGTATGCTGCACTCCCGAGGCCTGATTCGGCTCCTGGCGCGGAACTGATCAGGTTGCCGCCAGGGCTCTGCGAGAGGATCCCGGGGACGCCTGGATTTGCCGGCGGCGTGTAGTCAGCGCCGAGGTTGTATATGACTTTAAACTGTTGCGCGGATAGATGGGTCGGTGTTTGAGTTAGAGCTGCTCCAGCGAGCGCAAAAAGCCAAACGAAGTACTTGAGGCAACGCTTCATTCAGAATCTCCTTTTGGTCTTGCGTTCCGGAATTCGCACACCGGAATCGGGAGAATTCTACTCTTCTGATAGTGCTAAAGTCCTCGATATGATCTTCGCATGGCCCGATCCAGTTAGCTTTGTTGCCGATATCGTAACGCTCATTGGCGTCCCTGTTCTCACATACTCTACTTGGGGTCTTTATAAGCAGTTCGAGAAGGAACGGCAACCGAGAGGTGTGAGCGAGAACTGCGTAAGCTACTACGACGTTGATGCAAGGTGCGCTATCAACTTGGTACCCTTCAAACAACTTGCGGTGATCCCGATAGTAGGCAACTGTGTCTACCTCCAGGAGAGACGGACAAAAAACGCAATTATGGCGGTGGTAAGTATGAAGTCGTCGGAGTGGATTTTCACTACCGGGAGGACTCGGAAGCGCATCCGTTCATTCCGGCAACCACATCGGTGATAGAGATCATGGTCCGCAAAATTGCCGGGTACGATTAGCAACTCGCAGTTGAGGGTAAGCCGCCTGCACCGGCTCAGAATGAACGTGATTCAGTTGACGTTCCGATTCGATCAGAGCGACTTGAATCACGAACCGGACCAGGTGACCTCACAGCCCGGGTCGATACGATGTACTTCCAGCTCAAAGCTGTGCTTCAAGCTTGCGATATCCCAATTCGGACTATGCCTGATGCTGAACTTCGTTCCGCTGGTCTCCAAACGCGCCTCTGGGGCGACGACACTTGCAAAACGATTGCGCCAGCCATCATTCACTGCTGCGGGATTGAGATGATGAGCAAATTGACCTCGTATTGTCTTCACAGTTAAGTTCCTTCACGCCTAAAGATTCCCTCTTATCTGAGTCGGACTCTCCCATCGAATTGGTCTGATCGACAAGCTTTTCTGCCGGGGGCCTTCGTTCTTTGCACTGGAGGTCAAGGGCGCGCCCTCGCGGTAGGGCATTTCAAAGCTACAGATTAACGGCAGTTTGGGCACAGAAAAACGCATCCGAAAATGCGTTGATTTGGTAAAGTATTGATTTCATTGGTGCCGGGAGGGGGGGTCGAACCCCCACGACCTTGCGGTCGGCGGATTTTGAGTCCGCTGCGTCTGCCAGTTCCGCCATCCCGGCTCTGCACTGCTATTGCAGCACAATCAGTGATTTCAATTGAGGCCCACGATTCTGTCGTGGTGCTCTCAGATCCAACCATAATTGTAGTGATGGCACCTACATTTTGAGCAATCTCAGTATTGCACAATCTCTGTACAGCGGCCAACCTGTACTCTCTTCAAACTCAAGAACAGCCTAACGTTTAGGCATTTTGGGAGATTGAACATTTGCGCGGCCGTTTGTTCCCCCTTTTTTGGCCAAAGCACTTATCCATCCAGTGCCCTTCCAAATAGGCAAGATCTCGCTTTGCCGGGGTAAACAGAAAAGCAGTTCTGTGCCAACGGAAACGTTGGATCACGCCAGCTTGCAGCCCGAAGGGTAATACTCCCGCGCCTCTACTTGTCGATCGCACAGACGCTTACCGTGTCGTTGTGCCAAGGGCATCGGAGTCCACTTGATCTTGTATTTGCAACAAGTACCCAATTCACACCAAACTCAGAATTGAGCCGTTTGAAGTCATTGACTGTAAAGTTTTGCCAACCCTGTTGCGCTTGAATTTCGCGCTCCCACTCCCCGTATAGTTGAGGGACTTTCGTAACAACCGAAGGGTCCTTGATGGCATCGGCAAGAGCACTCCGCTCTGCCAGCGCGCGGAAGCTGTGGTAATCCTCTCCCGGCAAAGCCATGTAGCCAGGGTCGAGAGCGAAATGGGCATCTTGCGGCACGTTGTCTTTTATCCAGTCAAAGGCTTGTACCCACGCATTTGCGGGTTGCGATCTCGGAAACTCAATATGTTCAGTGCCAGCAAAAAGTTGTCTTTGCGACAAGAACATACCGCCGCTGGTGAGAACAAGAAAGGATGCCCAGCGAACGACATTTGTCTTCAACAGATATCGTCCGATGTATGCTCCACCGATAAGCATCAAGAAGACGTAGTCGAGATGCAGATAACGCATTGGCTCAAGCGTAGCGAGCGTAGAAGGCGCGATTGGGCTGAGAATCACCATTGCCAAAAGTTGCTGAAACACCGTATAGATCGCAAGCGCGGTGGCAAGTTGGCCCAGCTTCGTCTGCCCGTTTTTCGTTGCGACACGCGCAATGATTATGTACAGCACCATTGGCGCAATTACCCCGAGCCACTCATACCAGGTCCACTGATATAACTGCGACCAATGGCGAGTCTTTAATAGCGCGACCCATTCTTGAGACTGTTGCGTGAAGACCCAGCCTCCTGGAAGCAACAAAAGCGCTGGAAACGCCGTTTCCACTTCAGCGTTATCCAAAATAACGTTCGCCGTAGCTCGCTTTGGCAGCGCCACTTGCACCGATAATATGCAGCAAAACGAAGCGCCAAATGCACCCATTAATGGGTGCAGCGCAATCGCCGCTATAACCAACGGAACCGCTTGCCAAACGCGCGCCGAGAGAATCCTCGAAACTGCAAACAGTACCAATACCGTTGCCAACGTCCGAGGGTGAAGATACTGATCGACGATGTACAGCGCGGTTCCGGTCACCGGCAAGGCGAACATCGTGGCGAGAAGAGCCATCCCTCCCAGTTGCGCCGGCACATCGTCGAAGAGGATTCGAAGTATGCGACTCGCAGAGAAAATAATTAGGAAAACTGCGAGGCATTGCCAGAGAAAGGCAGAGGACTGAACCGATAACCCCGTGACTTTTACGAAAAACGCCAGCCACTTGTCAAAGACTGTCGCGTCAAGCTGAGCTTTGAAAAATACTTGATCGTACGGGTAAAGCGAAGGATTCACATCAGATTTAACGGCGGCCAAATAAACGCCATCATCTTCTGCACCAGGATGATAGCCTATCGTGACAAAACCAAGGACGCCAAAAAAAAGTGGGGCAATAATGCCAATCAATACTTTACGTGTTGGAAATGAGAACATCGAATTCCTTGGGAAGCATCTCTCCTCGACCCTTTTATGAGTGACGAAATTCGATGGATCTAGACGCTACCATCTTATTATAGCGGACCACATTCCTATGTTTGAGCGAGACGACCTTCGGCTGTGAAGGCACCGGCGACAGTTTCAATCGCATTCCAAATCCAGGTTTTCCAAGGAGACCGTATCGAGCCACGGGCGCTTCCGATGGACCTCCCTATTGGACCGGACCATATATTGGGTCCCGGAGATGCGCTCTTATTGAGTATTTGGGGAGGGCAAGCAAGTCAGCTGAGCCGTCAGAGCGACCGTCAGGGACAGGCTTCCCTTCTTGAATCAGGTATCGTCGTCGTTGGCGGACATACCATTGCCCGAAATCATCGCCCTTCCTTAACCTCGGCAGGATGCGCCCAAGCTCTCCGCCACCGAAATAGCATGGTCTCGCCCGCACCGAACCATACCAATCCGGGAATACACACTCGCTTTCCACATCGGTTCCATAGCCATCCTCTGTCCGTAACATGCGACAATGAAGGCAACGTGATGACCACCGCCTCCTCTGCATTAGTACCCGAGCCGGTAGCGGTAACCCCGCAATTGCTGGCCCAGCACAGCATCACCGCGGACGAGTACAGCCGTATCCTGGCAGCTCTTGGCCGCGTACCTTCTCTCACCGAACTCGGCATCTACAGCGTCATGTGGAGCGAACACTGCTCCTATAAGTCGAGCCGCGTTCATCTCAAGCGCCTGCCCACCAAGAGCGATCGCGTCGTCCAGGGGCCCGGCGAAAACGCTGGCATCATTGACGTTGGCGACGGCTGGGCCTGCGCTTTCAAGATCGAGAGCCACAACCATCCCAGCTATATTGAGCCCTTTCAAGGCGCCGCTACGGGCGTCGGCGGCATTCTGCGCGACATTTTCACCATGGGCGCGCGCCCCCTCGCCGTCATGGATTCATTGCGTTTTGGCTCCATTCAGCCCGAGCCCGGCGTCGATCCTGAGCTGATCAAGAAAAACCATTCGATCGTCGACGGCGTGGTCGCCGGTATCGCAGGTTATGGCAACTGCTTCGGCGTTCCCAACCTCGGCGGCGAAACCAAGTTCGAGGCCTGCTACAGCGGCAACCCGCTGGTTAACGCCTTCGCCCTCGGCATGGTCCGCAAAGATGAGATCTTCTACGGCAAGGCCACTGGCGCCGGCAATCCCGTCATCTACGTGGGAGCCAAAACCGGTCGCGACGGCATCCACGGCGCCACCATGGCTTCTGAAGAGTTCCACGCCGGCACCGAAGCCAAGCGTCCCAACGTCCAGGTCGGCGATCCGTTCATGGAGAAGCTGCTCCTCGAAGCCTGCCTCGAAGCCATGAAAACCGGCGCCATCGTCGGCATTCAAGACATGGGCGCTGCTGGATTAACGTGTTCCACCTGCGAAATGGGTGCCCGTGGCGGCGTCGGCCTCGATGTCGAACTCGACCTCGTCCCCCAGCGCGAAACCGGCATGACCTCCTACGAAATCATGCTCTCCGAGAGCCAGGAGCGCATGCTGCTGGTGGCCGAAAAGGGCAGGGAAGACGAGGTCTTGAGCGTCTTCAAAAAGTGGGGTCTCGATGCCATCATTGTCGGCACTGTGAAACCAGAGTCGCGCCTCCGCATCCGTCATCACGGCGTCCTGGTAGCCGATATTCCCAACCAGTCCCTCACCGACGACGCCCCGCTCTACCATCGCCCTGTCGGCACCTGGAAAGCCCCCGTTTCCCTGGAACCTTCGCCCGAAGCGCAAGCTCAACTAGCTGAAGATCGCGACTATCTTGCCGATCTCAAGCAGCTTCTCGCGAGCGCCAACATCTGCTCCAAACGATGGGTTTACGAGCAATACGACACCATGGTCCAGACCAACACTGCTCAAGGGCCCGGCGGTGAAGGCGGCGTCATGCGCCTCAAGGGAACCGGCACGCCCGGCCACGAACGCGCCCTCGCCATGGCTCTCGACGGCAACGGCCGCTGGGCTTATCTCGATCCCAAACTCGGCGCCATGCACGCCGTCGCTGAGGCCGCCCGCAAAGTGGCTTCCACCGGCGCTCTGCCCGTCGCCGCCACCAACTGTCTCAACTTCGGCAACCCTGAGAAGCCTGAAATCATGGCCCAGCTCTCCGCTGCCATCGATGGCATCAGCGCCGCCTGCACCGCTCTCGGCACTCCCATCACCGGCGGCAACGTCTCTCTTTACAATGAAACCCGAGGCGAGGGCATCTATCCCACCCCGGTCCTCGGCATCGTTGGCATTCTCGACGACGTAACCAAGGCCGTCCCCGCTGATTTTCAGCAGCCTGGCGACGCCATCCTGCTTCTCTGGCCCATCCCTGCCGGCCAGGATCCTAATCCCGATCTCCACGTCCCCTTCCATCCCGAGCCGACCGAGACTGAATCGACCCTTATTCCCGGCGTGCTTGGCGACGAAGCCGTAGTCATCCCGGAAGACGCGCTGCTCACCGAAGCCGCAGCCACCCCCGAGCTCATCGCCTTTGGATCGTCCGAATACGCGCACGTGGTCCTAGGCGGAATCTGGGGTCAGCCGCCCCCGCTCGACCTCGATGCCGAATCCGATCTGCAGACCCTGCTTCAAATCCTCGCTGATCGCCAAATCGTTCAATCAGCACGCGATATTTCTGACGGAGGCATCGCCGTTGCCCTCGCTCAGTCCGCTTTCCCCCACGCCATCGGCGCCAAAATCGAGCAGGAGCAATCCCTCATGGTCCATCCCCTCTTCGGCCTTTTCGCCGAGCCGGCCTCTACCATGATCCTCACCGCCAACCCCAGCCAGGTCGCCGCTATTGAAGAACTAGCCGACGAATACAGCTTCTACGCTGCGCGCATCGGCACCACCGGTGGCGATCGCCTTGAGGTCTCCGTCTACGGCGAAACCTTCCTCTCCGCCCCGCTCGCCGAACTCCGCAAGCCCTGGGCCACCGCCCTCGAAGCCACCCTCCACGACGAGGTGCTGGCATGACGCGGGGCATGAACCGGTTGCTCTTTCAGGGTGTTGCCGGCGAAATCGACGAATCCGAATCGATCAAAGCCGCCGCCCTGATCCCTGTTCCCTGTCCCCTGACCCCTGTCGATCCCGATGGGGACGACCTCCATGAAGAATGCGGCGTCATCGCCATTCACGGCCACCCCGACGCCTCCCGCCAGGCCTACCTCGGCCTTTACGCCCTCCAGCATCGCGGCCAGGAGTCCGCCGGCATCGCTACTGCCGACGGCCATCAGCTCGCCAACATCAAGGGCATGGGCCTCGTCTCTGAAATCTTCACCGACGACGTCCTCGCCAAACTGCCCGGCACCATGGCCATCGGCCACACCCGCTACTCCACCACCGGCGACTCGGCGCTGCTGAACGCCCAACCCATCCGCGTCGACTCCACCAAGGGCCTCATCGCCATCGCCCACAACGGCAACCTTGTCAATCTGGGCAACATACGCTCTCGCCTCGAACGGGCTGGCGCTTACTTCCAAACCACGTCCGACTCTGAAATCATCGTCCAGCTCATCGCCCATTCGCATTCCTCCACCCTGGTCGACGCCATCGCCGATTCGCTATCCCAGGTTGAAGGCGCCTTTTCCATCGTCATGATGACCCGCGACCGCGTCTTTGCCGCCCGCGATCCCCGCGGTTTCCGACCCCTCTCGATGGGCCGCATTCGCAATACCGACGCTCCCGACACCATCATCTTTGCCTCGGAATCCTGTGCATTCGACCTGCTTCGCGCCGAATTCGTCCGCGATGTGCTCCCCGGCGAACTGGTCATGGTCACCGAAGACGGCGTCACCAGCCGCCAATACGCGAGCGGCATTCCTCAATCCAGTTGCATTTTCGAACACGTCTACTTCGCCCGCCCCGACAGCCGCATCTTTGGCCGCTGGGTCCAGGAGAGTCGCGACCAGATGGGGCGCCAGCTTGCTCGCGAGTCCGGCGTCCTGGCCGACGTCGTCGTTCCCGTGCCAGATTCGGGCGTTACCGCAGCCCTCGGATACGCCGAGGAAGCCGGCCTACCCTTCCGTTTCGGCCTCATCCGCAACCACTATGTCGGTCGCACCTTCATTGAGCCCGAGCAGCGGGTACGCGATTTCGGCGTCCGGCTCAAGCTCAACCCGGTGCGCAACCTTCTTGAAGGCAAACGCGTTATCCTCATTGACGACTCCATCATCCGAGGCACCACCAGCCGCAAAATCGTGCGCATGGTCCGTGGCGCCGGCGCTCGCGAAGTCCATCTCCGCATCAGTTGCCCGCCCACCATTTCGCCCTGTTTTTACGGAGTCGACACGCCCAGCAAGCGCGACCTCATCGCCGCCAACAAGTCCGTTGAAGAGATTCGCCAGTTCATCGAGGCTGACTCGCTGTCCTATCTCTCGCTCGACGGCCTGCTCAAGTGTTGCGGCACCGCCGAGCACACCGGGTTCTGCGTCGCCTGCTATACCGGCAACTACCCCACCCAGTGGGTCGACGTCGAAGACATTCTTCCCGCCGCCGTCAGTCAATAAATTGTCAGATGTCGTTGGGGTTAAGCTAATCGGTCCAAGGATTCAGTAACTTAGCCCCGATATCCTGCACATCCCTGATGTTCCGGGTCACCAGCGTCAGCTCTTTTGCCACCGCCGTAGCCGCTAGCAGTGTGTCGATCACCGTCCGTGGTCGCTCGCCAGACCACTCGCCCCACAGTCGCGCGGAGGCCGCATCAATCCCCACGATCCGATCTGCAAAGCTCACCTCCAGCCCTTCCACCCATGCGCTTAACCGGCTCGCGATCTCCGCGTCGTCGCGTCTTTTCGCAACGACGCCCTTTCGCAACTCCCCCAGCGTCAGCACGCTGATGTAAAGCGCGGCGCCATCCGTCGACCGCAGGAATTCCATAACCCCTGAGTTTGCCTGCTTTTTGCGCGTCTCGCTCAAGACATTCGTGTCCAGTAGATACTCCACGCGTCCGTTCACAGCGTAATCTCACGGCCCATGTCAGGTTGCCGTTCAATCTCGAAGTCGTCCACCTTCGGCCCGCCGAGCAGATACGCCCGCAGATCCGGCTTATGCGCCGCCAGCGCCCGATAGTCGGCAATCGACAGCAACACGGCGCGTTCCGTCCCATGTCGCGTAATAATCTGCGGACCCTGATGCTGAGCCTCCTCAATCACTTCGCTCAACCGTGTCTTCGCGTCCTGTACCTGCCACATTGCCATATAATCACCATCCGACCATTTCAACTATAAATATAGTCGGTCAGACCATATTTTCCAAGCATTTCTTTTCCCACCGCTCGCCCGCCTTCCAAAGTCCCTCCGCCCTTCTGTGTTAGCATCCGTTTTTTACATCTTTCATCGATTCTGAGGACTAGCATGTCTCGTCTCCGCTTTTTGTTCGGCTGCACCATCTTTCTTGCCTCATTTTTGCTCTTTCTCGTCGAGCCCATCGCCGCCCGCCAACTCCTTCCGTTTCTTGGTGGATCGGCAGCCGTTTGGATCACCTGCCTGGTCTTCTTCCAGACTGCCCTCCTCGTTGGCTACCTCTACGCC
>Ga0224528_1000969_pt1 | contig 20576 bp, 17 predicted proteins | sample CBST25metaG_2_FD_179888 | JGI IMG/M metagenome (GOLD analysis project Ga0224528, IMG submission 179888) | Peat soil microbial communities from Stordalen Mire, Sweden - C.B.S.T25 | ecosystem: Environmental > Terrestrial > Soil > Wetlands > Peat | place: Sweden: Norrbotten County, Stordalen Mire...
GAAAGGCGCCGGGACTAAGGGCATTCACGCGGATACCGTGGGGCGACAGAAAGCTTGCCAAATATTTGGTGAACTGGATCACTCCCGCTTTGGCAGCACCATAACTCGGCGGATTCGCAAACTGTTTTCCGTCGTAGATCCGGTAGTCGGGTCCGATGTGTCCGTACATTGAGCCGATGTTGAGGATAACTCCCCTTGTGGCTTTCAGATCAGGGAAAGCTGCCTTGGTCAGACGAAAGACGGAATTCAAACTCATGTCAATGTCGTACTCCCAATCCTCATCACTGATGGACTCCCAGGAGTTCTTGTTTCCGGACCAGGCGTTGTTCACCAGGATATCGATGGCATCGAATTGCTCATGAACCTCGGCAATGAACTTCGCCGCGGAGCCTCTTTTCAGCAGGTCGAGTTCCAGGCCAACCGCACGGACCGAGCCGCCGGTCGACTGCACAATCTCCTCACATTTTTTCTCGCATTTCGTCTTGTCCCGGCTGGCAAGCACAAGATTGGCGCCCAACTCTGCGAGTGTTTCGCTGATGGCGGTGCCCAGGTACCCTGCACCGCCCGTTATGATGGCTGTTTTTCCTTTCAAAGAAAGCAACTGCCCGAGAGTCTTGCTCATGATTTGGATTCCTTGATTAAAGCTTCAACAATGATGAAGTCGAGGTTATCATCGATGTCCTGGGATCGGTCCCGCGGCATCAGCACCGCGCCCAGCTTTCCCGCCAACAGCGACTCACTTTCATGCGCGAGTAATTTTGCGCGGAACACATACACCGCTCCATTCAACTGGTAGGCCTTCGGCAACTTTTGCCGGGGCAGCCATGGAACGGCTCCGGGAATAAATACTTCCGGTACACCGTCGACGAGTCGCCAGGCACGATGCGGATTCAAGTCGGCGTCCTTGAAGGTAGCCACCGAATCATAGCCGCCCTGTGCGACAAGTTTGAGACAGTCGCGTACATCGTCTGCCGTGCGCAGGGGACAGGTGGGTTCAAGAAGAACAACCCATTCGGGCGTGTCCTGTTCCGCTCCGAGCGTCTCAAGAAGGTCCTTGAGGGCGTCAATCACAAGGGCTTCGTCGGTTGCAAGGTGAGCCGGCCGCGCATACACTTCAGCACCGAACTCCCGAGCTACCGATGCGATTTCAAGATCGTCCGTCGATACAACGATGCGGTCGATTTCGTTCACCTGCCGGGCGACTTCAATCGTCCAGGCGAGCAACGGCTTGCCTGCCAATGGGCGGATGTTTTTTCCAGGGACCGATTTGCTGCCACCCCTGGCGGGGATGACGGCGGTCACTCGTTTTCCGTTCAGCATGAGGTTTGTCTTTCGAGAGTCGTCATTCAGCCGTCGCTCTTGAGCCGAGCCGGCTAAGGCTGTCAATCGCCTTGCGGTATTCGGTCCACTCCCCGGTGTCGACCCACGCACCTTCGCCGATCGGAAAGACGCCGATGCGCCCGCCGCCCTCCTTGATCTGCGCAATAAAGTCGGTCATATCGCAGCGGCCTTGTCGCGGAATCAAATCGAGCCGGTCGCGGCGTACGACATACATCCCGGTATTCACGAGAAAACTGTATTGCGGCTTTTCCGTAATTCGGGCAAGGCTGCCGCCACTTTCCAGTTCACAGACGCCGTACGGAATGTTGTAGTCCTTCACCGAAGCGACCAGCGTCAGGTCGTAATCATGGTCTGAATGAAAAGACACCAGTTCGGCCAGATCCGCCTGGATTACAATGTCGCAGTTGGTGACGATGAGCGAATCTGGCGTGGGCGCGTACATATCCCGAAGGATGCCCGCCGTGCCGCGCGGCTCCTTCTCTTCCAGGTATGCAACCGCGTAACTCGGAGCCAGCTCTTCAAAAAATGATTTGAGAATCTTGGACTTGTAGTTGACCGAAAGATGAAACTGGTCAAGCCCGTAAGGCAGGAATTGATCGATGATGATTTCGATGACTGTGCGATCACCGACCGGGATAAGCGGCTTGGGAAGAACGTTGGTGAACGGTTCAAGGCGGGTTCCTCGACCTCCAGCCATGATCACGACGGGCAGACTGAGCTGGCGTCTTGTTTTGACGACCGCCTCGCCTTGATACAGCTCTCTCCAGAACACCAGCCGCACGACTTCCCTGGATGGATTCACAACGGGCACACAGCTGATGTTGCCGGTCAACATTTCGGCGCGCGTTTCTTCCAGGCCAAAGCCCTCTTCCACCACCAGGGGGCTGCAGTTGCAGACGCGTCGAACCTGCGCCTTCAAGTCGCCGTCGGACAGGATCCAACGTCGAATGTCGCCATCCGTAAGCGAACCCACAAGGTGCGCATCAGCATCGACGACAAAAACGATTTTCTCCTCTGTCTTCTCCAACCGCTCCATCGCCTGCCGAATGGTATATGTCTCGGGAACGAGAAATGGCTTGACGTCTTCATGCATGAGTATTCCCTCGGATGATTCTGAGAGAGGAAACGTGGCAGCGGCTGGTAGCATCCTCGGCTCCTTTCCTACAGCTGATCGTGAAAGCGCTTCTTCAGAAAGTCACCGGAAATGCTTATGTCTCTAAGCACATCCTTGATTCGCTCGCTGGCGCGCCCGTCGTGAAAGCGATCGTAGGGATTCGTCATGCTGCGGAGCGAGGCCCGAAAGCGCGGAGAGATTGCGCGCTTGATCCCCTTCACAATGGCATCCTGATCACACGGAACGTCCAGGACATTTGCTGCGCGCACCCGACCTCGTTGCCGGTCGCCAATATTCACCACGGGGAGGTGAAAGGACGGAGCTTCGGTCAATCCGCTGGAAGAGTTTCCCACCATGACCGTGAAGTGCTTGAGGCAGCTTAGATAGCGGCGATGGCCCAGGTGAGGAAACCACTTGAATCGGTCTGGATTGCGTGCGCACACTGTCTCCAAAAAGGAATTGATGGCGGCGCCCTGGGCATCCGCATTCGCCATGGTGAACACAGCCTTGATCCCGCTGGCCTTGATTGCGGCCACCATGCAGCGGACCTGGGCAGTAGCACTGCGCGCATCCAGAGTTACGGGATGATAGGTGACAAGAGCTACTGGGCCTTGAAGCGACAGCCCGAGATCCCGCTCAAGCTGCGCCTGCGTAAGAAAGGTGGAACCATGAATCGGGTCGAGTCCCGGGGCGCCAAAGTTGAAGACACGGTCGGGGGACTCTCCCATCTGGATGATTCGTTGCCGATAAATCTCGGTCGCAGCAAAGTGAAGCGAAGCTAACTTGGTAATCGCGTGACGCACCGAATCGTCGATGGCACCTTCGCTCAACTCTCCCCCGTGGATATGGGCGATGGGCATCGTGAGCATCAGGGCGGAGATTGCCGGGGCGAAAACCTCAAACCGGTCTCCGAGCAAGACAACAATGTCAGGTTTCAACTCCGCAAAAGCTTTGGCGAATCCATTCAGCCCCAGACCGATTGATCTCACATTCGCAAGCCCCGAGTCCCCTGTCAGCCGCATGGGGATTTTGCGGTCAATCTTCAAGCCTTCGGCATCGATTTCTCGCCAGGTGCGGCCGAACGCCGGTTCAAGATGCATGCCTGAAGCGATCACCTGCAACCGGAGAGCGGAATCCTCTCGAATGGACCTCAACAGTTCGCGAAGCAATCCGAAGTCGGCCCGACTGGTTGTCACCACGCAGATCGTGCGCCGTCTCACGCCAGATGATCCCACTGGAGAATGTCGTCCTTGTCCACGCTGACGCGGAGAGTTCGCCCGATCAGTGCAGGCAGGAGTTTTGGAGCGAGGCCACTGCCCGGCCGCTTGATTTCCAAGTCGCTTGCCGAAAGCCGGTGGCCCGTCTGCATGGCGCGAGCGGCTACCAGGCTCTTGCGGGCAACTGGAAGGTTGGGCAGCTCACACGCAGCGGGTGCCTTGACACCGGTGCCGAGTGCCGCCTCAACGTGGCGGATGGCCTCCACCATTTGTTGAAGCTCGGCCGGTTCAAGGGAAGCATGATGGTCCGGACCCGGAAGTGAACGATCCAGCGTAAAGTGCTTTTCAACGACCACGGCCCCCAGGGCCACGGCGGCAATGGCAATCTCGATGCCCGGCGTGTGGTCCGAATAACCAACAGGAAGGCCAAAGGCCACCTTGAGCGTCTGCATGGCGCGCAGGTTCACCTCGGCGTACGGCGCGGGGTACTCGGTTACGCAATGCAACAGCGTCAACTGGGTGGCGCCGGCTGCCTGAAGAGCATACACTGCCTCTTCCACTTCGCCCAGCGTCGACATGCCGGTAGACAGAATAATGGGCTTGCTCTTGCGGGCAATGTGCTCGAGGAATGGCAGGTTGGTGATTTCGCCCGAGGGGATTTTGTAGAGCGGCACGTTCATGGCCGCCAGCAAGTCCGCACTCTGTGCGTCGAAGGGACTGGAGAGGAACTGGATCCCAACCTGGTGGCAATAATCGGCCAGGCGTCGGTGGGCCGTGGCGTCCAATTGCAGCCGCTCCAGCATTTCAAATTGGGATTCAGCCTCTGCCGTGGTTCGCTCCTGATATGGAGCCTTGCATGCCGAGCGGGTTGCCAGCAGATCCGCACGGAAGGACTGAAATTTGACAGCATCCGCGCCGCTCGCCTTGGCTGCGTCAATCAATTGCAAGGCGAGTTCAAGCGAGCCGTTGTGATTAACGCCTGCTTCGGCAATGATGAATGTGTGCGCCATGCAATTCCTATCGGATTCTGCGTGCCGGGCAGCCAACGTAGATGCCCGCTTCCGTAAGATCTTCGACAACCGTCGCCCCGGCGCCGACGATGCAACCGGCAGCAATTTTTCTACCTTCAATGACAGTCGCCCCGGCGCCAACCATCGAAAAACGACCCACCGTTACGCCGCCGCAAATCGTAGCGCCTGGCGCAACATGCACCCAGTCCTCGAGCACCACATCATGCTCGACCGTGCTGTTGGTGTTCACTATCGCGCCACGACCGATGGACGCTCCGGTGTTGATCACGGCGCCGTCCATGACCACGGCACCCTCACCACCCGATACACCCGCGTTGACTACGGCGCAGGGTGAGACGATCAGCGGAAAGGATACGGCGGCCGGTTGTACTCGCACCCATAATTCGCATCGCGTCTTTCCCAAGCCAACCTGCCCTATGGCGAGCGCGGCATTCAGCGTCCTTGGCTCAGCGGCTGGTGCCGGGAGCTGATCGTCCGTCCCGAGATAAGGAACTCCCAGCAATGGGCCGTTATCTTTCAGATCGGTATAACCGAGGATCCGGCAGTTCTTCAGCTTCTGAAGAATGCTGATGACGACTTTTGCGTGGCCGCCACCGCCGATGACTACGATTGCATCCATGCTCTGCCTGATCTGCCCAAACGTCGGCCGAATCTGTTAGTCGTTCATGTGCCTTTGCAAAAAAGCAGGCAGACAGGTTGCCTCATCGCAATGGCTTTTCGCTACTCGCCTGATGCGGCTTCGTAGAGTCTCGCCTTGAGCCAGATACTCCCGTGCCGTCGACACAATCTCTGCAATATCGCCCTCGTCCGGAAAAGCGCTGAATAGGCGACGATCGTCATAATCCAGCACCCTGGACAAGCTGCCCATTTTGTGAGCATGAGACTCCAGAAAGATGCAGGGAGTGCCGCCGAGCGAGGCAAAGATGGCCGGGTGATATCGCCCGGAGATGAACAGCCGAGCATGTGCCAGCACCGCACCACATAACAGGATTGGCGCATTGGCCGGAATAATGCCCACATTCTTCTGTTGGGCGACTCTCTGCAGAAATGCATCCGGCCCATCATTTTCCGTCAGGTAGACGCGATACCCAAGGCGCCTTACGGCGTCGACAAGCTGCCCGTAGCATTGCACCGATCGGTCGGGCTGCATCGCGGCCAGAGCTCCACCACCAATGCAGATGTACGGCTCAGAGAAGTCAAGCTTGCCCCAATATTCATCCTTCTCTGGATGAGGCAGGATAAAGTCGCCGTTCAATGGGGGATGAGAGTTGCCGCTTGAATAGAGTGGATACCATGCAAAGAGCGAATCGGGAATCAGGCTGCATCGAGTCTCCGGCATTTCTTTCTGGACATACTCGAGGGACTCGGGGTCGCGCAATGACACGGCCCGGCATTGCGCAAACAACCGCCTTGCCGCGGCGCGTGTGGTGTTATTCCTGCCAGTCAGCGGACAATCGGAAATCATCGAATTGACAAGAAAGACAGGCTTTCCCAGACGAATGCCCAATTCAATCATCGCCAAGAGGAAAAGGGTCTCCCGGCGGGGCGGCGTTGAAAAGATGATGTCGCCGTCTCCGTCGAGCACCACCAGCTCGGCCTCCATCACTTGGTCATAGATCCGAGCGAGCGCGGGATGGCGGTCCTTGTGAGCAAGGAGGTCATCGATGCTGACAACCGGGTCTTCAGCGATGAAGTCCCTGGCGCCGAACAAACCTTCCAGCTTGATGTACCAGGCAAGCGGCCGCCAGCCGCGATTGAAATGCAGACGACGAAGACGCCGATACACTCTCGGCGGCAGAAGGCTGCCAACGTACTCGGCGCCGGTTGCAGCCATGCAATCACCGGCAATGCGACCTGCCACCTGAAAGGAGCCGGATAATAGCTGGCCAAGCGCAACGCTTGCGCCGCGGCCCCAGTTTAAGGTGCTTCGATTGTCGCCGACGAAGAGGACTCTTCTGCGGGCGACTGTTGCCAGGCAGGATCCCTCGCCGCCGGGTGCTCTTGCTGGCGTCGGGTGAATCTCGATGTCATCCATCGACCGCTGGCTCAGAAATCGATCTACCTCCAACATAGCACCTTCCGAAAGCCTCAAAACCCACGTATAGAGAGCATCACGGCTCCCCCTTCATATGGCCGGACGCCGCACTCGAGGCCCTCGCCCAAGTAGTGCAGAAGCCGAATAGAGGTTCTGCATACATCCATGCCGAGTGGTGCGCGAACTGCTGTAAGTGCATCTCATTTCGGACTAAGCGATGGCTTTTGCGCCATGCTGCAGAACATGGCGGCGCTTGCGCCAGTCCGTCCCAACGCAGACACCAGCCGCACCTGGGCATAAATCCGCCCACGAATCGTGCGATTTGTTACTCCGAGTAGCCCAGCGTGTTCACGCCGACCAGATAATGACGGATCCGTGCAATGTCCTTTGGCGTAAAATCAGAGATGGAATTGAACCATTTCTTTCCAAGCGGGTCGTCCATCACCTGCTTGCCGTAAGTCGCGACAATCAGAGAGTTCTGGCTCCCCGCGTCTTCCACCGTACGCTTCGCGCCGAAGTGGATCTCTCGCACCGTATCTCGTACAGCTCGCGGCAATACAACCTTCGCAATTCTTCGGGCAAGCGATTTCCGCTGGACGACCGTATCCGGGACGAAGTGGAAGGTGTCTCGGTCAATCCGGGCCGGGTTGACCCCTGAATAGAGCGGTACATCCACTAAACTCGGCTCCAACGCATGAATCAAGCGGAGCTGAAACTCGTCCTTTGACCGATATTTCGACGGAACACTTACAAGCGGGTCATAGAGCCTTTTCATGAGAAATGGCGCAATGTAATGGCCAAACTCATTGGCCAAGTTAAGAAACCTGGACTCGGCACGAATATACAAGAATAGCTTCGCTCGAACATAGGTCTCAAGGGGGGCGCCGGTGTCAGGATAGTCGATCTCGGCGCAGCGCAGGCCTGCCCTCATTTCCTGTGCAACAACAGACCGGTAAACAGTCTTGTCGGCGATGCATTGGCTTCCCTCGACTGCGCCTCCTTGAAAATGCATGCCATCGGCAACGAGTTCTCCAAACGTGAAGCTGGCTTGGGTGAGTTCCCATGGCTTTGCGTTTGTGAACGCGGGACAGTAACCGCCAAGGAACAGTTTGGGATACGGGGAAATGCCCCCATCGAATGTCCGCAAGAATGATTCAGGCGATCCATATATCTCGGAATGAAAGCCATAACTCCTAAACAATTCTTGGAGGCGCTTCTCGGAGTGGGGTTGATTCCCCGACCAGTCCAACTGTTCGAATGGAAGATTATAGAGATTGGCAACCGCTCGCACTATGTCGAGGTCCCTGGTATCGTAGTCGGTAAGCCTGCTGTTCCCGATTCCATACATGAGCGTTAGCGGTGCGTGTTGATCGAGCAAGCCGGCGAGAACCGTCCGCGAGTCCAAGCCGCCCGTCCCTAGAAGTCCGATCGGACGGATGGCCGCTAACTCCCGGAATACGGCACGAACCTCCTGTTTGTATTGATCTACGGCATCTTCAATCCGCGGCACGTCCCAGGATAATCCCGAGGAAGACTTGGGTATGCGTTCAACGCGAAATGTTCCGGCGCGGAGGTCGATGCGGATCAGCTGCGTGCCAAATAGCCGCTTAATGCCTGAATAGAATGTGTCTTCTCCCGGCAGGCTCGTCTGTAAGGCAACGACAAGCAACCTCGTGGCATCGATTTTTCGGTGAGATAGTCCGTTGGCGCACAGATCAAGGGAATTCGATACAAACCAGAAGGGTGCCGTATCGCAATAATATAGATTCAGCGCACCTTGCGGATCGGTGAAGATTGTTACTTCATCGTTGTGCCTGATCGCCAAAGCGAAATGACCGACCGCCTTCGACTGGACCATTGAGACCCCGGCTGTCACGAAGTCGGCAAAGCAATCCCGAAGCGCCTCTTTTCCAAGTCGTTCATGGTATATCACCGTTCCCGCAGAGCATATCCAGTCATTCTCACCGCACTTAATCAGGTTAGGGGTGGATACAGCCCGCTTGAAATATGCTTGGCCGTGGCAATTCGCGTCGTCAATCTTCCCCGACGAGCGCAGATTGGCCAGCTGACTCATGGATCCAGCATCGCGATTGGCGTCTTCGCTTGAGGTTAGGTACCATCGTGACATGTTAGCGTGCCTCCGATAAAGTGCGCCGCAGGTCTGCCTCGGTTTCTTCTCTCGCGTTGGTTTCCGGTTCGGCGTTGTCTCCTCTTGCAGACACCGCGCGCCTGCCGTCAAGGATGCCCAGGCCTGGGGCACAATCCCTCATGTGCCATCAATATGACAAGCGCTTTAACGCCACATCCACGGCAGTGCCGTCAGGCAAACGCCATTCATAAGGCACGACGACGGGCGCCGAGCGGGAAGCCCAAGTCAGGAATTCCCCTTTATACCCGTATTCGGCAAGGTCTCCGGCCACGCTAAAATAGGCAACTTCCCGGTAGGTCATAATGAAGTCGGTGATGGTCGCTGCCCGGACCATCATTTTGACCGTGTAGCTTTGTGGCAACAAGGGAATCGACCTGAAAGTGCATGTTATTTTTCCGGTGCCTTCCAGAAACGCGGGCCTTTGTCCATCGAGTAGCATGTTGGAAGCGAAGCAGGTGCCATTGACCCCCACTACACCCAGCGCCAATATTGGCTTCTCGATGCGCTTCAGGGCGTTGTACGCAACTTCCACGACGAGATCGTCCCCGGGGCAAAACTGGCTGGACTCCTCACCCCGCTGGTTTTTCAACCCAACTCTCTGAATGATCAGCCCATAGTCCGGATTAGCGCAGGAGAAGGAGAGATCGCTGGATAAGCTGTCGAAATAGTCATCGATCACTTCATCGATGACTCCGTCCTGTTGCAACCCGCCATCCTTCAGCCAGACACCCCGTTGGCATAAGCTACGGACGGCTTCCATATTGTGACTGACGAACAGCACCGTCTTTCCGCTCTGTGCAAAGGTTCCCATCTTTCCCAGGCATTTCTTCTGAAAGGCGGCATCGCCCACCGCGAGCACCTCGTCGACAATCAGGATTTCTGGTTCAAGGTGCGCGGCCACTGCAAAAGCAAGGCGAACATACATGCCGGAGGAGTACCGTTTCACGGGCGTGTCGAGAAAATCCTCAATCTCCGAGAACGCCACAATCTCATCGAATTTGCGAATGATCTCGGCGCGGGTCATCCCCAGGATGGCGCCGTTCAGGAAGATGTTCTCGCGACCTGTAAGTTCTTGGTGAAATCCGGTCCCGACTTCGAGGAGACTGGCGATCCGGCCTTGGATGCGAACGCGGCCTTCGGTGGGAGAAGTAATCCTGCTCAAGATTCTCAGCAAGGTACTCTTGCCAGCGCCGTTGCGGCCGATGATGCCGACCACTTCACCCTGTTTGATCTGGAGGGACAGATTCCTCAAGGCCCAGAAGTCCGCCCCCTTCAACTTCCTTTGCCGCGCGGACTGAAGCCAAGCAAACGGCGAGCGGACTGCGCGCTCGAGCGCGTGACGCAGGCCATCGCCGTTGGCCCGTCGGCGGCCGATCGTGTACCGCTTGCCAAGATTCTCGATGGTGATGGCCGCATGGGACTCGCCAGAAGGTGAGAAAGAACTCTCGGGATCGGTCATATCACATCCGCAAAGGTTTGCTCGGTCTTCCTGAAATACCAAATCCCCGACACGAATAGCAGGATCACATCCAGGACCGCAATGGCGACTCCCGGCCAGTAAATGCCGCCTTCACCGCCCAACAGGGACCAGCGAAAACCGTCGATGATTCCCACCATCGGATTGAGCGCGTAGAGGAGACGAAACCTCTCAGGCACGACGCTGCTCTGGAATCCCACCGGCGAGAGATACAGGCCAAACTGGACCATAAATGGCACGATGAAGCGAAAATCGCGGTACTCGACCATGAGGGCGGAGATCCATAAGCCAACGCCCAGCGAAGCGCCGAACACCAGCAATACGAACAAGGGCAGAAAGAGTACGGTCGCAGAAGGAGGGTAACGATACCACACCATCAGCGGAACGAGGAAGACGGCAGAAATCACGAAGTCGACAAAACTGACGCTAACGCTGCTGAACGTGATGGCGAGCCGGGGGAAATACACCTTGGAAATCAGGTTGGAGTTCATGACCAGGCTGTTCCCACTCTCGGCCATCGCTGTCGAAAAGAACTGCCAGGGCAACATGCCGCAAAACACCAGCAGCGGATAAGGCACTCCTCCAGACGGCATTTTGCCGAGTTTCCCAAACACCACGGTGAGCACAACCATGGTCAGCAGTGGCCGGATGAGCGACCATCCCACACCCACAAAGGTTTGCTTGTAACGCACCAGCAGATCGCGCCACGCAAGGAAGTAAAACAATTCCCGGTAGCGCCAAAGATCCATCCAATATTGCCGCTCAGTGCGGCCCGCTTCAATGAGGAGTTCGGTCATGTGTGACGTTTCCGGTATATCGAAGCGGACTTCGTGTTGGCTGGAGCGTTGGGCTTGGTTGCGATATAGGACATGGCCAGGGGAAGAACTCACATTCGGATGGACCCAGCCTGAAACTGCAATCACGTCACGGGCGGGGCCGGTGTTGAGTCTTCCCGATGCCGGGCGATCAGCCGCTCACCAGTCAGCCCAGGATTGCTCATCATCCACAATAATTGAAGGAACACATGTTTCAGGAGTCGCGCCTTCTCCAGGCGCAAGTCACCGGAGCTGAGACCGGAGATTTGCTCGTGCCAGAACGTCCGATTGGCGCCAGACAAAAGGCGACGCGCAAAAAAGTTGTAGTACTCGTTTCGGCGAGCGCGCAAAGCATTCGCCATCGCATCGCGGTCGAGATAAATCGGGCCGAATGTGATGATTTGCAGCAGCCTATCGAGGCGTTCCAGATGATCATCGCAATTGGGCTCTCGCACGGAGGCGTCCGTTATCCTGCTGAATGAAAGAACCTGATGGACAAAGCCGAAGTTCCAGGAGCGCAAAGTACGGTAGCAGGCGGCTGTATCTGCGCGAAGCGCGGTCTCGTCATAGAATGCGCGGTGGTCCCGAACGATCGTTGATCGATAGAGCACAGTGGTCGGCGTTCCGAAGGTCGAGAGCGAACTGGTCAACTGCTGTCTGCAAAGGTCGGCGCCAGCCATGACGGTTGTTGTGTAAGCGAGTCCATCCCCCACGACGCGGGTGCCATTCAACCGGTAAGAACTCACGAGACCGATAGAAAAGTCCCATTCGGCCAACGCCACCATGCGCGCCAGACACTCTGGATAAATCCAGTCGTCCGGCTGTAATATTTTGCAGTACTTGCTACTTGGCGCGATACAACACAGTGCAAAGTTGTAGTGCTGGATCCGGGACAAATATGATTCCGGCGTAACGACGCGAATCCTTTCCGGGAATCGCAGCGCATAATCTGCCGCGACCTGAGATGAACCATCGGCGCTGCGATTGTCCACCAGAATATGCTCCCAGTTACGATAGGTCTGGCGCAGAACGCTTTCGATGCACTCGGGTAGGTGCTCGCGGTTGTTATCAAACGGGGTGACAACACTAACCAAGGGTGCAGACTCCATGTTATCCCCTCACGTACGGTGGAGATGACTTAAACACGCCGTACGCGCCCCAGAGTCATTCTCTATCGCCAAGATCGAAAGTGCCTGCCAACTGTTCACGGGCCTGCGATCTGTACTGAGCCCAACCGAAATCTTGTTCCAACCAGTCCGCCGGCGCAGGAAAGTGTCCATCGACTCACCCTGGAGGCTGCCCCGACGTCATTGAGACGCGCGCATCCAGCTTCAGCGCGAGGCGGAAACGAGCGGCTCAGCGTTGCTGTCGGGCGCCCCTTGGACTCTGAGCCATTCTTCAAAAACAATCAGGCTGAAGAGGATCTTGTGGTAGTCGTTCTGACCCGACCGATGCTGCTTGAAGATGCTCTGTACCGCTGATGGCCGCAGGTATCTGTATAACAGTGAGTCGCCGTCCATCAGGATCTCATCCATCTTGCTGCTCACCGTGCCGCGGAACCAGTCGTCCACCACGTTGACAGCAAATCCCCGCTTCTTCCTTCTCATAATTTCCTGAGGAAGAGACTGTTGACACACCTGGCGATGCAGCCACTTGCGGGAGCCGTTCCGCACCTTGAAGCTGGCCGGCAATCTCTCGACGTACTCCACGATCTCCTTGTCCAGATACGGCACACGCGCTTCAAGGCCGTGAGCCATAGAAAGCTTATCCGCGTACATGAGAAGCTCGTCTGGAAGAGTTGACCGCATTTCAAGGAACTGGAATCCTCCAAGTTCGTCCGTGCCACCCATGAGAGGAATCAGGTCTTTCCAGCACTTCAGAATCTCGTCGCCCGCGTCCGACTCCAGCATTCCTTCCCTGAAGAGGCTGTCGATCCCATCGCCGGGCAGCAACGACAGCACATGCTCATACCGCTCGATCCGCCCCTTGACATCGAGCGAGTGAATGCCTCTCTTCAACGTCTCGCTTCGCGGCAGCGCAGAAATCATCGACTCCATGGGCGCACGCATCCAGTGCGGGATGGCTCCCCAATAGGCTCCGTAGCGCACGCCGAGATGACGCCGGTAGCCGCCGAACAGCTCGTCCGGTCCCTGGCCTATCAAGGCGACCTTCACGTCCTGGCGCGCACGCTGGCACACAAAGTACATGGGAACGATCGAAGAGGACGCGATCGGTTCTTCCAGGCAGGAAACGATCGTATGCAGCATGTTTTCGAAGGCGCCTCTGTCCAGGATCACCTCTGTATGCCGCGCAGAGAACAGTGTGGCTGACCGTCTGGCATCCGTCAGTTCGTCGTCCCCATAGCTGGACCCGTAGCCTACGGTATATGTCTGCCATGAGTTTCCGTACAAATTCATCAGCGCAAGCAACATTCCCGAATCGACGCCGCCACTGAGCAGCAACCCGACCGGCACATCGCTGAGGAGGTGCCTCTTCATCGACTTTTTGTACAGTTCGAGAAGTTCCTCGCGCGCTCCGGCCGGAGACTTCATGGGCGAAAATGGTACCGGCTCATATCGATACCACTGGCTCACCTGGCATCTTCCCTTCTCACACACCAGCATGGTGCCTGCGGCGAGCTTCTGGATGCCTTTGAACATTGTGTGCGGAGACGGCGTATAGCGATAGCGGAGAAACAGATTCAGCGAATTTGGATCGACCTCGGCACGCTCTCTGGTCGCCGCGAGGACGGCGCGAACCTCGGACCCGAAATAGAGACTGCTCCCTTCGATCGAGTAATAGATTAGCTTGATGCCGAACGGGTCCCTTGCAAGTACCATCCTTTTTTGCTTCACATCCCAGATCGCAAGGCCGAACATACCGTTCAGATGATTCAGGACATCGTCGCCCCACTGCTTATAGCCGTGGACAATGACCTCCGTATCGCACCGGGTCCGGAAGATGTGCCCATGCGCTTCCAACTCGAGCTTGAGTTCGGGGAAGTTATAGATTTCGCCGTTGAAGACGACCCAGACAGACTCTTCCTGGTCGGACATCGGTTGGTGGCCACCCTCGAGATCGATGATCGAGAGCCGCCGAAAGCCGAACCCGAGCGGCCCGTCCACGTGGTAGCCCGAGTCGTCGGGCCCGCGGTGCGCGATGCTGTTGGCCATGCGCTCGATATTCTGACGAAATACCGGAGCCCGGTCCCCGAAGTTATATTGTCCGCAGATTCCACACATAGAGGCTCCTTACCGCCGTCCGATGAGTTCCGGCCTGGTTTCGTGTGCGTTCTCGTACAGCAGGAAGGAAAGACTCCTGAACAACTGGGCCTGTGCCCAACGATGCATGGGCGTGTTATCCCAGCCAAGTAGAAGCTGACGGCTGCGAAAGGATCCGTCCGCTTTCTGCCATCCCCGCATCTCCATGACGCGAAACAGGATTTCATCCAATGCGGGGAAGCGCCCCTTCAGGAGCACCGCAATATTAATGCACTCCGCGTAATCATAGAGTTCGCGCCGGTAGACGGTCAGCCTGGGCCTGCGGGAGAACGGCTTCGGCAACCCTTCCTCATCGAACAGATTCTTCACGTAGTAATCGACACCACGCTCGATGGCCCGGGTGCACTGCGGATTGCCCGTGAGCGCTTCGATCTTTGCCAGGGCCTTCAAGACAAAGCAAGTATGGAAATGATCGACAAAATCTCTCTCGCCGTCCATGGCATAGAACCAGGACCCGTTGGCGTTTTGAGACTCGAGAACGAAGTTGAGATTTCGATTGGCGACTTTCTGGTAGCTCTTCTCAGAGAAATCGACAGCGGCCCTGGTCAGAAGAAAAGCACGGTAAGCGCTTGCGTTGATGACGCCGCACGGCTCGTCTGGCTCGGGGTTATAGGAGCAGCTGGACGCATCTTCTGAAGTGACGATCTCGTGATAGTCCAGAAGGGCGTGCTCGGCGATCGACCGCATGATCGCTAGCCATTTCCGATCTCCGTCGATCTGATAGACCTGCTGGAAGGCTTCGTATACATAGGGAACGGTCGTGATAAGAGGCGTTCCTTCTCGCATTGTGCCGCGCCGCGTTTCCCAATTGAATGGATAGCCCCAGCAATAGTGATCGTAGCCAGCAGATCGCGTCTCTTTCAGCACCTCGAGAAAATGCACAGCGCGCAGGTAGTAGCTGTTATCGCCAAGAGCCTGGGAGAGGAATGCGAATCCCATGGCATAGTGCGCGTCAGCTATCGGAAATCTCTGCGGCTTCCAGAAAAGTCGGCGCGCCGAGGGCAGGAATGCCTCGGAGAAGATCATCGGCGCCACAGCCAGCGTGCCCAGCAGCGGCTGCCTATAATAGAGCGCTTTCGCGCCGCGCCCCAAGTCGCTGGCGAAGTAACTCTGGTGGTCATACGATGTCTCCCCGTATTGATCGAGCCACTGAACAAAACGCAGAACTGCCTGCTGCACCTTCTCAACGCTTTCCGTCTTCACCATGATTGTCATCTTGCCTCGTTCGCAACCGTTGCTAACTAGCCTTGACCTCGAAACTATCGATGTGTCTGTGCCCTATCAGTGATTTGAGAATGGCTCTGAGCTTTTGCATCTGCTCTTTCCGATGAAACCGCATCAGTTCCTTCGATACTGGGCGCTTTTCTCTGCGCAGAAGGGCCCAGAGATAACCCGCCCCGAGCGCCAGGCCCTCTACCAGATAGGGCCGCTTTGTGCATCGATACGCAACCCGGAACAGTTCCCAGACAGGATGCCCGCCAAGGTAATAGTCCTTCTCGCCGTAGGAAAAGCTGGATGCGATGCGACTGCGTTCGGCCGTTCCGAGCGACCGGTAATGAAAGAACCACTTCTCTCGAAACGACCTTGTCTTCCAACCGATCATGCGCGCGGTGGTGACCGCCATCCAGTCGATGCCCCCCGCTTTGTTGGGCTTGTACCCATGTATTTCTTCAAAACACTGGCGTCGAAACAATTGACACTGCCCCGATACGTGACTCTGCCCTTCAAAGCTATCGGTTTCAGAACTGTAGCCTTCCTCTTTGAAGATGGTGCCGGCAACCCCGAGGCGAGGATCTTTGCGGAACTCATTCAGGAGAAACTCGAAGTGGTCCTCGTCGAGGGACACATCGGCGTCCAGATTTCCGATGACTTCATACGGTATATCCTTGATCCGCTCCTGACCGGCGTTGAACGCGTAGACCTTGGCAGCGAAGTTCCGCTCCCGGCGCACGGGAAAATCGATCAGTTCCATCCATGGATGCTCACTCAGATACTTGCGCACGATGCTCGACGTGCTGTCGGTCGATCCATCATTGATAATGACCCACTTGGCAGGCAGGACCGTCTGCTTGGTCACCGATTGGATTGTCTTCTCGATAAAGGACTCCTCGTTGCGAGCGGGAGTGATGAGGACATAGGGCATCGCATTACTGCTCATGAAAGCACCTCAGGATAGTTGTTTCAGGATTTCTTTACCGGATTGATTGGGCGACGCCGGCGCGCTCAGTCGCATAGATTGCGCCCCGTTCCCGCGCCAGCGACTCATCGTAGACCGCTTCCGGCTCGTTGACGACGACATGGCTGCCTTTGCTCGAAAAGGAAAACGGAACGCACAGGAGATTCTTTAGCCGCTCGCGCAAGGCAGCGCGGCGTTCCGGCGGCACATAGAACAGCATGAATCCGCCAGCGCCCGCACCGAGAAGTTTGCCTCCCAGAGCGCCGGCGCTGAGCCCCGCTTCGTAGATTTCGTCGATGCTGGCGTTGGTAATCTTCCTGGTAAGCGTCCTCTTGATCTTCCAGTTTTCATGGAGCAGTCGGCCGAAATCGTCCAGGGCGCGCGTCGAACTTCGGACAATGGCTTCTGCCTCATCCACGAGTTGGAGCATCAGGTTCAGTTCAGTCTTGCGCTCCGGCGTTACCCTTAGCTGTTCCTGCGCGATCTCTGAAGCGGTGCGCGCAAACCCGGTAAAGTAGAGCGCCAAGTGCTGTTCCAAGTCTGCCAGCCTGCTTGGAGAGGCCAGCACTCGATTGACTTCAATCTCACCACTCTGATGGAAGTTGATGCGATTGAAGCCGCCGTACGCGGCGCACACCTGATCCTGCGAGCCAACAGCCTCTTGAATCAGATCCTGCTCAATATGAATTGCCTCCGCGGCCAGCGTATGTTTGTCGCGGATCTTCTCCCTGAGTGCGTAGAGGCCGAGCAGCAGGCCCACCGTAAACGCCGAACTCGTGCCCAGCCCTGTTCTTGCAGGCAGGTCGGCGACGTGATGAATCTCAACTCCATCATCGATGCCCAAAAATTGCAGGCAGCCGCGCACCGACGGGTGTTCGATCGCCTTGTTGTCCCACACATTCTCGACCTTCGAGTAGGAGACACGGCTGTGAAACTCGAAAAATGGAGGCAATCTGCGACAGGTGATGTAGCAGCTCTTGTCGATTGTGGTTGCCAATGTAGCGCCGCCATGCTCGCGGTACCAGAGTGGGTAATCGGTGCCGCCGCCAAAAAATGAGATGCGAAGCGGAGTGCTGGTAATGATCATGTCTTGAACCTTCCACACACTTAGTTGGTCTGCGGCGGTGCGGCTGCGGCCGGCACCTGGACAGGGTTTGATCAGGGAGATGGTTGGATTCGAGTGACAGATGGGAGATGCATGCGGTAGCGCGTCATCTGCGCACATGGCAGCCGAAGGGGCCTACCAGCGATGAACAGGGGCTTGTGCTTATTGAATGAGCTGGCGCTGATTGAGGGAAGCCTTTTTAGCATCTTCCCGCTGCAGTATCTTGCGGGTCGCGTCGAGCAGAGACTGGGCCACCACGTCTGACTTGCTGCTTTCGGCCTCGCCGCTCCGAAGCAGCCGCACCGTGCTGCACCCTGCGCCTCTGCCGGCCTCGACATCAATTTCGGAGTCGCCGATCATCCATGAGGAGAGCAAGTCAATGTTATGGTCGCGGGCGGCCTCGAGGAGTAAGCCGGGCTGAGGCTTGCGGCACATGCAGGGAGGTTCCAATTCGTGCGGGCAGAAATACACTGCATCGAGAGTCGAGCCGGCGCACGCTAATTCCACGCGCATTTTTTCATGCATGGCTTCCAACTCGGCAGGAGCGATCAGCCCCTTGGCCACGCAGCGCTGATTGGTGACGACGATGACCAGAAACCCTGCCCGATTCAGCAACCCGATGGCCTCGGCAACTCCGGGAAGAAACTGCATCTCTTCCCACCGCATAATGTATTTGCCCTCTGGAGCCTTGCGATTGATCACGCCGTCACGATCGAGAAACGCTGCCTTGTTCATGGAATATTGCCTGCTCCACCAGTTCTGCAATGATGTGGCCGATGAGAATGTGGCACTCCTGAATGCGGGGCGTCTCATTCGATGGTGCACAGAGACAATAGTCCACTGCGCTCTTGAGTTTTCCGCCAGTCTCGCTGGTCAATGCAACTGTATGCAAGCCCATCGTGCGGGCTGCGGCAACGCCGCGAAGCACATTGACCGAGTTACCGCTGGTCGAGATGCCGATGGCGACATCGCCGGCGCGCCCCAGAGCTTCAATCTGACGGGAGAAAACCAGGTCGAATCCGTAGTCATTTCCAATCGCGGTCAGGCACGAAGTGTTCACAGATAAAGCCAGCGCGGGCAATGGGGGACGGTCGAATGCGAAGCGTCCCACAAATTCCGCAGCGATATGCTGGGCATCCGCAGCACTGCCGCCGTTGCCAAACAGCAGCACCTTGCGGCCTTGATCGAATGCATCGACCAGAATCTCACTCACCCGGGCCACGGTCTCGATCACTTCCCTGTTATCCAGAAGTCGCTGCTTCACTGCGATGGAGGCCGCAATCGAATCGCTGACTTGCCGCTCAAATTCTTCTGAATTTCTCATGCACCCTCCGCGTCCCTGCATTCCTGCGTCTGCAACGCCGTCTGGTAGAGTTTGTCGCTCAACCCTCGGGCGCGCGCATAGTCCTCAGGAGTCCCGATGTCGATAAACATCCCCTGCTGCTCCAACGCATACATGCCGTGCGCGAGCACCCGCGGAAACACATCCTTTTCCAGACTGGCGCGCCCTTCCGGAATGAGCTCGAGAATCCTCTGGTCGAAGATGTACATTCCGGCATTTACCATTCCGGGAGCAGCGCTCCCCGTCTTCTCCGCGAACCCCAGCACCCGCCCCTTGTCTCCCAGTTGCACCGTTCCGTAGCGAGCCGCATTTTCAACGCGCACCACGGCCATACTCACGATCCCCTCATGGCGGCGATGAAACTCAATTAGCCGCGGAAGATCAGCGTCTACAAACGAATCACCGTTCATCACCAGGAAGTGAGCATCGTGCAGGAGATAGGGCTTGGCAAGTTTCAGGGCACCGGCCGTGCCCATTGGACTTGACTCCCGGGAGTACTCAATCGCAACATCCCAGGGCCGGCCATTGCCGAAGGTCTCTTCGATCTGTTCTCCCAGGTAGCCCGTGCACATAACCAAGCGGCGAAGTCCCTGGTGCCGCAGTTGCCTGACCAATAACTCGAGAAACGAACAGTCTCCCACCGTGGCCAGCGCTTTGGGCGCGGACGACACAACGGGCCGCAGGCGCGTTCCCAGGCCGCCAACCAGTAGAACGGCGCGCAAGCCTTCATCGCGATTCTCCAGAGAAGGTCGATTCATGCACTTGACCCCAGCGTCGAATAACCCTGATTTTTCGCTCGTGCTCTTCAGGAAGTTAAAGCTTCCGGTCCCAATACTCCAGCATGGACGAAAGTGTCTGCTCGATGGTCAGCGTTGGTTTCCAGCCGGTATCCGCAAAGACCTTCTCCGTGCTGCCGAAGATGATTTTTTCGTCGGATGGCCGCATGAGGCGCGAGGCGGGACGAATCTTCGCCTTCACTCCCGACAGCCGGATTGCGGTGCGCAGGATCTCGCCAACTTGATGGGTCGAGGCCGCGCACAGGTTATATGCCTCGCCCCGCTTTCCCTTCATCGCGGCAAGATAGAAGCCGCGCACTGTATCTCTAACGTCGAGGAACGCGCGCAGAGGTTTCAGGTTGCCGACCTCGATGATCGGCTCTTGCAGGCCCTTCTTGATGGCGGCCAACTGCCGCACGAAGTCGGAGGGCGCGTCGTTTGTTTTTCCGGGGCCGGTGGTGTTGAAGAGACGGATGTTGACCGCCGGAAGCCCGTAATCCAGAAAATATTCCCGTGCCAGCAAATCCAGGCATACTTTGCTGATCCCGTAAGGATGAAGCGGTCGAAGCGCCTGGTCCTCCACAACCGGTATGGCCTCCGGTGGAACGTGGCCGTACTCGGCGCTGGAGCAGGCGGACACAATGACCGGCAGCCGCTTCATGTGGCGCGCCGCCTCGAACAAATACAGCGAGCCCATGATGTTGGACTCGAATGTAC
>Ga0224528_1000970_pt1 | contig 20574 bp, 13 predicted proteins | sample CBST25metaG_2_FD_179888 | JGI IMG/M metagenome (GOLD analysis project Ga0224528, IMG submission 179888) | Peat soil microbial communities from Stordalen Mire, Sweden - C.B.S.T25 | ecosystem: Environmental > Terrestrial > Soil > Wetlands > Peat | place: Sweden: Norrbotten County, Stordalen Mire...
TCGCAACCTCACCTACCTGCTATTGAAAGCACAACGGCTGGCTGCCACAAGAACTCAACTCGTCGCTTTCCGGAAAGCCGCGTAAAACGCATGCTTTTACAGATTCTCGTCAAGAGCCCAGATTTTTAACGCTTCTTCCCAGCCGGTCCAACTTTCAGACAACCAGAGTGTCGCCCGCGCGTAGCGCCTCCAAGGGTTTGGAAAGTCCTGGTCGCTCGGCCCGGCTTCCGCTGGTCTTATCGTGAAAGAGCTTCTCACAGCCAGCATTGTTCAGAGCCTCAATCTGCAGATCGAGATTCTGGCCTGGATGGAAACGCGCGCGTAACCAATCTGCATAGCCTACCTCTATTGATTCTTTCGTAGCGGAAGGAGACGGAACCGGGTTCGCTTTGGGTCAATCGTGACCAAGGCGCCTTCTGCCAATTCCGTCTGCATCTGGCGCAGGGCCAGCACAACCTGACTTCCAATGGACACGGGCCGGAGGTCATCCCCACGGATTTGTACAACACTCGGCTTTTCCGTGTTCGTCGTGGCCAGCGCAATGCCGAAGTCAAGATCGTTGGTCAGTATGATAAATCCATGATCTGCGGCCCAGATCATGAGGGCTGAATCCGGAGCGTAAGCCAGACCACCTCTGACCAGTGAAGAGATTCAATGCCAGCACTTTTCAGAAATCCTGCCCGGTTGGGCGAGAGATTCATGTCGATCAGAATCTTCATGCGCTGGCCAGCATAATTTCACGTTCTTCGGAGCGCCAGGCGGCATAGCACAAGGCCTGCACAATGTCTTCGCGTTCCAAGTACGGATAGTCACCTAACAGCTCATCAAAGCCGATGCCAGAGCTTATCTGGCCTACAATCATGCCGACAGTGACTCGCATTCCCCGAATGCAAGGTCGTCCGCCCATCATGTCGGGACTCTGAGTAATGCGGTCTAGAGCGAAACCAGAGTAATCGTGCCTTCGAAAAGTGTCTCCGAGGTGGATTTTTCTTGAGGGAAAAGCCACTTTGCCGCATTGCCCTTGGGCACAGCTACTCTGGTTTCGCTATAAATCTGCCATGGGAAACTGCTTCTTGAAACTCATGGCATGATAGAGCTTTGAGAATTATATTTCAAGAATGATTTACGAGAATCTCAAGTCCTTGATTCCGAGTGTCAGCATGGCAGCCTCTTCTGGTGTTTGCTGGCACCTTTGACCTTGACAGGGTGAATGGGGTTCCGCTCGACGGGAGATATGATTTCCCAGAAGTACGCGAAGTCGTAGAGCTTCGACATCATATCTTTCGTGTGCTTCTTCATCGACGCGCCGACCGGCAGGCCATCAATTCACGCCTTGACCATCATGGGCCGAGCGTCCATGAGGCGTGTGTCACTCCATTTGGGCTCCATATTCAGTGGCAGAACGTCACTCTTTCCTGCTGACTGTTTGATGGGTTCAGTTATAGAATGCTACATTCCCACACCAAAAAACCCTTGCGATGCCAAGGCTATTGTAGCCCTAGGCGGCATCTTCGCCGGTCTGTATCCATTTGCGCAGCCGCCTTCGAGAAAAGTGCCATTCAGTGCCAACGCGCTTATGCGGGGCCCCCCATTTCTTGGCGCCCGCCCGCAGCGCGTTCGGGGTTACGCCGAGTTCTTCGGCGGCTTCTTCGGTGCCAATAATGTCTCCATCGTCTTGACGACGCATTACGCGGCAAGTTCATCAGCGGTCAGCGCTTTGATGCGCTGCGCGATGATGGCGAGTTGGTGCTGGTGCTCACTGACACTATCAGAGCCGATTTACGGCCAGATGCCAATACGCACTGACTAGAGAACTATTTTTGGGGGAGGGTGTGCGGAGCCGACCCAGCGCACCGCAAGCGCGCTTCTTCATGTCTTTGTGCCTGCGGTGGCAATGGCCTCGGCCATGGATTTGCAGGGTTGGGAACTCCCCTTCCGAATATAGCCCTATAGGCCACTCGGTGTGCGTTGCGGTACACTTCAAATAATTCGTGCAGTTATCAATGAGGTCGGCATGAAATACCGCTGGATTTTGTTCCTGGCATTCACCGCGTTTGCGGGTTCAAGCGCTCAAGTACCAAGCTCGGCACCCGAAACTGCCTCTAATGCGGATGCTACGCTGCTTTATATTCATGCCGCATGGGATTCGCTTGTTCGCTCGATGCGTGATTGCCACTCTCTGGTGGACGTCAAGATCACAGCCGACCCTGTGCTGTATATTCCCGCGGAGATGCAGGTGCCGCGGGAACTCGCTACCGCCGAGCAAAAATGTCACGTAAGAGTCATTGTGCTGCCCCACCCCATCAGAGCACTGGGCGACATGCGCCCAGAGGAACTGCCCGCCGCAGGCTTACTCTATTTACCTAACCCATATGTTGTCCCCGGCGGGCGATTCAACGAAATGTATGGCTGGGACAGTTACTTTATCGTCCTGGGGCTTGAGGCCGACCACCGCGAGGCGCTGGCCAAGGAAATGGTGGATAACTTTCTCTTCGAGATTGAGCACTACGGCGCTGTACTCAACGCTAATCGCAGTTACTATCTAACTCGCTCGCAGCCACCATTTTTGACGTCAATGATCCGTGCGGTTTATGAGAATCCTGCCAGCTTTCCCGACACAGCGGCTGGCCGCGCCGAGTCCAGAAGATGGCTGGAGCGCGCATACAGTCTGGCCGAAAAGGACTACTCTACCTGGACAAGGCCGGAACACGCGGCAGGCCAGACCGGCCTGGCCCGATACTTTGACTACGCTACCGGGCCAGTGCCGGAAATGGCCGACGATAGCACTTACTATCGCGATGTTATCCGCTGGCTGCTTGAGCATCCCAGTGATGACGGCAAGGATTTTCTGATCAAGGGCTCCGAGCATCCCAACGCATCCGAAGCAGAAAATCTCAAGCAGAGCAGTTGCGATATAGATTCAAGCGTTGTCTGCAAGCAGGCTTGGTTCGGTGGTTACCGGTTGAGCTATGACTTCTATCTTGGCGACCGCGCTATGCGCGAATCAGGCTTCGACCCCAGTTTCCGCTTTGGCCCCTTTTCGGGCGCAACACATCACTACGCGCCGGTGTGCCTGAACAGCTTGCTGTACCGATATGAGCTGGATCTGGCTTACGTGGCCAGCTTGCTCGGCAAGCATCAAGAGGCTAATCACTGGCAGCAACTGGCGAAAGCACGCGCGGCCGCCATTCAGCGCTATCTATGGCGCCCCGAAGAGGGAGTTTTTGCGGATTATGACTTTGTTCAATCCAAACCTTCTAGTTATGCTTTCATTACATCTTTTTACCCGTTATGGAGCGGCGCGGCTACCGCGGATCAGGCACGGAGGATGGATGCCAAGCTAAGTATTTTCGAGCGTCCGGGAGGACTATCCATGAGTAACACGCGCAGCGGTTTGCAATGGGATGAACCCTTCGGCTGGGCGCCGACGAACTGGATTACCGTATCAGGCCTGGATGCGGCGGGTTTCCACAAGGACGCGGAGCGCATAGCCCGCGCGTTCAATGCCACAGTAGATGCAGGCTTTGCAAGTGATGGAACCATGCGCGAAAAATACAACGTGGCATCGGGAAACGCCAAAGTCACGGTCGACACCGGCTACAAGACCAACGTTGTCGGCTTTGGCTGGACAAACGGCGTCTATCTCAAGATGAAAGAAGTTATGCAGGAGAAGGATTCGCCTTCGCCTGATTCGCGGATTGCCACGCCATAGGAAGCGCGAAGTATCGCACCCATCCCGGCCTCGGGCGTTACTCCCTCATTACTTCTTCCACAAATACCAGTTCCGAACTGTTAATCTCTTTCAGTTGCACCAGCAGCCCAGCCGCCATCAGGTCCGCTCCCGTTTCTTCGCGATCCGGCATGGAACCGTCCTCATAATGCAAATGATAGCGCTTGCTCGCCTCCAGTCCGGCCAGCACAAATCGATGCCCCGGCTGGTCGCTGATTGTCCCCCGAAAGGCAAAAACGACTCCCTTTTTCCGCGCCCGGTCCCAATACTCCATTCCATCCCAATGCACCCCGTCCGGCCGCAGCGAAACATGGTACAACTGCGCCTCGCGAATCAAGGGGCGCAGTTGCGTTTTATAGAGCGTAAAATTTTTTATCGCCGCCGCGCGCTGCTCGGCAGTCCAAGCAGTTGTATCTTGCATCAAACTCATCCAGCCCATCATCCCGCTGCGCAGCATATACAAGAAATTCTCCAGCCGCGGCACTGGCCATTTTTCCACATAACTTTCCAGCATCGCCGGCGGAAGCGCATAACTCGTGTCATAAAACGCCCGCCGGTTTGAAAGCGGATCGTAGGTATCGGTAATGGAAAAATAATCTCCATGCGCGGCCGAGCCAAAGTCCACCATCCGCCCGCCATCATTGCAGATTTCAAAGATCATCCCCGGATGCTCGCGACGCAACTGCTCGTAAATTCCGTAGTATGCCCGCACCGCATGATAACTCACATCGGTCGAATTCGAGCCTAAAGGGAACTCGAATCCCGCGTCGCGCGTGATGCGCAGGGTGCTCCGGTTCGGCGCGGCGTGCGGATGATCCGTGCGGGTGCATCCCTCCGCCACCAGATAGCCGTCATGCTCCAGCATGTCCAGGTGGTTATCCTCGACAATCCGCTTCACCTCCCTGGCCGCATACTCCCGCGCCGCAACAACCCCCAGATCGATGGTTTGCCCCTTGTATTCGCTCGGCTTCCAGTCCGCCGGAAGATCATCCGTCAGCCACTCCCGCACATTGTTATCGCGCGCATTCAGCGCTCCAGGCGCTGTATCCAGCCCCGCCTGGCTCCAGTCCACCCACAGGCCAAAGCGCAGCCCCCGCCGGTGCGCTTCGTCGGCAACCGGCGTCAGACCATGCGGAAACTTTTTCGCGTCTGCATACCAATCGCCCACCCCGCGAAACCACCCCGCATCCAGATGAAACATCTCCAGTCCCAGTTCCTTCGTCTGCGCAATCATACGCAGCGCCAGTGTTTCATCCACTTCCATTCCGCTGCCCCAACTGTTGTTCACCAGCAGCGGATAATGCGGGTCTCGCCATGTAACTGGATTGCCCAGCACCGTACGCACCCAAGGCCTAAGCTGGTTTCCCGCCTCATCCAGCCCGCCTCTGAAAGCACCCAAGAAGACCGTCGGCATCGCAAAACTTCCGCCCGGCTCCAGGCGCGTTTTGAACGCGCCCCACTCCTCATTCAGTCCCAGCTTGCTTGTAACTCTATCTCCCTCGCGGGCGAGCGTAATTCGCGTTCGCCCGCTGAATTCAATGCCCGCATACCATCCCGCATGTGGCTGGCCTGCGCTAAAAACAAACTCGACAGGAATGATTTCACGTTCTTCGTTCTCGATCAGGTGCGCATACGTCGATGATCGCCCCATCCACCGATAGCCGTCCTTCACCGAGTCCAAATGCGCACCCTGATTCGACGGCGTATCCGCCCCCTTTTCCACATAGAAGTTGCGCAGATCGTCACTCGGCGGAAATTGCCAGTCGAGTTCCATGCTCTCGACCAGCGGCAGCCACACTTCCTCTTTTCCCAGATTCTCAATTGTGATGCGATGCTCAAAAGGACCAAACTGCGCGCGGTTTTCCCACTGCCAACTTAAACGCAGATGCGGTTGCGCTGACTCATAAACAAAAACCACGCGATGCGCGGCCACGGTGCTCAGCCTTGGATTCAGTTTCCACTTCACCGCAACCGCAGCGCCATTCATTTCGACCGATGCCGGCAGGGTTTCTTCCGTCTCGTTGCTCCATAACTCACCGCTCGCTCCGCTAAGATTGAGCAGGCGAGGCGCGCGGCTACCCGCGCTAACTTCAAGCCTAGCATCGGCGGTTTTTAGCGTGGCAATTTGATTGCGCGACTGCCCCATGCACTTGATGGCAAGCAGGGCGCACACAGCCATCCATAGTAACTCACGCGAATTTGCACGTAATTTCAATTCTCGTTTTCTCCTCTGTTAATTGATATCCCTTCATTGAAGCCGCGAATCAAGGACAGATGTCGACAACGGCATATGCGCGGCGATAAGACGCTTGCGCTTCGTTCGCCGCCGCAAAGGTAAGTTCAGATACGCCACCACGAATCGTCCGCGCAGTGGCGCCGTCGACTTTTGCAATTGCCGACACGGTTTTGATGCGTACACTGGATGCGCGGTCCACTGGCACATCCGCGGCTATGGTAAGCCTGTTTCTCTCCAGTTGTACACCCACGATGCGCACCCCTTCGCTTGCCTCTCCCGGCCGCGGTTCATTCACATAGAGCATCAATGCAATGCCTCCTCGCGTATCCAAGCATAACTTGCTCTTGCCATGCGAAACGGCCACCACGACCTTGCCGGTGGTCTGCCGTTGATCACTTTCGACCGTTCCCATGACCTTACGTCCATTCAACTCAGCACGCAGAAGTTTTGCGCCCAATGGGAGTTGCGGCGAAAATTCAAGCTGAAACGCATCGCCAGCATTGTCCACATCGAGAGCAATCGCGGTCGAGTCACGGTGCAAAGTTACTGAAAACGTCTTATTCCCCAGTTTGATATTCTCCACGGCAAGATCATCCCACTCCGCTGGTATGTGCGGTGCAAACGTCACTCGCCGATTGACCGCATCAACCTCCAGGCCAAGAAGCCCGTGAACAGTGGCATGAAGAAATTCTGCCGAAGACCAGGTTTGTTCGGGCACTGATTCTACTTGAGGAAGATAGTGAGTTCCATTCAAGACTTCGTGGATGTGTCCAGGCGAATCGAGCGACGTGATCAGAATCAATGCGCGCCATAAAGCCAGCGCTGTGTCAGGCCGATGCTCTGTCCAAAAGGCCTCGGCCAACCTTGCCGTAGCTACCGGCCACACGCTGCCGCTGGCGTAAGAGTCAGCATCATAACCCACCGATCCCTCGCCCATTCCGCGTGTGCCCCAATCGGTTTGGAACTGGGAAGACGCAAGCCGATCAAGCAGCATCCCATTCTGCCGCGCGCTAAACAGATGCAGTTGCAGCGCTTCGCTGGGTCCGCTGCGCAGCAACGCCAGCGGATGACCATCCGATGTGTGGCCGCTGACCCAGAAGGAATTCTTGTCATTCCAGTAGCGCACTGCAATCGAAGCGCGCGCTTTCTCACTGGCGTGTGTTGCCTCATCCGCCAGAGCTATGTGATCGGTCAGATTGGCCAGTTTGGCAAAGGCGGCTGAAGCCGTTACCCAACTGGTCGAGAGGCCAAGATCGTCCGCCATCTTGCTCTGCTCATCCGAGCCTTCTTTGTCAGCGGGAATGTGGGGCAGCGCGGTTGCATGGTCCAGCATCGAGTTGCAGTAACGATAAGCGGCTTCAATTCTAGCCCACTCTTCGCGCGCAAATGCTATGTCACCGCTGGTGGCAACATACTGAGCTACAACGCCAAGAAACTGATATGTGATGTCAACGTGGACAAACATGTATGGATACTTGCCAGCCCAGTCCAAATACCCAGCGCTTTGCGATAGTTCATGCCAGATCATTCCCGTCTTGGTGTTTTGATATCGAAGAATGAACTTCAGCTCGTCGCGCGCATGAATGAAATCTCCGGCACTGATCGCGCCCTCCGCGGCTACCAGGCCATCCCCCGCAAAATACCATGCGTATTGAGGACGCCGCTCGCTGCGTGATGGCCCGTAACCTGCGACATATCCGCAGCCCAGATCTGGGTTGCACATCCACGCTTGATCAAGCGCGATCTCAGACCATGGGATAGCCTTGTTGACGCGCTCGTCAGGCGTCTTTACGCGTAGCATATTTTCGATTACATCGGCATAGTGCAGGCGCGCTTTTGACTGAAGGGCTTCGCCATTGTCAACCATCTCACGCAGCAGAGCACTCTTATCCGGCGCATTGGCAGAATTGAGCACACAAAATACTTTGGCCACTCCGGCAGCATCTGGCTGAAGCGTCAATCCAAGCTCCGCCTCAGCCGCACCTTGTTCCGCTCGATTTTCCAATTCATCGTGCGCCGTCACTTGCGGCGAGCCTAGCACGGCGCTGTATGCGTGCGCTGGCTCTGACAGCACAAATGCCGGGTTCGTCCGATCCCACTCGACCGATTGACCGCCTAGCGCCGCTGGCCACATCAGGTTAAGCGAGGCCGCCGCATGTACCTGAATCTCTACCTTGCGCGGTCCTTGAATGGAGTACGTAAAGATTGCGCCAGGCTGATCCACGGGAACAAGGATTCTTTCGCGCACGATAAAGCCATCGCCGAAATAGATACGAGTTACCGAGTCCGGCTCGTAAGTTATGCGGCCAAGAATATTTGCGCCATTGATAACCGTAGTCGAGTCTGCTACGCGAAACGCAATCCGATAATTACTGACAACCTGAAACGGATAGGCCCACACATCAAGGCCCTCCGTTGCATAGCCAGAGACAAATGCGCGGCTACCATGCACGGCAATCAATCGATGTGGCCCCACGGCATTCGTATCGAAAGCGAGACCGCTGGGCTGCACACCTGACGAATCCGTTTGCGCGGCACATCGATGAGGCGAAGCTAACAGACAAGCTGCCATGCCGAGGACCATCCCTAACCCGGCAGCACTCAGAGGCCATCCATTTGTTCGCATGAGAATCTCCGCATAAAGACGCCAGTTACCAGGAAAGTTCAACTGTCTTCGTGATATACCCTGGAGCACGGGGAAACGCAACCGTGATCGTGCGCAAGCCTTGTTTCAGGCCGCTGAGTTCCGCGCCCTCCGCACGCACGTTGAGGTTGGCCGCGTTTTCACGCAGAAGCAGGCTGTAGGTCGCTCCGCCCTCGCCAGAGAGAGTAAGCGCAATGTGCCGTGGGGCATCTTGTTGATCAAGCACTTTCAACTGCCGCGTGATAGCGCCAAACTCTGGCAATTCAGAGTTCATAGCGACTTCCACATCGGGTAGCGGAATGCGCAGCGCATTTTCGCGCCAGTGGGCGCCGGGAGTGAGTGAAGTCAATTGAAATCCCGCAGGCGCGTGGATTGGCTCAACCACCAGATCCGTTCCGTGGCGCGTAATCTTGAGATCAAGCTGCGTCGCTCCAAATGGGATATTCCGCACCGTGGCGCTCTCCCACCCAGCGGGCAAGTTCGGAGTTACGCTCAGCGAATGATTGGGCAAATCCCATGCCAGTGCAAACATCCCTCGCACCACTGGCGACACAACCATGGAGGCAGACCACAGTTGATTTGCGGTGCTGCGCCCCAGCGGTTGAAAATATTTTCCCGATAGCAGCTCAGTTACATGCCCCAGATCTTGCGACCAAGTCAGATTGGCGTTTTGCATCAGGTGCGCATAGGCCGAGAGCGCATGACCGTTGCGGTATTCAGCCACCGAGGTCCAGCCCGTGAACAGAGGCCATACCGACCCCTGGTGGTAACTAATTGGATCATAAAAGCTCACCTTGTCTCCAAGCAGCCTCGTTCCCCAATCGGTAGAAAACTCCGCCGACGCCCAGCGCGAAAACATGGCCTTACTGTGATCAAGCGCATAATCGCCATCCCACCATGCAACCGCGGGAAAGATGGTTGGCGTTGTATCTGTTCCTTCGCTTCCATTCCAACTGAAGGCGTAACTATCTTCGGCAGGAAGATAATATTCCTTTTCGATCTTCAGGCGCAGAGCGGCAGCGCGCTGCGTGGCCTTGCGCGCATCCTCGCCGTGGTCAGTGGCTCGCGCCAGACTGGCAAAGGCAAGAGCGGCTTGCTCGTCCAGCACGGCCAAATAAATCTCCTGCTGAGGCATCTTGGGCACCCACGATTCCACCCATGCCGTACCCTCCGAGTTATCGTAGACTCCGTCTCCATCCGCGTCGCGCGAGCACTCAAATTTCCAGGCGCGCGCTAACTGCTCCCAATGCGCGGCAATGAATTCCTTGTCGCCGCTGATGTGCAGATAATCGTTCATCGCCATGGGCAGAAGTGGCGTCGAGTCTGCCGCGCGATAAGCATAAGGCAGGCTTTTCCAGTCAACCTCATCGGCGGTCTGCGACCACTCGTGCAGTATCTTGCCCTCCGTGCTCTGGCGTTTCAGCAGAAACTCGATTGCCTTGCGCGTGCTTTCGTAACTCCCCACGCTATTCAACGCATAGATGGTCCACAACGCATCGCGACCAAAGAACCACCCAAAGCCTGGCCTCACGGAGTCTCCCGACCCGATGAATCCCGCCGTAAGTCCCTCCTCCTTGTGGCCTGGAACCGTCTCCACGCGCAGTTGCTCCATCGAGACTTCTGCCCACGAGAAGGCCGCATTCAGGCGGCTATCGGGAGTTACTATGCTCATCCGGGAGTCAAGCATATTTTTCCAATCCGCCTGATTGTCCTCGTAAGTGCTTTGCAGGGAGTTATCAATCTTCCCTATTTTCCGCGCCAGCGCGGCCGTGGTGGATGAGGCGGTGTCATTACCCAGCGCGACCAGCAACGGAAAGAGTTTTTGCGCGTCGAGTTTGGGATCAAAGTGCAAAACAAACTGCAACGGGTAGGAAGCTGCCCGCTCCTGATAAGGAAGCATCCATCCCGGCTGCGCTGTAGGCATGGCGATCGCGGCCGCATGATCTGGAAAGTTCAAATGCAACACATAGAAGCCGCTCGCTCCGCCCGCGTCAACCCACTCAGGCGACGGATGGTCGTCGGACGCGGCAGGCCACATATTCTGCAAATCTGGTGTAAAGCTGAACGTCAGGGTCATCGGGCGCACCGCATCGATCTGAAACAGAACGATTGCTCCCGTCCCTTCGTCCGCACGCCTGGGCGTCAGCATGACTTGACGGATCGTGAAGTTAGCGTGTGAATATGTGATCGTCGTCGAGTCGGGACGAACTTCAATTTCCGACGCATGCTGATTCACATCGATTGGAACCGCGTAATTTTCCATCTGCGCGGAGATGCGCAGATGGCTCAAGACTTTCCAGGGAAATAGCCACAACTCAAAAGATCCGTCTTGCTGGCCCAGAATGGCGCCGCGCGGGCCCACCACTGAAAATGGCCGCGATGCAACTGCCTCGCCATGAATCGCAAGCGGCTGCGAGGGCGCTGAAGTAATAAACGATTCAGGCGCCGACAGCGGAGGCAAAGCGGTCTGGGTGTTGCCAATTGCCCCAACGCAGAACATCGCCAGCAAAAAAGCCAATCCTGGCGCACTTTGTCTGCTTTTTACCCACATGAGTTTGAATAACTGAAAGATGGCGCTATGAATGTTATTCGCCGATTGAGCGGGCTTCCCTATGACCGTCGATTCCATTACCTGTCCCGAATTTCAGATGCGGAGTTTCGTTTGCGGCCCGCGATTGACGGACGCTCAAGCCAGCGCATGATCGGCCTGCGCCGGAAGTTGAGAGGGATGGCAGGTCATTTGACTCGCCATCCCTCCTGGTTAGGTTGTGGTTTAGAAGCTGAAGCGCGTGGCAAACTGCAAGCGTCGCAGCGAGGTACCATCCTGCTCGGCTACCGTGCTGGTGATGGCACCCGCAGAGGTGGTCTGGCAGTCGATGCAACTGTTGGGGTTACCGTAGTTCACGTGGTTGAAGACGTTGAATGCCTGCACCAGCAATTGAAACTTCACTCCGTACTTGAGATTGAAGCTCTTTGTTAGCGAGGAATCCACACTGACCAGACCCGGTCCCCAGAGGGAATTGCGCCCCAGGTTACCCCAGGTTCCGACCGCGGGCCGCGTGTATGGGCCCCAAGTGTTTGGGTTGTCCTCTTTCAGGCTAGACTGACCCAGGGAATACGGCGCTGTGGGCAGGTAGGGGACGTAGTTGCCGGCTGTGTTGTATGACCCCTTGCGGGCACCGAAATGTCCTGCGCCACTCTTGTTGAGAAACGCAACACCATCCGCGGAACCAATGTCGTTGTCCTCCGAAATCTCGTTATAACTCGGAGTAAACGGCATGCCGCCGTCCATGGTCAGCGTTCCGTTCAATTGGAATCCGCCAACTACCTGGTTGACCCATCCTGGAACCGATGAGGCAAACTGCTTGTCCTTTCCAAACGGCAGATCGTAATCGCCGGCAAAGACGAAAGCGTGGCGGCGGTTGTAGTAACTGTTGCCACGGCCAATGCCCGAATCGATCATAAATTCATAGGATTCATGATCAATGGCATGAGACCACGTGTAGTGGGCGAGGAACGAAAGCCCGCTGCTGACGCGCTTGTTCACCACCATCTGAAGCGCGTTGTAACTTTCGGTGGCCTCGTTGTAGTTGTCGGAGATGCTCTGCGACCATCCGTGCGCAATACCAGCCTTGACTCCCAGGGCACTTTGAGCAATACCGTTGTAATACGGCTTGCGGTCATTAGCCGTGTAGGAGACACCGTTGACAGGTGTAAAGCCTACCAGCGTAGCCTCGTTGGCATTGAACTGGTTGGAAGAGTCAAACATGTTGTGGTAGGCTTCGCTACCCACATAGCTGACCTGCAAAGACAGGGTGGGCGTTAATTCATGCTGAACAGTAAGATTCCATCCGCCGACGGTTGGGAGCCGCACAGTGGTAGGACGCACGGTCTGGGAAACGCCATCCGGCAGTGCGTACTCTCCATCGCTGGGAAGCGACGGGAAAGTATATGTCGGCGGTCCAGCTGCGACACCATTCTCGACATTGGTAAGGTTGAAGACCGCTGCGCTCTCGGCTGACGGCTCCAGATCCTGTTCGACCTGCAAGGGGATCGAACCAGTCAGAACATCGCCAAAGGTGTTACCCGACCATCCCTGTCCATACACAAGGCCGTAGCCGGCGCGAACCACTGTTTTGGGAAATAGTTGATAGGTCACGCCGAGCCGGGGCGCAAACTCCTTGAAATTGTTTTTCACATTGAGAGAGTTGTTGAACGCTCCATATCCGGCGATATCGACATTGCCGGTATCGATGTTCAATAGTCCGCCTTCGCCCTTTTCCGTCACCGACTCGGGGGTGTAAATCTCCCAGCGGATGCCATAGTTGAGGGTGAGTTTAGAGGTGGCGCGCCATTGATCTTGCACGTAGCTGAAGATACGATTCTGGCGCGTTTGTCCCGTGGTGCTTTGCGATACGGTGCGCCAGTATTTGGTTGTATCGCCCAGCAGGAAGGTAGCAAAACCGAGCCCGGGCGAGGTGGTCGTGGTGCCACCGCTCGTCGTGGAACCCGAAGTGCGCGTGGCATAGAAGGTGTAGGTTCCGGCGCGAAGAACATTGCCGCTCCCGCTGAGGGCGAGCGTGTTGTTTTTTCCGTAGCGGTAATCGACGCCAAACTTGATGTTGTGATTGCCGATGACGTGTGACCAGTTGTTCACAAACTGATATTGACTGGTTTGCTGCAGGCTGGCCTGCGCGGAGGTGCCGTATTCCAGGTTCGAGCCGCCATTGACGCCGGAGGCCGTCGGGCTATCGATGTTGAACTGCGGCATTCCTCCGTTCAGCGAAAGAGGAGTGATGTTGGCGTTAGGAATGCCCAAATCGTTGCCCAGCGCTTCGGCTGAATCAGGGCCTGCCGTGTTGTTGTAAATTCGGTAGTATCCAAAACGAAAATCCGTGAGCCACTTTGGAGAGACGATATAGTCGCCGCCCGAAGCCAGGCTTGAATAGTGGAAGGCATCGGTTCCGGCAAATCCGCTTGAGCCAAAGCCATCGCCTCCAGCCTCTCCAAAGAACGGGGCGCCGGACAGGTTTCCGCCAAAGTAAGTGTAGCGGCCAAAGAGATGAAGTTTGTCACCCAACTTGTAATCCACGCGCACATCGGGCTGATTGGTGTTGAAGATGCCCGAACCGGAGGCCGAATAGTTGTTCAGAATCTGTCCTGTCGAACCAGTATTGGGAGCCGGGAGCAGCTTGAAGAAGGCCACTGACGCCGCCGAAAGATCGGTTACCGGAATCTGGTTATTGGTATACTCAGTTCGGCCAGAGTTGGTGGCATCGGTCAAAGTCAGCGGCTTGTAGGCTTGTAGCCCAGCCGACAAATAGTCGCTCAAATCGCAATATCCGCTTGAAGCTTCGCAAGAAGACTCAGCCGTAGCCGTTGGCACGGTGGTCAGCGTGGAAGAACCTGTTTTTTCGCGCAGTCCCTGGTAATCGACAAAAAAGAACAGCTTCTCCTTCTTGATGGCGCCACCCACCGATCCGCCGAACTGGTTGTGGAGGGTGGGCGACAAGTACTTGCCGGTCAGCGCGATGACCGACTGGTTGGCGAAGGGATCGCGCGCCTGCTGCTCATCCGAACGACGATACTCGAAGGCCGTGCCATGGAGTTTGTTGCTGCCTGACTTGGTCTGCGCGGTCACCAGACCGGCCACGGCCTTGCCAAACTCGGCATCGTAGTTCTGCGATGTCACCTTCATTTCTGAAATCGCGTCCAGGTTCGGATTGATGACGGCCACACCATTGAGGGGTTCCTGGTTGTCGGTGCCGTCCAGTTCATAGCCGGTAGCGAAGGGCAGTTGGCCATTGACTTCGATCGACTGGCTGCGCTGCGGGTTGCCGCTGCCCTCGCCTGGTCCCCAGCCGATGTAGGTGGTGCCCGGCGTCAGCAGCTCGAAAGCAGTAAAGTTACGGTTGAAGTTGGGCAGGTTTTCCACCGCCCGGTCGTCCAGAATCGTGCTCACTTCGGCGCGATCAGTCTCGAGCAGCGGCGCTGCGTCGGTCACCGTCACGGTGTTTGATACGGCGCCCACGGTCAACTGCACGTCCACTTCCGGCGCGGTGTCGGCGTAGACCACCACGTTATCCACCAGCGTATTGCTGTAGCCGGCCGCCTCGGCCCTCACCTGATACGTGTCGGGAATCAAATGCTGCACACGGTACAGGCCGGCATCGTTGGCCGTGACGGAAACCGTTGTTCCTTTGCTGACATCGATCACCGTAATGGTGGCATTTGCAACCACGGCGCCCGACTTGTCGGTCACGGTTCCAAAGATTGAGCCGTAGACTGCCTGTGCGCTGGCTGGCAAACTGCCCGCGAGCGTCCAAAATAGCAGCACGCCCAGCGACAGCAATGCTCCACCGAGTCCATAGCGCATTCTCGATGGGTATCTTTGCGTTTTGTTCATAAGAACTGGCTCCTGAATTGCATTTCATACAAACGGCTAGGGCGCCTGCGAGGAAGGACGCCGACTTTTTCATCACACCAAGGCTCCTCGTTCATCAACCTTGCCTTTACCGGCTGACCGGGGGGATCGTACCATCAACCGCGCCTGGTCGGGAACTCCGGGTGCTTCGCCTCGTTCCTGCAAAATTTGCCTGCAACAATGTGCAGCTTCTTTTTGCCGTTTGTAAGCATCCGTGCTCGCCACAACTTCCGACAACGTTTTTTACGGTGATTTTGACCCCGTGTAAAGTCTTTTACGGTCATTTGACCCGTGAATTGACGGAATGCTAGACTTGCGCCAGCATCACGGCTCCTCTTCCGCGCAACGTCAAAGGCTCTGCTGCCGGCAGGTTTTTTCACGCGAAAAATCCTCGCTATACAGTGCGAGGAATGGTACATCGTTTGGAGGACCGCTTGAATCGCCCTGGTGAGACGTGACTCTTTCCGCTGAAGTTTCTCCTAAACTCGATGCGCAACTGCGCGGCAACCCGCGGTGGGCCGTTGTCGAGCGGATCGCCGAAAGCCAGCATCTCAAATCCTCGGCCCGCCTGTGCCAGTTTCTCTATTATGTTGCCGAGTGCGCTCTTCGCGGAGTGCCCGAAGAGGCCACCGAGCAGCAGATCGGAATGCGCGTCTTTGGCCGGCCGCCCGGCTACAACTCCAGCGAAGACAGCATCGTCCGCACCCACGCACGCCTCTTGCGCCAAAAGCTCACGGCCTATTTTGCCGAAGAGGGCCGTGCCGAACAATATATTGTGGAAATTCCCAAAGGCCATTACCTGCCGACCTTCCGCACCCGCTATGAAAGCCTTGCTGGCGCGACCGAAGCGGATGCTGAGCTTTCTGGCAGCCTCGCGCTGAGGCAATTCAAGCTATCCAGCCTGCATTCTTTTGCCCGCCGCTCCTGGAATTGGAAGATCGCCTGGGCTGCTATTCCGCTTCTCATCGCAGCCGGGCTTTTCTTTTGGCATCCCTGGCACAGGCCTTCCACTGCCGATTCTGCCGTTGACACGTTCTGGCGTCCCTTTTTGACCGGTGAAGCGCCCATCGTCATCTTCAGCAACGCGCTCTTCAAGGGAGACGCCATCAATGGCCTTCGCTATGCCCCTCCCCAAGGCTCTGGCCAGGACGACAGCGCGCAATTTGTTGACACGTATACCGGCATCGGCGAGTTGGCCTCGGTCTATAACCTCACGCGCATCTTTGACGCGCACCAGGCAAACTTCATCCTCAAGCGCAGCCTGCTGGTCACCTGGGATGAAGCTGAACTGCGCAACCTGATCTTTATCGGATCGCGCGCCGAGAATCCCTCGCTGCGGGTTTTGCCGGCGACAAGCGACTTCACCATGGTCGCCGCGACCGATTCGGCTGGCGTGGTCAATCACAACCCCAAGCCCGGCGAACCGGCTGTCTACTCCCGCCCCGAGCACCCTCTCACCAGCGACTACGCGATTCTGGCGCTTCTGCCCGGCGTCTCGTCTGGCAAGCACATCCTGGTCTTCAGCGGCCTGACCACCTTCGGCACCCAAGCCGCGGTCGAGTACGTCTGCCGTCCTGAAACCACCGCCGATCTGCTCAAAAAAATCACCGGCCCCAAGGGTGAAATCCGCCCCTTTGAAGCCGTGATCCAAACCTCCATTGTCGGCGGCGTTCCCATGCAGGCGCATCTGGTCACCCTCCGCGTTCACTGAGGCGCGTTCTATTTTTCCGGGTCCAGCTTCAACTGATTGTCCACATGGATCTTGCTCGACAGCGCGCTTTCACGCTTGGCGTCGTCGTCTTGCCCAATGCGGTGATAGGCCTGCGAAAGCAGCGCATGAATGGTGTAATCGGAAGGGTCCATCTTCTCGGCATGTTTCAAATACATAATCGCCGTCTGGGTATCCTGGCGGCGCAGCAGCACCTTGCCCATCTTGGTAAAGGAGCCGGTTGAAGAGGTATCGAGCGCAATCGCCTTGGTCAGCGCCTGTTGCGCCTCGTCCAGCTTGTCCACGCGCAGATAGGCGTCGCCCAATCGGTCATACATCGGCGCGTACCCGGGGTTGATCTTGCGCTCGGCCTCGAATTCGGCAACCGCCTTGTCCACATCCGACTTCAGCAGCGCCACCTCGCCCAGCATGAAGTGGGCCAGCGGCAGGCCCGGCTCTAGCTCGACCGCCTTTTGCGCCTGCAACGCCGCCAACTCTGGCAAATTCGCGCGCCGCAACATCGCGCCCAGCAGCAGATACGCGCCCGCTGAATCCGGCGTCAAGCCAAACTGAGTGGCAAACGAAGCGCGCGCATCGTCATAGCGGCGCGCATTCAAATAACAAAGTCCCAGCACATAGGTCGCGTCGGTGTTGGCCCCCGGCATCCACTGCCGCACTCGCTCCAGATACGGAATCGCCGCGCCCGGCTGACCCAACCGATAGAGCGTCAACCCCTCCATCTGCACCGACTCCTTGTCTTCGCCGTCCTGCTCAATCGCCGCGGCAAAGGCCCGCCGCGCCTCGACCAGCTTGCCGGTCCTGTAGTAGACCAGCCCCAGCTCATGCTGCACACCCTTCACCACCGGCACAAGCGCGGCCATTGGTTGCAGCAGCGCCAGCGCCTCGCCGGAGCGATCATGCTCCAGCGCCGCGCGCGCTTTCTGCAGGCCGTCTTCCGGGCTGAGGGTGACGGGCGTCTGTGCCGCAAGCGACAAAACAGGGATGAACAATAAAACAAATACGGGCAGAATACGCATGGCGTCCCTAGCATACTGCGAAAGGTGCATCTTGAGGTAGTGGCAAGATGAACTCAGAGATACGATCACGATTCTTCTGCTGCGCCCTGGCATTGCTCTCGCATGCGCGCAGGCAGCTTCTTCCCAGCAGAGTTCCAAAGCGGCCCCCCATCCCTATCCCGCCAGTTCTTCGTATGCGCCTCCGGCATGGTTTGTGAACGTCGCACCCCGCGCCGGCATCACCATGCAAAATGTGAATGGCGACGCCGCCACCAAAAAATACATCGTCGAAACCACGGGCAGCGGCGTGGCAATTCTTGACTATGATCGCGACGGCTGGCCCGACATTTTCCTGCTCAACGGAACCACGCTCGCGGGCGAGCCTGCTCCCGTCACGCCGCCCACCGGCCATCTCTATCACAACAACCACGACGGCACCTTCACCGATGTAACTGCCGGCTCTGGACTCAAAGCTGTTGGCTGGGCGCAAGGCGTTTGCGTAGGCGATTATGACAACGACGGCTACGACGATCTCTTCGTCACCACCTACGGGAAAAATCGTCTTTACCATAACGAGCGCAATGGCCGCTTCAAGGAAGTTGCCGAGCAAGCCGGCGTCGCCGGTGACGGAACCAAATGGGGGACGGGCTGTGCCTTTGTCGATTACGACCGCGACGGAAGGCTCGATCTGGTGGTCGCCAACTATGTGCAATTCGATCTGAAATCCGCCCCCAAGCCCGGTGAGGGAATGACCTGCATCTGGAAGGGAGTGCCTGTCGAATGCGGCCCGCGCGGCCTTCCTTACACCACCAATCTTCTCTATCACAACCTGGGCAATGGAAAATTCGCCGATGTCAGCAAGCCGAGCGGCATCACCGAAACCAACGGCCACTACTGCCTGAGCGTAACTCCCTTCGACTATAACCTGGACGGCTGGCCCGACATTTACATTACTTGCGACAGCACACCCAGCATTCTTTATCGCAGCAACAGGAACGGCACCTTTACCGACGTTGCTCCCGACGCCTACGTTGCCTTCAGCGAGGATGGCCGCGAGCAGGCGGGCATGGGCTCAACAGTGGCCGATTACGACAACGACGGCTGGCCCGATCTCTTTAAAACCAATTTTTCCGACGACACTTCATCGCTCTATCACAACAACCAAGACGGCACCTTTACCTCGACCATCTTTGACGCAGGCTTTGGCCTGAACACAGCCTATCTGGGCTGGGGCGCCATGTTCCTTGATGTGGACAACGACAGCTGGCCTGACATTCTAGCCGTCAACGGCCACGTTTACCCCGAGGTTGACATCGATCATCTGGGCGCGACTTACCGGGAACCGCGCCTGCTCTATCAGAATCTTGGCAGCGGAAAATTCAAGGACATCAGCAAGCAGTGCGGCCCTGGCTGCACCGAGCCCGAGTCTAGCCGCGGCCTGGCTGTGGCCGATTTCTGAAATGACGGCCGCATTTCCGCGGTTGTCAATAACATGGACGACAAGCCTTCGCTGCTGGTCAATCTCGCCGCTAACTCGAATCACTGGCTGGGAGTTACCTTGCGGGGAACGCGCTCCAATCGCGACGGAATCGGCGCGCGCGCCTCCGTCTTTGCGGGCGGCCACAAGTGGACGCAGGAGCTGCGCAGCGGATCAAGTTATCTATCGAGCAGCGACCTTCGCCTGCACTTCGGCCTCGGCTCACTCGCCACGGTGGATCATATCGATGTGCTCTGGCCCAGCGGAGTCGAAGAGCGTTTCGCGGTCGGCGCGGCTGACCGCTTCATCTCGTTGATCGAGGCCAGCGGGGCAGCCATTCCTGCTGCCAATTCCGCCCTCCGTGCCACAGAATAGCTGCTGAGTGATTCCGCGTAGCGCCTCTGCTGGAAAGGTCCAATGACGTGGGCTTGACGTATTTGGCTTGTTGGATTCCGCTAAGTTTTTGATTTAATTGGTGTCCCCGACGGGATTTGAACCCGTTCTATCGCCGTGAAAGGGCAGTGAGCCGAACCAGTTCTCGACCGTGCCGGAAGGGCTCATCTGCACGCGGCGCGAGCCGAGCGGATCGGCGATGTGGAAGTGCAAACCCTTCACGTCATAAGTCGCCGTCAGGTGGCCGCCGATCCAGGCGTTGCTGTGCGCCCACGAGGCCGTGTTCCCGGCCACGCTCAACTCCGTCACCTGGTTTCCTCCCGCGTCGAGCAGAAACTCCTTGGTGGGCGTGAAGCCGTTCGTGATTGGGTTGCAGTAGTTGGCCGCGGTGAACGGGTTCGCGGACGTGGGCGTGAGGGCGCCAGCCAGCGACCCCGACGCCACGCGCGCGCCGTCCGCGCCGTAGAGGTAGCCGGTCATCGTGACGCCGTTATAGACCGCGCAGATGCGCCCTTCGGCGTCGTAAGCGTACTGGTTGCGGCCATCGTTGGTCACATCGCCGGCCGCGTCGTAGCTTGCAAAAGTGAGCAGCATCTGATTGCTCGTATTGTAACTCGCGTTCTGGCTCGGCCCAACAGCCCATCACACTAGGGAGACACTGCACAAGCCCCATCCCAGGGCTCTGCTTGGATAAAATGATAAGTAGCGGGTAAGGGCGATGCGGCAACTCACACTGGCGTCACAAGCAAGTTTTGAGAAGTATGCGCGGAAGAGCCGTCGTGAAGAGTTTTTGAACGTGATGGCTGTCGTGGTTCCGTGGAGTGAACTGGAAGCATTGATTGAGCCGCATTACCCGACGGCGGGCAACGGCCGTCAGCCGGTTGGCTTGTCGATCATGCTGCGCGTCTACTTTCTGCAGCAGTGGTTTAACCTCTCCGATCCGGGC
>Ga0224528_1000971_pt1 | contig 20496 bp, 16 predicted proteins | sample CBST25metaG_2_FD_179888 | JGI IMG/M metagenome (GOLD analysis project Ga0224528, IMG submission 179888) | Peat soil microbial communities from Stordalen Mire, Sweden - C.B.S.T25 | ecosystem: Environmental > Terrestrial > Soil > Wetlands > Peat | place: Sweden: Norrbotten County, Stordalen Mire...
CCTGCTATTCAAGCTACGGGGCTTGGACTTTTACCCCGGTGGGACTTTCACCCACTGTTCATGCCAGCCTTCGCTGGACGCACACATTTGAGGACCTATCCAAGTTCGGTGAGTGCCTCGGCGATTTGGCATTAACCCAGATGGATCAATGACGAGAAGCGCGTTTTCCCGTACTAACGCTCCTGAAGCGGATACTCTGTCGAAAAACATGACGAAGCGCGAAGCGGAAACTGTGGCTTCATCGTGTTCAATGTGGTTGCAAGCCAGCTGAACAAGCAGCAAGCGCAAGATCGATTCGGTCCAGCACTCGCTGATTGCCAATCGCCATTGAAGTTGTGGGATGTGCCGGCTCGTTCATCTTCATACCGAATGTGTGTGGCGGCATTTCTCTAGGAGCACACCGAGTCGAGCCGACCAGGCGCTTATTTCGGTGGTCATTCCGGTACCAACTTGATCTTTAGTCTCTTCAGCACAGACAAAAGTTCCGGGGAAGCGTCTACGTCTTCCGCCTTGAGGAAATGGCCCACTGCTTCGCGCAAGAACAGTGCTTCTGAAGTGCTGAAATATACCGGCAGCGCACGGTCACAGGCACGGCATTTCGACGATTTGGGCCTGCTGGGCTCTTTTGGCTTGTGGCAGCTTAAACAAAGGTTGCTCGCTAAGAGTTCCTGCCGGGTATCATCTTGTTCGGCCAATGAAAGCTGTGAGGTGACTTTCTCCAGGTCAACTATCCTCAAACGATCCGTCGGAGCGGTCTTGATCAGCTCTATCAATGCGAGCGAAAATGTTTCCCAATCAATGGACCCGTAAACACGCTCTTCATGTGGGTAACCACGCCAAACTTCCGTCTTGGTAGCATAATTTATTATCTCCTCCATATCTGGTGAGGGCTGGGCTGCAGTTGCAATGATAGCTTCGCAAAGACCTCGATCGTCGTAATATCCCGTAAATATCTCTACCCCGCCGTCGCTTACTGCGCTCCAAGCGGCCTTTGCCACAGCAACAGCAACCCAGTCAGGAACAATCACCCCTCTTGCTCTCGCAAGGACCACTGCAAGCGCACTCGTATCGCCTTCCAAATGTAAAGAATCCAGGGTCAATAATGCAGAATTTGCTACATCTGCCACGAACTTTGGCACGATAAAACGCAAATCAACTCCCGGCTCTATTGCTCTCAGGCAATCAGTCAACCAGTCAATCGGCCCGTCAGACTTCTTCTTCCGCTCCCTTTTCAACTCGGCTACCCGAGCGTCACATTTGCCAAACGCGATAGCGAAATCAATTCCGCGAGGGAGGGCATCTGCCAAGCGTAAATAAATATCGTCTATAAGACGCGCTAGTGCTTCGGGAATGTTGTATGCCAACTCAATCGCGGCATAGCCGCCTTCAAAGAGGATTTCCAACGGACGCTGCCCGCGGACGCGTTCGTGATTCTGCAATTGTGATACGAGAGCAAGTTTGATGCTGGGATCATCGCGATAGGCGGTTAGTGCTTTGCGCTTCTGAACTTCTGCTTCGCGCTTCTTTCGTCCTAGGATTCTTCTTCTCTCCTCCTCCTCATACTCCTCATCTGACTTAAGCCCGTTAATTACGCTCTCCGCAGACACGCCTGCACCAAAAACATCTTCCCAATCACTCACAATATTCCTCCGCTACTTGGGTCGGCCCCGCAAATCTTTGTATACGCAGCGCTGATCTCCCAAGATGGCCCTACGAATTCTCAGCGTTTTAGCCTGACATTTGCGAGAATTTTATCTCACAATCAGCAGACATGTAAGGTATTTGGTCGCGTTGGACCGCTCGCGCGTTCAATTAGTCACCGCAGGTTGGCTATCGTGCAGGATTATTAGGTTTAGATCTCCCGGTTTTTGACTTCAGGCCAATGCGCTCATTGAGAATGGGTTGTGCCCCGTTCAGAGGATTCCTCCCGAGAATCGCCGTTCCCAACGGGAACCATTGTCGGCGGAGCCGATTCAGAGATTCGCGTCAGCTATAAACTCTCACCATCGCCCGCCCTCCAAAGCATGAAGTTGTTCAGCTGCCAAATCTGTTGAGCCAAATTACTCCGCCGCGATTGGGTTCTCTCCTTTGGATCGCAATGCCTCATACAGCATGGCCGGTCCCAGGAGCACGTCCTTCAAGCCGCTCCGCACCTTCTCCGATTCCAGCGCCTGTTTGCTCATTGTCGAATGCGCCGCCAAGCCGGGGCCGAAGCACCCGTTGTACCCCTGCGACTCGTATTCCTGCCGGACGGCCTTCTCCACCTTCTTCCACTCCACCCCGAAGGGCGGATTGGAGAGCATGTAGTCGAACTTCGCGTGCGGAAGGCCATCCTCGGAGAGAGTGTTTCCGGCGATGATGTTGGCCACGTCCTGGCCCTTGATGAGCATGTCGGCCTTGCAGATGGCGTAGGACTCGTCGTTCAGCTCCTGCCCGTACATGGTGAGCCGGGCCTGGCAAAGGCGAACCTGTCGGTGATCGGGCATGACCAGCCAAGAATCTGGTAGTCATCCTCAAATTCTTGGGACGTCTGGCGTGTTCAGAAAAATATCAAACGCGGATTCCAGTTGCCGAAGAGCCGCATCCTTGGTGAGTTTGTAGGCCCGCGGGTGGGTAATCAGCATGATGGTCATGCCATGAAGCGTGGCGAGAATCTGGTGCAGGCGCTCTTCGACCAGTTGGTCCGAACTGCCCTGTGCAAGCGCAAGCTTGAGATTCTCTCTGAAATAGGAGATGGCCGGATTGGCTGCCGCGTTCCGCATCTCCAAGCCCTGTTCGTCCACTGTCGGCACAAGAAATGTCAGACGATAATGATGCGGGTTCTTGACGGACAGAAGAACAAAGTTTCGAAGGGCCTGGCGCAGACGTTCCTTGGGGTCCGGGAGGTAATCGAATTTGTCATGCAGCTGGGTGGTGAATCGCTGGTAGAGTTCGGTGCAGAGGTGGCGAATCAGAGCTTCCTTGTCAGGGAAGTGCCGATACATGGCCATCTGCGAGCAGCCCACCTCCTGCGCAATGCTGCGGATTGAAACGCGTTCATACCCAAATTCGCCGAACAGTCGACTTGCCGCTTCGAGAAGTCTTCTGCGCAGTTCGTCTCCAGCTTTGAATTTTCGGGGCTCTTCCTCTTGGATAGCCTTGATCACGACTCTACTCTCGATCCGACGGGACAGTTCCATTCTTGCAGAAGCCGTTGCCTGCCTCACATTGCGTACCATGCATAATAAGTGTACACTGTAAACATGCGGCGAATCCAGCCCACTGCAAAACAATTTGGTCCACGCTCCATCAGCCTTCGCAGCATCTTCCTTATAGGCACTTGCATCCCGCTCTGCGCATCGTCCGCGGCGGCGCAGTGCGTGGGAACGATTTCAGATTTGTCCACTGCCGCAACATGTACGGCGAAGATGTCGGCGCCCAAAGCGCTCGCAACCATCGACCCCGGACGCCCCTATCGTCTGGAAGAGTTGATCGACATTGCCGAGACCAACAATCCACGCACCCGGATTGCCTGGGAAAGGGCGAAGCAGTCTGCCGAAGGGGTAGGTATTGCGCGCAGGGAGTATTTTCCTCGCCTGGCCGGGACTGCTCTCTTCGGCAACGACAGATTCATCAATCCGTTTCCCAAACCGTTGGCCCCGCTTGGCTACACCATGGTCGAGAGTCCAACCATCGATGCCGGCCTCGCCATGGAGTACACCGTGTTTGACTTTGGCCGGCGGCGCGCGCAGTTGGACTCCAGCAAAGCGCAGCGGTTGGCCGCAGTGGCGAGCTTTCAGCGCGCCAACCAGGATGTGGCCTACGATGTGGTGGTCGCCTACTACAATCTGGTGACCGCGCAGGAGCAACTCGCGGCGATTCGGCAAATTCTGGCCACGGCGCGCACCACCCAGTCCGCGGCGGAAGCCCAGCTTGCCAATGGCCGGGCGACACTTCCTGATGTGCTTAACGCAAAGGCCGGCACGGCTCGCGCGGAGTACGATCTCCAGACAAGTCTCGGGGCCGAAGAGATTGCGCGTGTAAAACTGCGCGAAGCGCTGGGCGTGGAACCCTCCGACGCAATCGCCGTTGAGAAGCCGGCCGGTGCGCCCGATCTCTCGGCCGTCTCCGCTTCGGTGGCAAGTTTTGTCGAGACCGCTTTGCAGGATCGGCCGGACCTGAAGTCTTTGGCCGAGAAGCTTCGCGCGGCAGACGCTGAAGTGAAAACAGCCCGTTCCGCCTATCGGCCCACGGTCGAGTTCGAGTCCAAAGGATCTTCGCAGTCCATTTGGCCAACGGTGAGCCAGCCCAGTCTCGGCAATACGACGCAGTTTGTATGGAGCACGGGAGTCGAACTCAAATGGAATCTCTTTGACGGCGGGCTGCGCAAGCATGAAGTGCTCCGGCGCGCCTCCGAGCAGCGGCAAGCCGCGGAAGAGTTGCGGGAAAAGAGCGACAGTATTGCCCGCGAAACATGGGTGGCTTACCTTCAATTCGGGACCGCCGTTCGTCAGCAGGAAGCTGCACAGACACTGCTGCAAGCAGCGACTACATCGTATGACGCATCTCTGGATGCCTATGGGTACGGTGTCAAGAATCTCATCGACCTGGTCAACGCCGAATCGCAGCTTGCCGAAGCAAGGCTGGCGGATGTCGAGGCCCGATCGGCGGTGCTGACCAGCTCTGCAAATCTCGGCTATACGACGGGCAATCTGCTGCGGCCGCGCACTGATGGCGTCCAGCCCGTCACAACGCAACCTTAGCCGTGCAAAAGGGATGAAAATGCTTGGTCTATTCACAAAAGCGCTCGGCGCACTCTCGCTCACTCTTCTTGTGGGAGGATGCTCGCGCGCTCCTTCGATTGATATTGCAGGATCGTTTCTACCCTCCTGGATGTTTTGTCTGTTGGGAGGACTGGGGGCTGCCGGTCTTGTTCATTGGCAGTTGCTTCAGCGCAAGCTTCAAGGCCGGGTTGAGCCGGTCGTGGTGTTCTATCCAAGCTTGGCAGTGGCTGTCGCGTGCCTGCTGTGGCTGTTGTTTTTCCGATAGATAGGCGGTGGATTGATGGAACCAGGAAAGCTGGGTCCGTGGGGTAACGGAATCAAAATATCGATGGCAATGCTGGTGGTTGCCGCAACTTTATTGCTGAGCGTCTTTTGGAAGACCAGCCACCATCCGCGCACTGAGGATGCAAGCGTGCGCGCCAATTACATTCAATTCGCTCCCGAAGTGACGGGACGCCTGGTCACGATTCCGGTCGAAGACAATGCCTTTGTACGCGCCGGCACGCTGTTGTTTGCCATTGATCCGCGCCCGTATCAATATGCGCTGGATCAGGCTCTCTCAGACCAGCAGTTGCTCGAAGAGCAGATCACGGATACCGAGCGGCGCATTGCCGCGGAGAATAGCGCCGTGGAGGCGGCCCGCGCCGGCGTAGTGGGAGCGAAGACGCAGACCGTCACGGTCTTCAGCACGGTGCAGGCTTCCGACGCGGCAGTTAAAAGAGCAAAAGCTTCTTTGGAATCGTCGGCGGCGCAACGAACGCTGGCCTTGAGCAACCTTCATCGCATCGAGCCGTTGCTGGCCAAGCAGTACGTCACTCCCGAACAAGTAGACGATGCGCGCACCAAGGCCCAAGTAGCCGAACACAACTACCAGGAGGCCGAGGCCGCGCTGCAAGAGTCGCTTGCGTTGGAAGCGCGCTCCCGGTCAATGAAGACGGAAGCGGAAGTCGGTGTTGCCATTTCTCAGGCCAAGCTCAACGAAGGCATTCACGCCGTGGACCGGTTGGACAGCCTGCTGGCACAGCGGCCGGCCAAGGCCGCCAAGGTGGCTGGCGCGAAACTGGACCTGGAGCGCTGCACCGTGGTTGCGCCGTTTGACGGATATGTAACCAACCTCAATATTTCGGAGGGCGAAATCGCGAAGCCAGGCGTTCCCTTGTTCACGCTCATCGATGCGCGCAAGTGGTATGTGGTGGCGAACTATCGCGAATCCGAACTGAAGTACATTGCGCCGGGAATGCACGTCGATCTGTATCTGATGGGCAATCAGTCGCGCCGCTTCGATGGCGTCGTGGAGAGCATGGGAAACGGCGTTTCGCCGGACGACACCAACCTGAGCAACGGCTTGCCGCAGATTGATCACACCCTCAACTGGGTTCATCTTGCCGCCCGGTTTCCGATTCGTGTCCGCGTTGTCAACCCCGATCCGGCCCTATTTCGCATGGGCGAAACCGCGATCAGCATTGTGAGATGACGCGAACCAATGACTGACCATCAAACGCCGGAATGGATGAACAAGATCTACCAGGAGCTTGCCCCCGCACATGGCCGCTATGAGGGCGGGTTGCGCACCGCCTTCGCCGCCACACTGGCAACCTACGTGCTTCTTGTCCTGCAGACGCCCATGATCGCTCCAGGCGTTTATCTCATCTATCTGGTTTCGTACGATGTGCCTTACCTGACTTTCAAGACAAGTGTCCTTGAACTGTTTTATCAATGTGTCGGCGTTGCCGTGTCGCTGATGCTGATTGCCGTGACAGGAAATGATCCCATGGCCCGGGTTCTGGGCGTGGCTGCTTTCACTTTTCTTTCCGCATTTTTGCTCCGTGCCTGTACGGTGCGTGTGGCAGCCATGAATCTCGGGATCTTCCCCATTCTGACTCTGTCTCTATGGGAGCTGCACATGCCCCCCGAGCAGTTGGTCCATCTTTCCATGTGGCCGATTGCGACAGGAGCGGTAGCCGTCAGCATCAAAGTGGCCATCGAATACATCTTTGCCCGGCGCGATCCCAACCATGCGTTGCAGGCGGAAATGAAGGCTCGCCTGGAAACTTTGCAGCAGCTCTTCCAGGGGTTCGCCGAGGGCGAGCCTGTTCAGGAGATCAAGCGAAGAGTTGCGAAGGTCTCCCGGTATGCCTTCGCCGGCCAGGGCAAGATGCTGTCGCTGCTGGAGGAAGTGCGTCTCCGTTCGCTCCCTGAAAATTCCCCGCAACCCATCCCTCCGGCTTTGATTCCGTATATTGCGCGCCTGCTGGACGTGAGCGCTTCCTTTGCCAGGCAACACCAGGCGCAGCTCGATGAAGGTCAGCGCCCCAGGTTCACACAGATTGCCGCGATGTTGACCCGGCTGCAAACAGAGAGCGCTGAGCAAGCCAGGGATCTCAAAGAAATAGAGCCGGAGGAAACTGCCGGCCAGCTCCGCCAAATCGAGCAATTGCTGTACACCATGGAGGCCATTTCCCACGCCGATCAACTCCAGCCGCACGAAAGACTGCTCAAGGCTCTTCCCCAAAGGGAAAAGAAGCCGTGGTTCCGCCCGGGCGCCTGGAGCAACCCGGAGTACCTGACTTATGCGACCAAGCTGAGCCTCTGCGCCACTCTCTGTTATGTCATCTATAACTCGCTAGCTTGGCCTGGGGCTTCGACGGCTACGCTCACCGTGCTGGTGGCCGGAGTCACCTCAAGCGGCGCCACTAATCAGAAGATGCTTTTCCGCATCCTCGGCGCAGCCATTGGAGGCATCCTCTTCGGGATCGGCTGCATCGTCTTTGTCTATCCCTTTGCCGACTCCGCTCTGCCCTTTCTGATTTCAATTGCCGTTGTTTCGTTCATCGGCGCGTGGATTGCGCGCAGCGCCCACATGGGCTATGTCGGCTTGCAGATCGTTTTTTCCTTTTACCTGGTTGCCTTCCAGGAATACTCCATTCCTCTGGGCGGATCCGCTGGGCAGGGACTACTCATGAGCAGAGTGCATGGCTTTGGAGCGCCACTGCAAATGATTCAGGCCAGGGATCGCCTGATGGGCGTGCTGATTGCACTCGTCGTGATGTGGGTGATCTTCCACCAGTTGCACCCCAAGCGGGTTGTAGACAGGATGCGTCTTGGCTTGGCTCGGCTGCTGCGCATGGAGGCGGATCTGTTATCTCTCATCCGCAGCAGGGAGACCGGCCGGGTAACCGCGTTGCGCGAGGATGTTCTCGCGCAGGTTCTCGAAGTGCGCGGACTTGCCGAAGCGATTCCTTTTGAGCTTGATCAGCACGTGGAACGGGATACGGAGATCAGTGAAGAAATTCAGCACGCTTTGACCAGTACGGAGGGATTATTTCTTCACGCCAGGGCAGCATGGCCGCGTGCAGACGAGACTCCTGCCGAACTCGATGTGGTAAAGAGCATCAACGATTCTGTTGCGCAAGGCATGCGCGACATGGCGGACATGCTGGATGGGACGCCGAGAAAGCAGGAACTGGATGCGATAGCGTCCGCACTTTCAGCCTCCAGAGCTGCGGCTGCCACTTCAGAGTCTTTGACAAGCGTCTTGAGCGCGTACACCCGCCTGCAAAAGCAGATTCTGAAGATTCAAGCTGATGCCTGAGTCAAGAGTCCGCACGGTTAACTTACCGGAACACACTCGTTTCGCTGACAAAACCAAGGACATTATCTCGGGTAACTGAAGAGCGAAGGAAAGGCGCCTCCCCTGGGACGGGAATCGGTTGGTACGGGCCGGGCGGGATTCCAGACGGCTCTGGAGCCGATCGGATCAAGCCGATTACGATACATTCTGCTCTGCCCAACTGCGTACCGCATCTCCCCACATAGGGCGTGCAATGAAATACCCCTGCGCAAGATCGCACCCCAAGGAATTGATGTAGCTGAGAGTACTCGGGTCGTCGACCCCTTCCGCCGTGACGCGTAGTCCAAGGCTATGGCCGAGATCGACTATTGATTTGATGACGTTGAGCGATTCCTTGGTTTGCTTGGCGAGCATAACGAAGGATTTATCGACCTTGATCTCCGAAAAGGGAAGTCTGACCAGTTGAACCATGGAGGAATATCCGGTGCCAAAGTCATCTATCGACAGTTGAAAGCCCTTCATGCGGATTCGGGTCATCAAATCGAGGGAGAGGATTGGATCGACCATGGCGCTCGACTCTGTCAATTCCAGGACGATACGCTCTGGGGCAATTTGAAATCGCTGACAAAGAGTGGCAAGATGATCGGCCAACTGAATATCCACGAGACTTTTGGCGGAGAGATTCAAAGACAAGTGCAGATTGTGTTCCGGAAAGGCGTTGGAGAACCACTCTAGACTTTGGTCAAAAACCTGTGCGGTCAGGGCATCGATCAGTCCAGTCTCCTCGGCAACAGGAATAAAGCTGTCTGGCATAATGATCCCTTTGTCGGGATGTTGCCATCGTGCCAGCGCCTCCAACCCCGCCAGCGCGCCGCTCTTGCATTCAATTTTTGGCTGATATGCCAATACAAATTCGTGGCGATCCAGCGCGCTTTGCAGATCCTGCTTCGTGATTTCAAATTCACTTCCGCGCTCGGATTCATTCTTTGCCGATAGCGGCTGATCGGGCTCGCTTCCTTTACCAATAAGCGCTCGCAGAGCCTCCCTGGAAATCGGTTTGGAAATGACACCCGCGATACTCAGGCCGTGCTCCTGCGCCGACCGCTGAGCGGCATCGAGCACACGCGTCCCCATTCCACTCGAAATGACAATCTTCGCCCTGCATTTGCGCTCCGCCAGGAGACGCATGATCTCAACGCCGTCGAGACCAGGCATCACCAGATCGATGGTGATGATGTCTGGAATCACCTGAGCCAATTTCAGGAAAAATTCCTCTGCGTCCGTGACAAACGCCGCTTCAAAGCCGAGGCTCTCCGCAATCCATTGGATGGTCTGACCGACAGAAGCATCATCGTCCAGAATCAGAATGCGTCTGTTTGGCATTAGATCCCTCCTCTTCCTGCGGGAATGAGCCTTCGGAAAGCACAAAGCGGATTTTCCTCGCCAGTTCCCTCCGCGTGTAGGGCTTGCTCAAAAACTGTACCTCCTTATCCAGCAGTCCCTCGCTAAGGACTGCACTCTCCGCATACCCGGAGCAATATAACACCTTCAACTTCGGGTTGAGCTTACATGCTTCCAGGCCCAAATCGCGACCATTCAGCCCGCCCGGCATGACGACATCCGTAAGGAGAAGATCAATATCCGCGCGCTGCCCGATGATCCCGAGCGCCTCCTTGCCATTTGCCGCCTCAAGAACCCGATACCCGAGATTGGCCAACTGGGACCTGGCAAACTCACGCAGAGCTTTGTCGTCTTCTACCAGAAGGATGACTTCCGTGCCGTGAAGATCGACAATGGAAGTTTTGGACTGATTGGCTGTCTCGCTTCTCTGGCTGGTTTTGGGAAGATACAGCTTGATCGATGTGCCATGTCCCAGTTCCGAGTAGATCTTGATATGCCCTTTGGATTGCTTGGCAAAGCCGTACACCATGCTAAGCCCCAGGCCTGTGCCTTTGCCAACTTCTTTGGTAGTAAAGAAGGGATCGAAAACACGGCCCAAGTTTTCGGGTGAGATGCCGCAGCCTGTGTCAGAGACCGCGATCAGAATGTATTGTCCTGGGGTGACGTCGGCGTTCTGCTCCGCATAGTCGGAGTCCAACTCTGCATTTCCCACCTCGATGGTCAGTTTCCCGCCGCCGGACATGGCGTCGCGGGCATTCACCGCGAGGTTCAGCAGCGCGCTTTCAAGCTGTGCCGAGTCAACAAGCGCTTCGCATTCTGCCCCGCACTGCGCAATTTCCAATTCAATGTCCGCCCTCAAAGCGCGGCGCATAAGGTTTTGCATTCCCATAAGCAATTGGTTGACGTTGACAGGCCTAGGTTGCAGCGCCTGGCGGCGCGCGAAGGCCAGCATCTGATGGGTCAATTCCGCCCCGCGCCGGGCCGCATCGAGGATCATATTCGCCATCTTGTTCAGGCGCGGGTTCTCTTGAACTTCCTCTCCAATAAACTCGGAACACCCCAGAATCACGGTCAGCAGATTATTGAAATCGTGGGCGATGCCTCCGGTCAACTGGCCGACCGTCTCCATCTTCTGCGCCTGCCTGTACTGTTCTTCAAGCTGCCTCTGCTGCGTAATATCGCGGCCCACCACCACTGATCCGATAACCGCGCCATAGTTGTCGCGCAAGGGACTGAAGCTGAAGCTGGCAACCCAGCTCTCGCCCGTGTCTTTGCGGCGGAGGAAATATTCTACATTTGTTCCTATCTCACCTCTCAGCGCTCTTGGAACGGACCACATATTGTGGGGCACCAGCTTTCCATCGGCAGTGGAAAGCTCGAGGATTTTCATATAGTCGGATAACTTCCTTGCGCACTCTTCCTTGCTTTTGAACTTGTGAAAAGAGGCAAAAGCAGCGTTAATATGAGTGAATTGACCGTTGGCATCGGAGATGAAGACGGCATCCGTCATACTCGCCAGCGCCACATCCAGCTTTTCCCGGTCTGCCGCTCGCGCCGCTTCCGCCCGTTTGAGTTCGGTGATGTCTGTGTGAACCCAAAGCCTTCCGTATGATTTTTCATCTACGGTCAAAGGGACGAAATCCCTGAGAAGCAACTTCCCTGTCTGTAGTGAAATCTCTTCGCCCAATACCAATTTGCCTTCATTCACAATCTCCTGTATCCGGTCGACGTACGTGTCAGGATGCAGGTTGACCTGTTTGATCTTCTCGATCAGAGCTGTGGCACACAACCCCACCATGCCCTCGGGCTTGTCCCCAGGGCAAAACAAGTTGCAGAAAGCCTGATTGACGAACTCGACCTTCTCCTCATCGGTTACCAGCAAGACGCCGGAATACAAGTTGGAGAGAATGGCGTAGAAGCGATGAAGGGTGGTTTGCAGAGCTCTCTCCGCCTGTTTGCGGTCGGTGGTGTCCTGCGCAATCCCCAGCAGCACGGTGCGGCTCGCTGCCGAGTCACGCAAAGGCGCCGCGCTCATCTCCAGCCAGCGCCGCGCCCTCTTCAATCCCTCAATCTCGCACTCGATCATCCCCGTCTCGCCGCGACAAACACGCTCTGTCAGATCGCGGAAGGCTTCGCGAAATTCCGGAACGACCGCCTGATATACACACTTGCCCACAATCTCCTCTGCGTTGTCAGCTTCCATCATGCGCTGGCCCGCTTCGTTCATCGACAGGATGGTTCCGTCGGAGGCAATCGACGTAATGCAATTCGGACTGTTCTCAATGATGGCCCTGAGGTGGGCCTCCCGCACTGACAGTGTGCGGTTTGCTTCCTCCAGTTCGAGGGCCTTTGATTCCAGTTTGTGGATGAGGACCTCGCTGTACTGCCGGAGCAGATCCGTTTCCTCGCCAACCGGAGAGTTCGCGGGAGACATATCTCCTCGCACGGCTTTCGCCATAACCTCCCGGATTCTGGCCATAAAGGGAGCGGGTTCGGTAGGTTTGACTATAAAGGCGTCCGCGCCGAGATCCAGTGCAAGTTGTTCGTCCTTCGGGTCGGTATAGGTTGCCGTGTACACGACAAACGGGATCTGATTGAGCCGCTGGTCCGATTTCCATAGCCGCAAGAGAGAGAAGCCGTCCATGATCGGCATGAGCAGATCAGAAATGACCAACTCTGGCGGGTTGGCAATGGCTGCATTCAACGCTTCGGCTCCGTTCCGGGCCGTAATTACCTCATAACCTGTGGACCGCAGCAACGCCTGCAAGTAATAGAGGTTCTCGTCATTGTCATCCACGATCAAGATTCTTTGCATGGAATCGTTTCGCTTTCTTCGCAGAGATAGCCAACTACCGAGGCAAGTGTTTGGAAATTTGGTCGATAAAGGTGCTGGGGTTGATCGGCTTTTCTATATAGTCCGTCGCGCCCGATGCCAGAGCTTTCTCACGGTCCCCCACCATCGCATATGAAGTTACCGCAATGATAGGTGTATCTCGAAGCGCGGGGTCCATGCGGATTTCCGCCGCCACGGCATAGCCGTCAAGCATAGGGAGTTGAATGTCGAGCAGGATCAGATCCGGGCGCAATTCGCTGGCCATGGTAACTCCCAGTCTTCCATCGCGGGCTTCGTGGACACACAGTCCGTGCTTCTCCAGCAGGAAGCGCACCAGATAGAGATTCTGTTCGTTATCCTCAATTACCAGAACTTTGTTCTTCACGAGTCTTGCCCCATACCCGCGATAGTCGAACGGTGAACGTGCTGCCCTCGCCGAGAGCGCTCTCCACGGAGATGAATCCCCCCAGAAGCTCTACCAGCCGCTTGCAGATGGAGAGGCCTAATCCGGTTCCTTCCCGCTTGCGCGCCAAGCCTGTGTCTGCCTGGCGGAACGGCTCAAATATACTCTCGTGATGCATGGGGTCAATCCCTATGCCGGTATCCCGAATGATGGTAACGATCCATTCATGGTCCAGCCGGCATTGAACCACCACTTCTCCCTGATCGGTGAACTTGACGGCATTGCCCAGCAGATTGAGAAGAACCTGTTCCACGCGCCGCTGATCGCTGGTTATTTCGCCCACTTCCGGCGAAAGCTCTGTCCGCACCACAATCCCTTTCTTCTGTGCCAAAGGCAGGATAGCGGAGACGCTCTTCTCAATCGCAGGGAGCAGGGGGAACAATGCGCAATAAATGTCGAGCTGGCCGGCCTCGATCTTGGAGATGTCCAGAACATCGTTGATCAAGGCCAGCAGGTGGCGCGAGCTGTTCTGCACCATTCCCAATTGCTTTGCCTGTTCGTCGTTCAGGGGCCCGGCGAGTCCCTGTAGCACGATTCCGGTAAATCCGATGATCGAGTTCAGTGGAGTTCGCAGCTCGTGAGACATGGTGGCGAGAAAAGCGGACTTCAACCGGTCTGCGGATTCCGCTGCATCCCTGGCCAGCACCAGTTCTGCGGTGCGCAGGCGTACACGATCTTCCAGTTCGCTTCTGGCTTGCTCTAAAGCGGCAATGGCTTCGGCGCGCTCTTTTCGCGCCCGCAATGAGGCAATGCCATGAGCCAGGTTCTCCCCGAGTTCAGCGATGAGCGCGACTTCCGATGAGTCGAAAGCATCGGGTTCCCCAGCGTAGATTGCCAAAGCTCCATATACCGAGGCCCCCAGGTACAAGGGAACCGACATAATGGCCTCAAATTTGTGCGGAGCCAGGTTATTGCGCCATTGAGCAAATGTCGGCTGCTCGCGGAGGCGGCGCACCACGACCGGTTTTCCCGTGCGGATGGCGGGACCGATGCTTCCTCTCCCGTACTCATTGTCGGCCCAGCTTACATGGATGCGATCCAGAAATCCCTCCGCGGCGCCGGCGGAGGCAACCGGGCGCACGGTACGCGCTTCGTCGTTCTCGGCATAACCCACCCAGGCAAACAGGTACCCTGCCGGCCCGACCGCTACGCGGCAAACCTCATTCAGCAGGGCTTGCTCCTCGGTAGCATGAACCACTGCCGAGTTGCATTGGGATAAGACTCGCAAGGCCCGGTTTGTTTGGCGCAGGGCCTCTTCCCTCGCCTTGCGTTCGGTAATGTCTGTGGTGATTCCGCAAAGCGCCTGAAACTGGCCGTTGCTGTCTCTGAGCGCCACCTTGATGCTCTGAAAGCTGTGCAGGCCATCCACAAGCAGCGACTGTTCTTCGAACGCCTGTGTCTGGCCGCTCTCCGCGACTGCCCGGTCATTGGCAGTGAACTGGCGGGCCGCATCTTCTGAAAAGAGTTCGAAATCCGTCCTCCCTTTTGCATTATCACTGGAGAAATGGAATGACTCAGTCCAGCAGCGATTAACATAGATGTAGCGGCCAGCCTTATCCTTCATATAGATCAAGGCCGGCGAGTTGTCGAGCACCGCTTGCAACTCCGCATTGCTCTTGCGGATCTGCTCTTCTGCTCTCTTGCTATCTGTAATGTCGGCAAGCATGACCAGCATGCCATCGGCTCCGCACTGTTCGTCCGGAATCGGGGCCGTTGATATCTTTGTCCACACCTCTTCGCCGTTTTTTCTGAGCAAACGCAGTTCGCTGACGCCCGCGTCCAAGAGAGATGCTGGGGGAGCTTCAGGGCAGAATTCGAGAACGCTTCGTCCCACCATCTCCTTCGGCTCATACCCCAGCATGCAGGCAAACTGACGGTTGACGAAAGTCGTTGAGCCCTGGGCATCCAAGGTCCAAATGCCCTCGTTGGCCAACTCCACAATCCGGCGATAGCGCTTTTCGCCTTCCCGTTCCGCTTCCTGCCTTGCCTGCTCCCTGATGAGATATTCCCGCTCCGCCTCGGCCGCTTTTCGCTCGGCAATCACCGCCGATAAGAGGAGTCCGGAAACCGTCACTGTGGCAAAGAAAAGCTGCAACAGAAGAGCATTGATGAAAGGCAGATCCTTTGCAAATGGGCCTAGGCCGTGCGCCGTTGCGAGCAGCGCGATCGTGGCAATCACGGCATTGATAAGAGCGGTTCCGGCAACGCCAAACCGAATGGCTGCCCACAAAACGAACGGGAAAACCAGCAATGCCAACACTGTATGTCGGTCCGCAAAATAGAGGCGATCATCAAAGAGCAGCACACTGGTGAAGGCCGCGAGCAGGAGCAGGAAAAGCAATTCCAGCATTCGAACGGCAGAGCGCAATTTGATCAGTTCATGAAGCGAGAGCAGCAAAGGTGCAGCCAGCAGAATGCCCATGGCGTCGCCCAGATAGTAAAGCGTCCACAAAGAAGCCCCCGTTGCCCACGGCTTTACGCCGGAGAAAAGGAGGAAGCCTGTTCCAATGGATGAGCTGATCGTAGAACCGAGGACCGCCGCCAACACCATCAGTCCGAGTATGTCCCGAAGGCGGGTAAGTGAGGTTTGAAACCCCGGAATGCTGCGGAGTAGGAACGCGCCCGCCACCGCCGCGGCCGTGTTTCCTCCAGCCAACCCCAGCGCCGGCACTAGAGGAAGATGCCAGAAGAAATTAACCAAGAACGCGGCGAGATAGATGGCAGGCCAGCAGCGCAACCCAAAGAGCAGCAGACAAGCCAGAGCCACTCCGGAAGCCGGCCAGACCGGAGAGACATTGCCGGCGGTGAAAGGCACTTCCAAACCGGCCATACCCGCCAGGAAGTAGAGTACGCCCGTTATGGCTAAGTATCTGTAGACCGGGGTTTTCATTGTGACTCTCGGACAGTCAAATGTACTCCTGTTTGTGCAATATTGAGAAATGATTCATGCCGAGGCAGGCGTACGGGAGGAAATAATAATCCACAAAGCATGTCACTCCTGATCGGGAGCAGCAAGGTTAGGTTTAACTTCAGAACTACCGGATTGTTCTTTCGGCTTCACCGGATCGTCAATTCTCATGCTTTGAGACCCAACCGGTCGTGCCTGAGGGGCAAATTGGAATTTGATCCTACATTGGTAGCTCGAGCCTCGGCGCAAAATGAGTGCAGCAAGGCGCGGATGTTGCCGCCCAAGGGCGTTACAACTTGATTAAATGCAATTTGTTGTGGCATCGGTTGCGGAACGGTTCTGAAAATCGGCATGTACCAGGGATTCTTCGGTCCCCTGTCTAGCATCCATTATTGTGCTTTACGCTGTTCTAAACGGAAGGACAGCCTTCACTTCAGAGGACCAGACAACAGACCTATGCCGTGTCGAAGCGAAGGTCACGCGTTTTGTAACGGAAAGTCGCCTTCCCGCAAGATTTCCTTGGTCGCGACACCGATCCGGGCGATTGAAAGCACTTTTCCGCGACACCAATCGGGGGTCGGCTAGCTGCCATGACCGATTCGTCACTCCCTGTCCACACAAAGCCCACCCAGGCCATCTGCCGCCCATTGAAATCCCATAGTTAGATCACCGCGTCCGTCGCAAACGCCAGCGACTTAGTTCAAACGCCCCTATCGAAACTGCCTCGGCCGGGAAAGTTGTACCTCAACTCGCCTCAAACGCCGGGGCAGTCCCGATAGGGATCTATCGTTTTTCGGGGGTAATCCTGAGTAATGTTCGAATCCGCGCTCTATGAGTGCATTGCCTATTGGAAAATGCCGCTCCATGCAAGGCCGATTGCCGCAGATACGCGCACATCCCCTGCCCCTTTTGCTACGGGAAAAAACTCGCAGCAACCCGCCGAAATCCAGAAGTATACGGAATTTAAGAAAGTTATCCCCGCAGCATAACCTAGGGTCTGTTGACGTTCATCGAGTACGGAGCACGGTGGCGGCGAGGTAGATAATGGCCGCAAAGCTGGAGTCAGTTTTACAACTTCTCATGGCGATACCTCGGAACCCCTTGAGTCTTTGAAAGAAGTTTTCAACGAGGTGTCGCCATTTGTACTTTTCCGCGTCGTAGTTAGCGGGATTCAACCGCTTGGCTCTGGGTGGAATCACGGCCTCCACTCTGCGTTGCTGCAAATCACGGCGCAGCCAATCGGCATCGTAAGCCTTGTCGCCCAGCAGTGCGCCAAAATCGAGACCCTCCAGCAGTGCCGCGACCCCCGTCGTTTCTCCGCGCTGGACCCAGCGGCGAAATCGCTTGAATACTGAATTCCAATGACCAAACGCGTCGGGAAGGTCACGCCAGGGAGAACCGGTACGCGCGATCCACAAAACTGCTTCGACGAAGAGACGTCCGTCGCCTCCGGTCTGCCCCGGATCGCCTCGTTTACCTAGAAAATAGTGTTCGATCACCTGCCACTGCGCATCGGTCAACATCTTCCGATTCAGAGCCTTATCCCCACTTCCATTGCAACTCTAAATCCAATGTATCCGATTCCGAAATGAATCACCATGAACGTCAACAGACACTAGACCATTGGAAGGCGGCTCAACAGATTTTCTCTGCCGGGCATGAGGGTGCCGAGTACTTCCCCTTGTACGCGCTGGATCCAGGGGCGAGTTACCGGCCCTATCCAGCAGTGAGGGAGATCCTTGGCATCTTCGGCGAGAGCGTCAGCGTCTGGGGCATCGCATCGTGGTTCGCCGGCGCGAACAGCTTCCTCGACGACCAGAGGCCGCTGGATCTACTTGATTCGGACCCTGGCTGGGTGATCGACGCAGCCCGTGACCAGTTGCAGGAGATTTCTCATGGCTGATGAGGTGGTATTTACTTTCAAGTTGGAGGGACTGGCGAACAGGCCGCCGATGGATCTGCCACACCTCCTACCTGTCTGCACCAACACACGCTAAATCAATAATCCGCAGCCACCAGGCGTCTGAAGGAGGAGATGCTCGAATTCCCGCTAGTCGCACACTTACGTGTCGCACTCTTGCGAAATTTGGTAGATCTTTTGCCTGGAATACATCTTGGATTGCGCTGGCTTAAACACACCGAACTCCAGGCTCGACGGTTGAACGGCCGGATGTGCCGCTAGCGACGAGTCGACCGATCTCTTCTAGTGGATTCCGCACGGCGATGGGCAAGCCGCTCAATACTGAAACGCCGGCATCACAACTCGAATCCCGCGCCCCGCCCAACCGGTGCGGTTCCCGGGATGCTCCCGGCCCCTGCGGCGTTTTCCGTTATCGATCTTGCAAACTGGGCCTCCTGCTGCGCTGGAAACGCGCCTCGGCGAAGATTTTACGTAATTCCAGAATCTCTTCTGGCTACACCGGCGTTACTGATACGGAGGCAAGGGCAGAACCACGACCGAATCGCTTATACTGCTGCAGATTGCTTCGGGAGACCACGAATGCCGACTGCCACCCCGTCCCCTGCGGACCAGCCGCTTTACAACCTCGTGAACGGACCGGCTCCGGTAACAATCGCGGACGTGATTGCGCGCATGCAGGCCATCGACGCGCTCCTGTCGGTGAATGATGGCCTCAAGTGGTTCAACCGGCTCTATCTCATGGTGACGCAGCAAGTCGATCTGCACCCGCCCGGCGGCGCGTGGCAGAGTCCGGTTTGGCTCACCCGCCTCGATGTTGTTTTCGCCAAATTTTACATTGGAGCTGTCGCTGGTTTCCTTGGAGGACGCTCCGCGCCCTCGGCGTGGAACGCACTGTTTGAGGCGCGCTACCGCACCGGCATTGATCGCGTCCAGTTTGCGCTGGCAGGCATGAACGCGCACATCAACCACGACCTCGCGCTGGCCCTATTGGCCACCAACGGCGAGTTGAACGTGGTTCCTGCACCGGACGGCCCTGAATTCGCGGACTATCAATCCATAAATGTTCTGCTCAACACTGTCATGCCTTCGGCACTTGCCATGCTGGCCAACGATACGCTCGGGATGCTTGCGCAGGACACCGGCAAAATCGGCCGTCTGCTCGCCTTCTGGGACATCTGCGCCGCCCGCGGCCTCGCTTGGGATTTCGCCAACCACTTGCGCCGTCTCGCCGGACCCACTCGTGACGTCGCCCTCAGTGCACAAGACACACTGACCGGCGCCCTTGGCCGCGCCATCCTCGCTGCCGCTTAAAGGATCCAGGGGGATTACCGTCTACAACTGTAATATCTGGAATATCAGAACCGAGTCGTCAGACGAAAAATGGATGGACCGGCGTTTATCGTTCCCGATCCTCTATTCAACAAGTAAATCACGCTGGATGAGCGCCTCGGCCTGTCTTTGCTCGTTGAGATCATGATCTGAGAGCGATTGGGAAGGCGCGGCTTTTGAGATGCCCCGGCCGGGAGATCCAAGTTCAAGCCCGTATCTAGGAACTCGTTAGGCGAAATAGATCATGCGCTGATTTCGGTGGGGTCTTCAACCGCCAAATGAAGATCGCGATGCGCCTGCTGGATGCGGTCCACTTCCGATGCCTAAACGCGCGCGGCACGCTGTTTACGGTTCAGAAGGCGTTGCCCTCAGTTCAACGTATTCGTAGACTTTACGAATACGTTCGTGTGGTATCGATGTCGATATGTCAGGGCCTGGGGCTCTCGTCCATCTCGGAGGCCCGCGCCAGTGCTTGCGTGTCGATATACTCCCGGACGTTCGTCAGTTTGCCATTTCGAACGGTAATGACGAAGACAAAATGGTCCTCGAACGGCCTATTCGTGGCTTTGATTCTCCCCCTCGCGATGCCGACGACCAGAACCCGGTCTGCCTGCGCTACGAATTCGGGGGGCTCTGGGTATGAGATTTCCACCATTTCGGAAGCCTTCTGAAGCAAATCCGCCAATCCTGCGTGCCCGCGGTGCGTGCCGGCCAGCGGCCAGTCCTCGCCCGGAATGATCCACTCAATATCTTCGGCAGACAACGCCAGCAGACCTTGCTTATCGCCGCGTCCCATCGCTGCAAAAAAATCCTTCACAATCTGGACATTCTCTTGTGTGCTCATCGAAATCTCTCCATTTCCCTTACATAGGATCGTGTAAGTTTCAGCGCGACAGCTTTCACACCACCGCTATTTGTTTCGATTTCTCTCATAACTTGATATGCGCTCTCCGTACTAGACCTGCGCCATGCCTCCATCGACGGCGAGATCCACGCCGGTGATGTAAGAACTTTCATCGGAGGCGAGGAATACGACTGCTGCCGCAATTTCCTCGGGCATGCCTCTGCGACCCATTGGGATCTGCGTGGCGAACTGGGCGGCCGCTTGCTCAGCCTGTTCAGCGGTAAGGCCCGTCGTCGTCGCTAAGGCTGGGGTATCGATTGGCCCGGGGCTCATCGAATTCACGCGGATCTTGCGGTCTTTCAGCTCCATAGTCCAGGCGCGCGCGAAGTTGCGCACAGCCGCCTTACTCGCGGCGTAGGCGCTAAACCCTGGGAGCCCCAACACGTTCGAGACCGAAGAGGTC
>Ga0224528_1000972_pt1 | contig 20481 bp, 19 predicted proteins | sample CBST25metaG_2_FD_179888 | JGI IMG/M metagenome (GOLD analysis project Ga0224528, IMG submission 179888) | Peat soil microbial communities from Stordalen Mire, Sweden - C.B.S.T25 | ecosystem: Environmental > Terrestrial > Soil > Wetlands > Peat | place: Sweden: Norrbotten County, Stordalen Mire...
CGAGTTTGTAGTCCTCAAGCGCAGTGTAAAGTTTTTCTTCCAGCACCGGCTGCATGCGGTGAATCTCGTCGAGAAAGAGCACCTGGCGCTCGCGCAGGTTGGTGAGGATTGCAGTCAGGTCGCCCTGAATTTGCAATGCCGGGCCTGAGGTCTGCTGAAAGCCGACGTCGAGTTCGTTGGCGATGATGGTGGCGAGAGTGGTTTTGCCCAGGCCGGGAGGGCCAAAAAGGAGTACGTGATCGAGGGCTTCGCCGCGGGATTTGGCAGCTTCAAGAGCGATGGCGAGCTGCTCTTTCGCTTTGGATTGTCCGATGAATTCGCCGAGCCAGCGAGGACGCAGTTTGAGTTCAAAACCCTGTTCTTCGTCAGCGCGCGCGGCGCTGACGAGCCGTTCCGGAGTGTTGTCGCGAGCGATGGCCATGCTGCAAGAAGTCTAACGGGCCGGGGTTGCGACTGCAACCGCAGGCGATGCAGACTCAAGCCGGAAGACACACTACGCCCGGCACGAGCTTGTAGTGAAAGCCCTCGAAAGGCTCGCTCAGGCTAATGGTGAGGAAGGTGTTTGAAGGCTTGCAACCACAGAGAAGCGCGTGAGGGTGGATGCCGGCGGGCAAGAGGTTGAGCAGATCAAGCCATTTGGGATCGGTGACAGGCAGATCGTAGCGGATGCGGCCAACTTGACCGAGACGGAAGACGGCGCGGGTTCTGCGTTTGCCTTTTTCTTCTCGAGTCCACCACCAGAGGTCTTCGGGATGAATCAGCCCCAGCGAGCATTTCGCTGGAGTCTTCTCGAATTGGCTGGCCAGCACTCTATCGCAATATCCTTGCAGAACCATAGGTTCCTTATTTACATAGTCGTCAAGAAATTGGACGTCGGACACTGGGTCGAAACGGCGAACCAGGCACCAGGGGCTGCCCGTTACATATACATCTTCCGGATGGCAGCGGGAGCCGCACTTCTCGCCGAGTTCGGCCTCGAATACATCCAAGAGCGCGACTTCCTTCCCATCGGGATAGCTCGCTTCTTTTCGAGTCACGCAACCGGGAGCCTCTTTGCCAACAAGCCGCACCCATTGCTTTGTGACAAGGCTAATTCCGGCGACGCAACGATGGTCGTGCTTGTAAGAGTTGGCAAGACAGAGAATCCGGTCGAAACCCATGGAGTTGGACTCACCTTCAAGCTGAAAATTAAAGATGACGGATTGTTGCATCTTGCCAGTGTTGTTGTAAATATTCGAGTGCCAGACGGCGGTGACAGTGCTCCGCCGTGGGCTCGCTGCAGAGCAGGACAGTTTTCTTTTTGAAACTGTCTTTGGCGATGACTGACTCCACTTTTCGCGAGCGGATGAGAGCGAGATAGGCTTCTGTGTAGGCATCCCAGCCAGTTTTGGATTTCTTATAAGCGTCCAGGATGTCTTGCGTGGGAGCGAGCAATGGTTCATGTTCATAAACCGCACCGCAGATTTCTTCGACAAAGTAGGCCAAGTCGGCTTGCTTGGCGAAGGCGGCAAGCTGAGAGGTGTTGTTCAGTCGCACGTCGAGCAGGCGCTCGATGCCGTGAGCCTTCAGCGTGCTGAAGAATTCTCGGGCGCTTTTTTGGGTAAAACCGATGCTGTAGATCTCCATTGATCCTCGTCGAGTTCCGCAAAGAGCGCGGGCTGCGTGTCGATGAGCGGCTTGCCGGCCTCGGCGGCTACCGCTTCGTCGGATTCCAGGCGGCCATCGCCGCGAATGTGAAGCATGGTGTGGCCGTGTTCGCAAAGTACGCGGCCGATGAGCAGGCGGCGATGACAGTGGGCAGGATCTTCCTCGCCACAAACCAAGGCGACGCGGAATCGCTCCATGCCGGTTTCAAGGCGAGCAATGGCTGCCCGGAAATGCGCATCTTCGTGCAGCCGGCCATAAAGGACGTGGCCTTTGGCGTCGTAGTAGGCGGGATTGGCGGGGCGTCCGCCCAATTCGGCGCCGAAAAAGAGATAGCGGATTCCCGCTTCTTCCAGGGAACGCTGCACGAGTTCCCTGTCGAACTGCGGGACATATTTCGAGTAGGGAGAGCTACGCGCATCGACCACCACTTCAACACCGTGCTGGAGGAGCAGGGCAAGCCAGGCCTCAATGGCGTGGTTGGAGTGGCCGATAGTATAGATACTGCTCATGCGCGGACCCTTGCAAAGGAGGATAGCACTTTGACACCAAATGGAGGCCGAGCCCCGAAGAAACACTGATTCTGTCAAGTGCGCGCAGGCGTCGCAAAGTTATCAAAGTAATAGGCAATTAAGCTGCAAGTGGGGTGTGCCCGTTTACAGTCTTTATCCTCCGAAAGATATTAATGATTTTATGTATCCAGCGAGGAAGTCTGGGAGTAGAATCGTTGGAAAAGCAAGGAGTCCCCCTATGCGTGGTCGTTTTTTTCTCAGCACTCTTCTGTTTGCCGGTATTCTACTTCCGCTTACTAGTTGCAGCACCGACCCCTCACTGACTTCCATCGTGATCAGTCCCGACACGGTTACGGTGACGTTGGCGCCCAATGGCATTGCGCAGGGGTACAGTCAATTCACGGCTATTGGATACTACACCCACCCAGGCCATGCGGCCGGGACCAGGGATATTACCAGTGAGGTCACTTGGGCCTCCAGCGGCACCCAGGTGGCAACCATCGTCACTGGCGGCGCCAAGGCCGGCTTAGCCACGGCAACCGGCTGGGTGAATGGCGTGGCCTGGACGGGGGTTACGAACATTACTGCCAGCGCGCCTGGGTTCAACGGCGTTGTTGTCAGCAACGCGGCAACCTTCACCGTTACAGACTCAACCACCGGAACGGATGACGTGGTATCGATTGCTGTTACTCCCAACCCGTACACCTTCACGGCGGCGAATGCGGCTAATTCGTTCACGGCGACCGGAACAACGCAGAGTGGAGTTAAAGAGGTTCTGACGACCTCGTCCGTGTGGACCTCGGGCAACGCAAGTTTTGTCACGGTTGGTGCTAATACCGGAGTCGGCACGGCGGTCGCAACGGGCACTACGACCATTACAGCCAAATACACGAATGCCGACGGCACGTCGGCCCAGGGAAGCGCAACCGTTACCGTTCCGTAATAAATGTCCTTGTCAACCGGAAAGCCGCTCTTCGGAGCGGCTTTCTTGCGCTTGGAGCCGAGTGGCCGGGTTCTAGAGCGAAACCAGAGTAAACGTGCCCTCGCGAAGGTCGTGTAAGATGGCTTTTTCTTGAGGAATAAGCCATTTGGCTGATGTGCCTCTGGGTACAGCTGCTCTGGTTTCGCTCTATGCCGGCGCGTTGACCTTCGGCCAGTAGCGGAATTTGCGGAAGGTGGCCTGGCCGGAGCCACAGGCGTAGACGGCGGGGCGGAGATCGAGGAAGCCGCCGAGGACGTTGTGGTGGAGGCCGGAGACTTCCGCCGAGGTTTCAGTTTTCTTCCATGGCTGGCCGGGAAGGCGGTAGTAGAAATCGACCTCCTGGCGGTCGTTGACGATACGGAAGGTGGTGCGGGTGGCGCCCTTTTCCACGCGGTCTTTGATGGAGCCGTTGGGGATTCTGATCTGGATTCCCGCAGGCGCGATGCAGATGCCGGCGACGTGGGCGGGGTCGTAGAAGAGCATGAGGCCGGCCTCGCAGCCGGGCGTGACTTCGATATCGATTTCGACAGTGTAGGAGTGTCCGCCGACTGCAGTGGCGAGTGCGCTGGAATCAGTCAGCGAGCTGCCGCGCGCCTGCAGGGTGAGGGCGCCGTTGCCGGTGGTGAAACGGGCAGGATCGAATTCGCGCCAGAAGGCCCACTGGAGGCCGAGTTCGGGAGTGGTGAAGTCGTCGGAGGGATCGGCGAAAGGCTGCTGACTTGTGCCGGGGATGGGCATGGGAATGGCCGAGTCGGCGTTGATCTCAGGGGAGACACGGAACCAGCCGTCGGGGGTCCACTCGACGGGGAGCAGAAGGAGTTGGCGACCCAGGGTGCGGTAGCCGTTTTCATAGGCGTGAACGGTGATGTACCAGCGGCCATCGGGTGTGTCGACGAGGCGGCCATGCCCGAGCGAGAGCCAGCGGTCCTCGCGGGAACGGGTGTGGACGATGGGGTTATAGGGCGAGTATTCCCAGGGGCCGTCAACGTGGCGGCTGCGCGCGGAGATGACAGAGTGGCTGGTGGCGGGGCCGCCGGTGCCGCCCTCGGCAACGTTGAGATAAAAATAGCCGTCGCGCTCCAGCAGCTTGGGGCCCTCCAGGCAGGTACATTCCATGCGTGTGGTGGCGGGGACGGGCCAGGCATCGAAGACCTTGCGGGGAGGGGATTTGACAGCCAGGCCGTCGGGGCTGAGCTCGGCCATGAGACCGCCGGCCATGTGCAAATAACGGCGACCATTCTCGGCAATGTGGGCGGGGTCGATGGCATGGATGCCGAGGTCGATGGGCTCACTCCATGGACCGGTGGGGTGAGCTGCGTGAACGACGCACAGTTTGCCGGCGGCGGGGAAGTAGATGTAGAAGTGTCCCTGGTACTCGCAAAGATACGGTGCCCAGACCGTGCCGTAGTAGCGGTGAAGAGCGGCGGCTGCGGGGCGCCAATTGACGAGGTCACGGGAGTGCCAGATGAGGAGCCCGGGCGCGTAATCGAAGCTGGAGTGGGTGAGATAGAAGTCGTCGCCGACGCGGATGGGGCTGCCATCGGGGTGGTCGCCGCCGAGAATGGGATTGCGATAGAGGTTTGCGTTTTGCGCCAGGGCGAAGCGTGCCTTGGAAGCGAGGGCGAGCGTGGCGGCGTTCATGACGAAGCGGCGGCGGGTCAGCATGGTGGGACCAGTGTAGCTTCGAAGGGATTGCGGAGTACAGCGACGGATGCGTATGCGCAGAGGCGGGGAAGGCCGTTTAGACTGGTATGGTTGCTCGGAGCATGATGACCCACCGGTTTGGAATTCTTCGCCGCTTCCGCTTCAATCTGCCGCAGCGCATTGCGGCGGGGCTGCTGGCTGTGTTTCTCATTCAGGGGTTGTGGCTCACAAGCCGCCAGACGCTGACCGATCGCGATTACCAATATGCGCGCTGCGGACGCGAGATGTGGGAGCGGCCATCGCCTCTGGCCGGCTACTTCACCACTTGCGGCAATATTCACGATGGAGTTTTGGCCTACCGGCTGGCAGGGTTGCCGTTGACCGTCGATCTGCTGGCCGAGCGCGCACTGGATCATTTCCGCAAACCCGAGGACAGGTTGGTGCAAGCGGGGCCAGCCGGCGAATTGAGCAGTTGGGAACTGCGCCACCAGCTTACGCACATTCTGTTTCTGTTGCGGTTGCCGTTTCTTGCGGCCGGATGCCTGTTGGGCGGCGGCCTGTGGTGGGTGACGCGGCGGCTTTACGGCAACTTGGGCGGGTATATGGCGCTCGCGCTCTACTGCTTTTCTCCCGCGGTGCTGCGGGCCTGCATCGCGCCCAATGCGGAGGTGCTGGCCGCATTGGGGGTTTATGGCGGCGTATACACCTGCATCGGCGTGGCCCATGCCATGCAGGGACCAAAGCGCAAATGGCGGCCGCGCATTGTGCTGCTGACGGCGGCTTTTGGACTGGCTGCGGCGGCGCACATTGCCGCGCTGCCAGTGGTGGCTCTGATCGGCCTCGTGGCGATGCTGTGGGTGGCCGAGGGGCGCAGGAGCCAGGTGTTGCCGGTGGTGCTGGTGGCCGTGGCCGGAGCAATGGTGGTGGTCTTCGCTTGTTACGGCTTCTCGCCGGATGCTTTCAGCTACGTTTTCCGCTCAGCCGCGGGCTTTCTGTGGGTTTCACTTGACCCTGCGCGGCGGCTCTTTTCCGCGCTGCCGAATGCGGGAATCACGGTGGCCGCAGGCGCTGCCGTGGTGTTGTTTCTGGGGCTGCGCAAATCGCGGTATTTCGGCAATACAGCTCCGCTGCTTTGCGCCTTGGTCTTGATGGCGCTAGTCATGACGGGCGTTCCGGGAAGTCCATGGTTGTGGGCGCTGCCGTTTCTTCTCACGTTTGTGGGTGGGATCTTCGCCGACGCCTGCGATGGGCCACGGGGCCGATTGGCTGCGTGCGCTGCCGGGGCCATTGTGCTGCTGCAGGCGGTCTTCTGCGTGCTGAGCTTGCCGGGGCTGCTGTGAGGGGCTTCCGTATCTGCGAATAAAGAAAAATGCACTTGAAGACATTAGGCATTATGGGGCATAATTTGGAAGAGCCATGGGTGGTGGAGTTTCATGCGGAGTTTGCACCCGAAGTTCTGCAATATTCCGAAGCGGTCAGGAGAGACATTTATTCTCTGGTCGGATTGCTGAGGAGGTTCGGTCCGCAACTGGGCCGGCCACAAGTGGATACGCTGAAGGGATCGAAACTTCCGAACCTGAAGGAGCTTCGCTTTCGCGCGGACGGTGGGGTATGGCTGGTAGCCTTCGCATTCGATTTGAAGCGGAGGGCAATTCTCCTTGTTGGTGGTGACAAGTCAGGGGCTTCGCAGGATAGGTTCTACCGGAATCTGATCGAGATAGCCGAGCGTCGCTTTGATCAGATTCAAAGGGCGCTTGCAGCGGAAAAGGAGAAAAAGTGATGGTCCCTTTATCGGTCTCATTGGATGAGATGTTGGCTCGGGAATCGAAAGAAATGCAGCTTTCGGTGAAGCAGCGGACGGCGGAGCTGATCGCCGAGGAACTGAATTTGCGTGAGTTGCGCCGTCAGCGGCGGCTCACCCAATCTTGCCTTTCGAAGAAGCTCAAAATCGGCCAGGAGGGGGTTTCGCGCATTGAGAGGCGCCAGGATATGAATGTCTCCACATTGCGCAGTTACGTGGAAGGCGTTGGGGGAGAGTTGTGGATCGAGGCTAGGTTTCCAGGTCAGCCTCCAATTGTTCTCGCTGGATTGGGCAGGAGCAAAGGCAAAAAAATAGCAAAGAAGGCATCCAAGGCGACAGGCAAATCGAAGGCCGGAACGCGTCGCGCCGCCTGAGTGCTCAAGGTCCTCGGAGCTGCTCTGAAATGAGACTATAAAATCAAGCAAAATAAGGACTTATTTACGGTTTTTCGCCTTGCTGAAACCCTCTTTGAAGGGGTAAAATAAAAGCACAGCCCGCGCCGGGCCGGCCCCGCTTTTCCCGGACCTTTCCGCCGCCTTCCGAGCGGGCATGAAAAGACCAAATTATGCCAGAAGATCAGAATCCACTTCTCCCCCTCGAAGGCGGCGCGCCGCCTCAAAGCAGCGCCAACCTCATTCCCATCAACATTGAAGAGGAGATGCGCCGCTCCTATCTCGATTACTCGATGAGCGTAATCATCGGGCGCGCGTTGCCGGATGCCCGCGACGGCTGGAAGCCCGTGCATCGGCGCGTGCTCTACACGCTCAGCGAGATGGGCCTTGAGTACAACAAGAAATACACCAAGTGCGCCAAGGTGGTGGGCCAGTGCATGGGCGTCTACCATCCCCACGGCGACTCGTCCATCTACTACACCCTGGTGCGTCTGGCGCAGGATTTTTCGATGCGCTATCCGATGGTGGACGGGCAGGGCAACTTCGGCTCGGTGGACGGCGATCCTCCGGCGGCCATGCGTTACACCGAGTGCCGCATGGCGCGCATAGCCGGCGAAATGCTGGCCGACATCGAGATGGAGACGGTGGACTTCGTCCCCAACTATGACGAGTCGACATTTGAGCCGGCGGTGCTGCCAACGCGCATTCCCAACTTGATCGTGAACGGTTCGAGCGGCATCGCGGTGGGCATGGCGACCAACATTCCGCCGCACAATCTCACGGAAGTCCTCAACGCGACCATCGAGCTGGCGAAGGACCCTGCCGCGGGGCTCGCGGAAGTGTTGAAGCACGTGCAAGGGCCGGACTTTCCCACCGGCGGCCTCCTCTACGGGAAAAGCGGAATTCCCCAGGCCTACAAAACCGGCCGCGGGCGCTTCATGATGCGCGCCAAGGTGGCCACGGAAAGCCTGACCAAGGAAAAACAGGCGATCATCGTCACCGAGATTCCTTACCAGGTGAACAAGTCCGTGCTGATTCAGCGCATCGCCGAACTTGTGAACGATAAAATCGTGGACGACATAAGCGACGTGCGAGACGAGAGCGATCGCGACGGTATGCGCATCGTCATCGAACTGAAGCGCGGCGCGCAGCCGGAGATTGTGCTCAACCAGCTCTACAAGCACACGCAGATGCAGGAAAGCTTCTCGATGATTTTTCTTGCGGTGCTCAACGGGCAGCCGCGGGAGCTGGGGCTTGACCAGGCCATTCGCTGCTTCATCGATCACCGCATTGATGTCGTCCAGCGGCGCACGGTTTATCTGCTGCGCAAGGCGCGCGAGCGCGAGCACATCCTGGAAGGCCTCAAGATTGCGCTCGACAATCTCGACACGGTCATCAAGATCATCCGCGGGTCGGGATCGCGAGCCGAGGCGCGCGAGAATCTGTATGCCTGGGGTAAGGGCAAGGAGATTATCCTCAACCTGGATCGCGAGCGTTTGCCGCACGAGGAAAAGGGCCTGACTCTGCGCCAGATTGACGCGATTCTGGAACTGCAACTCTACCGGCTTACGCAACTTTCCATCGACGAACTGCTGAACGAATTGAAGCAGGTGCGCGAGCGGATTGCAGAGTACGAGTCGATTCTGGCCAGCGAGATAAAGCTGCGCGCAGTCATCGTGAAGGAACTCGAAGAGATACGCGACAAGTACGGCGACGCGCGGCGCACGCAGATTGTGGACGAGAGCGCCGAGTTGCAGCTTGAAGATCTGATCGCCGACGAGCAGGTTGCTGTGACGGTGAGCCATCAGGGTTACCTGAAGCGCACGCCTATCAGCATCTATCGCCAGCAGCGGCGCGGCGGCACCGGGCGCATGGGCATGAAGACGCGCGAAGAAGATTTTGTCGCGCAGTTAATTGTCGATTCGACGCACGCCTTCCTCTTGTGCTTTACCAACACGGGGCGCGTCTACTGGCTGAAGGTCTACGAGATTCCCGACGTGGGCGCGGCCGGCAAAGGCAAGTCGATGCAGAGCTTGCTCGATCTGCAGCCGGGCGAAAACGTGCGCGCCATTCTGCCCGTGCGCGAGCTGGAAGAAGAGGGCAAGTTTATCTTCTTCACCACGCAAAAAGGCACGGTGAAGAAGACGCCGCTCAAGGACTTCAGTAACGTGATGGCTCGCGGTATTATCGCCATCGGCATTGACGGCGACGACGAGCTTGTAGCGGCGCGCATTACCGACGGAAGCCAGATTGTTTTTCTGGCTACGCACTTGGGCATGGCGATTCGCTTTGACGAAAACGACGTCCGCTCCATGGGCCGCCCGGCCTACGGTGTGCGCGGCATCGATCTGGCCAAGAACGATTACGTGGTTGGCGTGGCGATTACGCCAAAGGAGCATGAGCCGGGCGACTTCCGGATTCTGGCGATCACGGAAAACGGGTTCGGCAAGCGCACCAATGTGGAGATGTATCGCCTGCAAACCCGCGGCGGCAAAGGCGTCAAGAACATGGCCGTCACGCCGCGCATCGGACGGGTGAACACCATCGAACTGGTGGACGACTCCTCGGAACTGATGGTCATCAGCCAGTTCGGCAAGATCATCCGTATTGACACCAAGACCATCCGCGCCGCCGGCCGTGCCACGCAAGGCGTTCGGCTGTTGAATCTGGAACCGGACGACAAGGTAGCCGCGGCGGTGATCATTCCGCCGGAAGAGTTGAACGGCAACGGTAAAGACGAGGAGCAGGGAACGCTGTTGCAGTAGCGTGATTTGGGTTTTTCGGGAGAACGCGGTGAAACCGTTTCGGAATACCCCGTCGGCATCGAGGTTGCTAAAAAGTACCACGCGTGGTACAGTAAGCAAGGATCAACTCAAGCGGATTCCTGCCATCTTCTATCGTACCGAGGCGGGGAGCGAACCGGTTCGGAGTTGGCTGAGAACGATGGACCCGCAGGACAGGCGCCTGGTTGGGGAAGACATCAAGACCGTTGAATTCGGATGGCCGGTTGGAATGCCCGCCTGCCGTCCGATGGGAGACGGGTTGTATGAGGTTCGGACACCCTTGCCGGGGAACCGCGGCGTACGCGTTTTCTTCTATATTGACCGGATGCAAAGAATGGTATTGCTGCACGGCATTGTGAAGAAGACACGAGAAACCCCAGATGCCGATCTGGATCTAGCGCGCCGGAATATGCGCAAGCATGAGAAGGGTCTGAAATGAGCAAACAAACGGCGTTCGACCACACCGGCTCCACATTCGACAGCTTTCTGGAAGAAGAGGGCATTCTGGATGAGGTCGAGACCGCGGCTATCAAGCGAGTGATCGCATGGCAACTGGCGGAAGCGATGAAGGCCGGAAAGATCAGCAAGAAAACCATGGCTGAGCGCATGGGCACCAGCCGCTCGCAGTTGGACCGCTTGCTCGACCCGGAAAACAGCGCTGTCCAATTGCAAACCATAGCTCGCGCCGCCCGCGCTGTCGGCAAGCGGCTGCGCATGGAGATGATCAACGCCGCGTAGCGGCTTATCAGGAATAAGCGGTGGCTATCTGCAATATGAGAGACAAGGTAGCCGGCGTAGTGATCATTCCCCCGAAGAACTCAACGGCAAGGACGAGGAGCCGAAGTTGTTGCAGTAGGACTGCGCATTTAGCGATAGGCTCAGGTCTCAAAGCGGAACCTGGGCACCCGGTCCTCGACATCACGGCAAGAGGATTGAAAAGTGCCCCATTGCATCTTTGAGTATTCCGCGAACATTGCCGACGAACCGGAATGGCATCAGATCATGAAGAAGGTGCACGAGAGATTGATTGCAACCGGTGAATTCGTGGCCGGGGACATTAAGAGCCGAGTGATCAGACATAGCAACTTTCTAATCGGAAATGGCGAAGGCAATCAATCCTTTGTCACACTCAATCTGCAAATCCTGGATGGCCGAAGCGACGAGTTCAAGAGCGAAATCGCTCGTATGGCATTGGAGATTCTCGTTGCGGCATTTCCAAAATCGTTTGCCGAACAGAAATGCAGCATTACCGTTCAGGTAAGTGAGATTCATCGCGCGAGCTATCAAAGGCATGTAAGTTGTTGATTATGAGAGTGCCCTAGATCCAGCTTTTGAGGCTTGGGACCAGCGACAGAGTAGAGTGGATATAAACCATGAGCATCGATAAGACAATTCGCCGGGTGACCGATCCAGAGCATCAGCAACTGGAGACCTATCGCTACTGGCAAAGCCAATCCGTCGGTGCCCGGCTCACTGCCGTTTGGGATGTCAGTGAAGCCGCATATGCCTTTGCTGCCGCCTTCAAAGGAGCGTCGAGCTGTGATGACCAAGGACATGAAAGACCTCTTGCGCGTATTGAACGCACACGCCGTTAAGTATCTTGTTGTTGGAGGATACGCATATGGCGTTCATATGGAACCGCGCGCAACGAAAGGCTTGGATCTCTTCATCCGCGCAGATGATGAAAACAGCAAGGCCATATTTGCGGCGCTTGCCGCATTCGGCGCGCCACTCGACGGCTTGACTCCAGCCGATTTCAGGGATGGCACGGTCATTCAGATGGGCCAGCCTCCGGAGCGGGTCGATATTCTTCAGCAGGTGGACGGCATCACTTTCGAGGAAGCTTGGGAGCATCGCCTTGAAGGCCGGATCGACGGCGAGATTGCCACCTTCGTCATCTCCAAAGACGACCTCATTCGCAATAAACTCGCCAGTGGCAGAGATCAAGACCTTCTCGACGTGAAGAAACTCCGTTCCATAGACACTACTACTTAGTGTGTGGGTTTGAGCCGATGTTCCACTTGTCTCGGGAGCGCAACTCTGCCGGATGTTCCGCCCCACGTGTCGCATTGCCGAAGGCGTCTGGACCCACAACAGGTCGTTGCAGAGAATTACGATCGTTCGGCGCACCCTATCTGTAGGAAGAATCTACCATGCCTCCAAAATCCGCATCGGGACTGAACTTGGTTGTAGTCATTCCACTCTCCGCGCTCGATCCCAATCCCAAACAAGCCCTGGCCGCGACAAGCGGTACAGGTGGCGCTTACCTCCCTGAATTACGAACGAAACCACGAAAATACTGAGGGGTTCCCCCCCTATACCCCCGGGGGTATAAATTTCCCCAAAAACCGTGCAGATTAGATCAATGGCGCGGTAACGGAAAAATCCGCATCCTGCTAATAACAAATGGCTTGATTGCAGAAATCAGCAGGGTGCCCAGATGGGCCTTTTCCACAGGAATACCGCTCCTGCATTTCAGATGGTGAGAAACCGCCTCCGAAAAACGCGGTTTTTTCTCGTAAAAACGCGGTTTTTCCCTGTTTTACGTGCTACGCCTGAACAAAACCGCTGTCCCATTCGCCTCGGGCGCGCAACTCGGCGATCTCCGCGCGGGCCATCTCCTGGGCGCGCACGTAATCCGGCTTGGCAATCCGGTTCAGCGGAATCTGGCCGGCTTCGAGAATGATCCAGTGGCGCGGACGCATATAGCTCGGCAATCCACGCGCGTGCCGATCTAATTCGCGGCTGCTCAGTTCAACCCCGGCTTTCTTTTCCACCATTGCCACTACGGCTTCGGAAACGACCTCATGCGCCACGCCGACCACCACGCAGTTTGCAACCTTTCCCGCAAGCGCGCAGATATGCTTCTCCACATCGCCGGGAAATATCTGGTAGCCAAACGACTTGATTACCCACTTCTCCCGGCCGGTCAGATGCAAGCCTGCGGCGTTCTTGAAGCCGAGATCGCCGGTGTATAAGAAGCCGTCGCGCGAAATTGCTTTTGTGGTGGCCGCAGGATCGTTGACATAGCCAAGAAATGTCTGCGGCCCGCAAAAGCAGACGTGACCAATCTCGCCGGAGGGCAGCTCATCGCCCGCGCTGCCATCCTCGCGCATAGGCTGGCGAATGGTGCATGGGTAGATGGGCATATCCACGCCAAGACCGGCGAGAATCGCCTCCTGATTGGATGAATCCCGGTCAGCCGTACTCGCCAGCACATAGGTGCACCAGCCCGAGGCCTCGGTGAGTCCCAGTCCGGTGCCGATCACCGGCGACATGGCGGCAAGCTGATCCACGAACGGCCGCGAGACAGCGTGTCCGCCGTACGCGGCAAATTTCAGGCTGGAGAGATCGTGGCGATCATAGTCTTTCAGCATCCATTCGAGGCTGAACATGGCCGGAATCTGGCCCAGTATTTCCACGCGCTGCTGAGCGATGGCGCGCAGCGAACGGCCGGCGTCGAAGACTTCTAGAAGGACCGCCGTGCCGCCGCCGAAGAAGGTGCTCATCATCGCCTCTGTCTGCCCGCCAACGTGCGACGGAGGCAGATTGACAAGAGTGCGCGTGCCGCGATCTCCGCCAAAAAAAGCGCCGCAGAGGCACATGTTCTGCACTGTGATGTTGCGGTGCGAAAGCAGGGCGGGCTTGGGCGAACCGGTCGAGCCGGTGGTGAAGATGACCAGAGCGCCATCGTCCTCGGCAATCTGGGGGAGGATGGGCGATTCCGCGGATGCCGGGTCGCTGCCTGCTGCTTCCGCAATCGACGCGAAGAATTGCGTGCCTGGAATCGCCTCTTCCGAATCCATCACGATGGAACGTTCGATCCAAGGGCAATGCGTTTTCACGGCGCGCCACAGCGGGCGAAGATCGAGCGGCGATTTGACGCCCAGCGAGACAAATCCGCGCGGACGGAGGATTTCCAAAGCTCGAATTACCTCGGCGGCCGACAAACGCAGATCCAGCGGGGCGACGGTCACGCCGATTTTGAAGCAGCTATATTCGAGCAAAACGTGATCCACGGTGAACGGCAACAAGGTGACCAGGAAATCGCCTTTCGCGAAGCCGAGGCGCAACAACTCTTTCGCCAGCGCCGTGGTCAGGCGGTCGAACTCGCTCCAGGTGACGGCGCGGCTGCCGTCTGCGCTGAGGATGGCAACGGACTGCGGGCGGAGCTTGGCCCACTTCGCTACCACTCCATGCAACAGGTGGCGATCGGCAAAATCTCTCTCGTAATCGTCGAGGGTAAATTGAGGCACTTGCATAGGTTCACCCAGTCATGTTCATGAACCAGCAGAACATTCGCGGCGGCACGCGTCAAGCGCCGGGCAGGAAGGCTTTTGCCGCGCCCATTATCGGACGAAGGCGCATCCGGTTTGATACTCGAAAACGAAAGCGAATGGGCATACACTGAAATTGCTCTGGATTCTCCGCAGACTTCTTGATGCGGCGAACCTTTTTAATCATTTTCGTGCTGGCTGTGCTCTCGGGGAGCGCGGCCTGCGGCTTGCAGGCCTCCTCGGCCAAGCCGCATAAGAGCATTGCGCCCGCAACAACTTCTCACAACTCCGCAACGGCGGCTCACAAGAAAGCAAGCCATCCGGCGAACCGTGTGGCCAGCCGCAAGCCCAGCCATGTTCCAGCCCATGCGGCAAGTCGCGCGCATGTGCGCACTCCGGAGCGAGCGACTCGGCATGAGTCCGGGCGGGCTGCGCAACAGTCTTCGGCGCGCAAACACGCGGCGACTCCAGCCGCGAGTCCTGCATCGCACCGGCAGCCTTCCCGCACCCGTCAAATCGAGAACTCTCATCCGGGCGCGAAGGCGCGGTCAAAAGCGAAGCAACACCGAGTCGTGAATTCCTCTCCGGCGCGGAAGCTGACTCCGTCGGCAAAGCCAGATGAAGACGCAGAGCCGACGGTCACGGGCAGTCCGAATGTCGCCGAGGCGAGCCGTCCGATTGCAGATGGCCTCAAGCTAACAGCCGCAGACCGCGCGGATGCAGCCGCCGCAGCCGACGTGGAACCCACCGAAACGGCCAACGCCGCGATCACGGAACCAGTCCGTTCCTCCACGGCTGAAGCCGTTTCTCTGCGCAAGACGCTGAAGACGATGCCTCCGCCGCTGCGCGGGAGCATGGAGTCGCTGGTGCGGCAAAACGAGAAAACAGAAGCTGACAACCTGGAGCGGATTGAAGACGACGGCGATCTGAACGATCGCATTGCGCGCAAGATGCTGGTGCCTGTTCCTGTTTCGACGGCGCTGACGATCAACGGCAAGCTGCCGCAGAACCGCCGCTATTGCCGGCCTTGGACAGCGACGTTTCTCATCGATCTGGGGCGCGTTCATACGGCCGCGTTTCACCGGCCGCTTGAGGTCAGCTCGGCGGTGCGGACCGTGGCCTATCAGAAAAAACTGGAGAGGGTCAACGGCAACGCGACAGCGGCGGAGGGCGATATCGCCAGCCCGCATCTGACCGGCGCGGCCATCGACATTCCCAAGCAGGGCATGACGCGGCAGGAGATTGGCTGGATGCGCGCCTGGCTGCTGCCGCTGGAACAGGCCGGCGAGATCGATGTTGAAGAAGAATTCCGGCAGTCCTGTTTCCACATTACTGTTTACAAAAGCTACCCGTCTTCCGGGCCGGCGTACAAAAAAACTGTGCAGGCAACGGCCGCGCAGAGCGGCGGGGACACGTCCGGGCTGTAGAACCTATCCGTAAATTTAGAAAGGAATGTGGCGCCGGCCTCCTGACCAGCTGTACTGGCAGCGTCCACGCTGCCAAACGTCACCTGTGGGCCTGGAGATCCACAGGACAGCCGACCCGGAGGTCAGCACTACCAATTTGCGGATAAACTCTAGTCCTCAGAATCAATCAAAATTTGACTGTGCCGGTCAGCCCCTTCGAAGGTACAATCGCCTGCAAAGCCAAATGTGGCTGATCGAGGGAGAATATGAACGAGACGGAAGTTCCATCCGTGGCCGGGGCGACTGCCCTTTCCCAGTGGCAGCGCGTTGCGTGCACGTTTACCGCGCCGTCGAAGACCTTTGAGGACATCAAGCGCGGCAAGCGGAGTTGGTGGCTGCCATTTGTCATCACAATCGTGGCCGGCTACATCCTGTTTGCGGCCATCACGTTCAAGGTGGGCTGGGGCCAGGTGGCGGATAATGTACTGCGCTCCGATGCGAAGACGGAAGAGAAGCTGGCGAACGCGCCCGCTGGAGCGCGTGAAACGGCCTTGAAGTATACGCAGTACAGCATTGAGGGTGGATTTGCAGCCGCGCCGCTTCTCGTTCTGGCATTTGTTGCTTTGGGATCTCTGGGACTGTGGGGCACCATCAACTTTGTCTTCGGCGGCAAGGCCACGTATGGGAGCGTTTTCGCGGTGTGGTTCTTCGCGGATTTGCCGAGGATCATCAAATCGCTGCTGGGAGCTGTTGCGATTTTTGCCGGAGGGGCACCCGAGTCCTTCAATCTTCAGAACTTTGCGCCCACAAGTGTGGGAGCCTTTCTGAGCCAGCAGGAAACCGCCAAGGCGCTCTAGGTGTTGGCCACCTGGCTGGACGTGACCACAATCTGGGCGCTTGTGCTGCTGGGGATTGGCACGGCCGCTGTTGCGGGCGTCAAGCGCAGCTCCGGTTACATTGCGGTCTTTGGGTGGTGGGGGCTATTTTTGCTGATCAGCGTGGGTTGGGCGGCGGCCTTCAGTTGAGAGGTTGATGTGGCAGAAAAAACAGCGCGAATCCGAAGAGGATTCGCGCTGTTTGCTTTTGAAGGGTGAAAAGCTGGTAGCTGTCTTATTCCGTCCAGCGCCGCAGAATGAGCGTGGCGTTGATGCCGCCGAAGCCGAAGGAATTCGACAGGGCGATGTCAAAGCTGTGGGCAATGGCCTTGTTGGGCACATAGTCCAGGCGGCAGGCGGGATCAATATTTTCCAGGTTGATGGTGGGCGGAAGCATCTGGTTCTGCAACGCCATGACGCAGATGCCGGCTTCCAGTCCGCCAGCTCCGCCGAGCAGGTGGCCGTGCATGGATTTGGTGCCGCTCACCTTGAGCGTGTGGCTCAGCGCGTGTTCGCCGAAAACCGCCTCGATGGCCTGCGATTCATTGCCGTCCCCGGCCGGAGTCGCGGTGGCGTGAGCGTTCACGTAACCCACCTCTTCCGGCTTGATGCCGGCGTCCTTGAGAGCGGCTCTCATGCTGCGCTGCGCGCCCTGGCCCTCGGGGGCGATGCCCGTTATGTGGTGTGCATCGGCGCTCATGCCATAGCCGATAATCTCGGCCAGAATCTTTGCGCCGCGCGCCTTGGCGAACTCCAGCTCCTCAAGGATGAGGATGCCGGAACCCTCGCCGATGACAAAGCCGTCGCGATCCTTATCGAAGGGGCGGCTGGCGCGTGTGGGCTCGTCGTTGCGCGTGGAAAGCGCGCGCATAGCGGCAAATCCACCCACTGCCAGGGGCGTAACGGATGCTTCCGCGCCTCCGGCGATCATTACATCGGCGTCGCCGTGCATAATCATGCGCGCGGAGTCGCCGATGGCGTTGGCCGATGTGGCGCAGGCCGTGGCCGTGGCCGAAATCGGCCCCTTGGCGCCATAGCGGATGCTCACTTGGCCGGCCGCCATGTTCACGATGACTGCGGGAATAAAGAAGGGTGAAATCTTGCGCGGACCGCCGTTGAGCAGATTGGAGTGTTCACGCTCGATGATTTCAAAGCCGCCGATGCCGGAGCCGATCAAGACGCCAACCCGGTCTTCATTCTCCGGCGTAATCTGGAGGCCTGACTGGGCCATGGCCTCCTGCGTGGCGGCAAAGGCGAAGTGGATGAAGCGCCCCATCTTGCGCGCTTCTTTCTTATCCACAAAGTTGAGCGGGTCAAAGTTCTTGACCTCGGCGGCGAAGGTGACCGGAAAGCCAGTGGTATCGAAGCCCTGAATCGGCCCCATGCCACTGGCGCCGGCCAAGAGCTGCCGCCAAACTTCGGGCGCGGTGTTGCCCACACCGCAAACCAGCCCCAGGCCGGTAATAACGACTCGGCGAGTCACTGGCTATTTGCCGCCTTTCGCATGCTTCTCGATGTACTCCACCGCGTCCTTGACGGTCTTGATCTTCTCGGCATCCTCGTCGGGAATCTCAATGTCGAAGGCCTCTTCAAACTGCATTACCAGTTCGACAACGTCCAGCGAGTCCGCGCCCAGGTCTTCCTGAAAGCTTGCGCCGGGGGTGACTTCGGCCTCATCCACCTGCAATTGCTCGACGATGATCTGCTTGACTTTCTCTTCAACGGCCATACGTGGTTCTCCTCGTGATTTTAAAAACTTGGAAATCTCTCCGGGGGCTCGCCTTTTGCCTCCGCTTGCCTAGACTACCGGCTCACGGCAGGAAAAAACAACCACCGCGCCTCAAAAAAATGCGCATTGCCCCGAAACTTCAAGTCTACCGGGCGGGCGGGGGTGTGTAAAGACAGGGAACAGGGAATAGCCATCCCAGCGAGCAAAAAGACGCTCGCCGGGGACCCCGGCAGGGACCAGGGAATAGAAAACCGGCAATTTCGGCGCGAAATGCACAGGCAAAAAGGCGTACATTAGGCGAAGAGGATTTTTGCCGTGGAAAGCTCTGCTATTTTGTTTGCACTGGTCGCCGTCATCTTGCTTTTTGTCGGGCTTTGGCTGGGATTTCGCCTGGGGCGCGCCGGTGAACGGAATCTGGCCGAAGCGCGGGAAGCTCCGCTGCGCGAGCAATGCGAAGCCGCCAAGGCCGAAATTGCCGCGTTGAAGCCGAAGGCAGAAGAGCTGACGCGCGTCGCCGAGCAACTCAGGAATGAAGAGGCGAAGTATGCGCAAATGAAGGCCGATCTTGACACGGCCTTCAAGGGAGCCGCGGCCGACGCGCTGCGTGCCAACACGCAGTCATTTTTGGAGTTGGCCAAGCAGCAACTGGGAGGACAAACCAACGAGGCCAAGCTGACCTTGGAAGCAAAGGAACTCGCCATTAGAAATATGCTTGACCCTCTGAAAGAGACTTTGAGCAAGCTGGACACGCAGACCCGGGAAATGGAAAGGGCGCGTGAGGGCGCGTATGGCAAGGTCGAGACTCTCGTGACTGAAATGAAAGACGCCATACCTAAATCCCTTGACGGACTGCAACGTGAAACAGCGCAGTTGATCACGGCGCTGCGTGCGCCCAAGACACGCGGCAACTGGGGCGAACTGCAACTGAAGCGTTGCGTCGAATACGCGGGCATGGTGCAGTATTGCTCGTTTTCAGAGCAGGTGACCGCGCGCGACGAAGAAGACAGAATGCTGCGCCCGGACATGACCATCCAACTGCCGAATGGGCGCGAAATCGTGGTTGACGCGAAGACTCCGCTGGATGCTTTTCTGGATGCAAGCGGCGCGCCGGACGCCTCGGCGCAAACACTAAAATTTATGGCCCACGCGGCGCGGGTCAAGGCGCACCTGAAGGAGTTGTCGGGGAAAGCCTATTGGAAGCAATTCGAAAAGGCTCCGGATTTTGTCGTTTGCTTTTTGCCCAGCGAGGCCCTGTTCAGCGCGGCGCTCGAAGCTGACCCGTCGCTGATTGAGTTCAGCGCGCAGAACCATGTGGTGATGGCGACGCCGACCACGTTGATTGCGCTTCTGCGGGCCGTCGAGTTTGGCTGGCAGCAATCGGAGATTACCAAGAACGCAAAGGCCATCCATGAATTGGGCCGGAAGATTTACGAGAAGCTGGTGGTCGCGCAGGGACACGCCGAAAGGCTCGGCAATGCCATCCGCAGTAGCGCGGATTATTACAACAAATTCCTCGGCACCATCGAAGGCAAGGGTGGCGTCTTTTCTTACGGCAGGCAGTTAGGCGAGTTAGCCCACTCCGATGGCGAGTTAGCCGAGATCGACAAACTGCAAATCGATGTGCGCGAGATGGAGTCGCAGGAGTGGTCGCAACCGGGCCTGGCGCTGGCGGCGAATGCCGAAGGGGAAGGCGAGGCGGAGTAGTATCCTGTCCTACTGCCGACATGTGGGAGAAAGAAGAAATTATGAGACTGGGCCTTCAATTGAAATATCTGTGGCATGACGTAGATGTGCTCGAACTTGAGGTCGTTGCCTCGAACGGGAAGTTTTCAGGTGCTTCCAATGCCTATGTCTCGATTGGCGGACTTGGTGAGGCCGCAATAGCGCTCAAGGGTTTCCCGCGTGATTTGTCCGATATTCGCGAACTGAAATTTGGCGAATTCGGAAGGGAATCCGCTGGAGGTTGCGCCCAGATTCGTTTTTTCTGCAAGAATTCGGCTGGTCATGCTGTCGCAGAAATTCAAATTGAGACCGAGGATGAGTCCAATACAGGATCGCGTTGGAATCTTCCTGAACAAACCGCGCATTTCTTTGGCGAAATCGAAGCCAGTGCCGTCGATGATTTTGTCGCGGAGCTTCGTCTTTTAGAAGAGACCAAGAGCGGCGCGGCATCGCTCCGGTTTGCTGACTCGCCGACTTGCTGACTCGCTAGTTTTCGAGTTCGCCAAACGCCGCCCGCATCCGCTTCCAAGTCGTCTCCAGATCTTCCGGCAGAATGCGCGTCTCCGCCACAGTCGTCATGAAGTTCGTGTCCCCAGCCCACCGGGGCAGGGCGTGCAGATGCAAATGTCCGGCGACGCCCGCGCCGGCGGCCTGGCCCAGATTCATTCCAATATTGAGGCCGTGCGGATGGTAGAGACGTTCCAGCGCCTGCTC